>Ga0307515_10001572_pt1 | contig 51002 bp, 53 predicted proteins | sample 17_EM_MG_FD_194513 | JGI IMG/M metagenome (GOLD analysis project Ga0307515, IMG submission 194513) | Populus trichocarpa ectomycorrhiza microbial communities from riparian zone in the Pacific Northwest, United States - 17_EM | ecosystem: Host-associated > Plants > Roots > Unclassified | place...
TCTCCCTTCGTGTCGGGGCGGGCCGGTAGCAGTCATTCCCGGCTCCCATGTTGAGGATCTTCAATGGGAACTACCACCACTGCTCCCTGCACGCCTGCCCAGGGCCTGGTTCCTATCTCCCCCCTTGCCTTGCTTTCCAGGGTCGCTCCTAGCAGCCCTATAGGAACTCCCATTCTGAGAAAGAACATCCATATGACGTCCTGACTGAGCAGTAGAACATCTATAGCAGTAGCTCGAAGTAGTTGAATATATGATGTATAGCCACTTTCGGAATGCACATCCACTTTAGCCGTGATCCAGGTACATTCCCTGGGAATACCTGATGGCCTGCCCAGTCCACTGGCACCTCTTGTGTTGACCCTAGGGTTGCAGCACCAAAAGTTGAATGCTTTGCAACTTGATACTAGGATTCCTGGCCATGTACCAAGTCAACCCAGACTGAATTTTCAGTTCGCAGTGGGTTCACCATGGCTGCCACCATGTGTACGAAAATGCTTACGCAGTGAATCATGTAATTAAGAAACCCAATGGGGACTGTCGGACCAAGAAATGATGGTGTATTCCCAAGTGGCGATATGTCACACCAATTGATCCTCTTTGCTCTTTAAGTGCATACGGATTCAATTCTGGTCTCCTGGTAGTGCCCAGACAGTCCATTCTGCACAAGCCCCATGGATTATCAGAATCCCGGCTACATATAAATCGTCTCCATTCCATTCCTATAACCCCTGATGGAATGACATTGTATCGGCACATCCGTATTGGCTCATAGGCATATGTTTGTTGACATTGGAATGAGTTGGTGCTGATGGCTCTCTCTGCTCACAACAATCCGATTCAGTCTTCCATTCTGGTGCCAATTGGCACAATTGGCCATTTTAATTTCGAATCATAATTGCTAGGCACTTTAGACTATTCGGGGGTGGAGTAATTATACATCCCATTCAGTGCTGCCACATAATCTGCAATCACTGCTCCACTATCTTATACTGTGTCCATCAATAGATGAAGGATATCAGTAATCATAGTAATAACATTTCATAGCTGCTGTTAGAACACCTCACAGCATCTGTAAAGTAAATGACACCATCGGGTCATGTGGAAGGTAATCGCAATTCCAACTGCCGTCGGTGATGTGGATCTGGGTGAATCACACATATTTCGTAAACCGATCATGACCCTCTGTGGGTGCACAGGCTGAAGCGGAATGAACATTTATCATCAATTGACTGTCATGAATATTGAACTGACTTGTCGCAGTGTTAAATATTCGATTGGACTTGTCAGATGAGGATGAAACAAATTTCGGGTGAAGGGCCAGCTTCGGCATTGCCGGTGATCTGACTTTTACGAATGCCTAGGCTCTATAATCGAGCCTGTATTTGCCAATCGGTTCAATTGGATGATAACTTATTGAATCATCTTGATGCCACAATTGATGGTCTTGGAGCACTTCTATGATGAATTCGTCGCTATTGACTTCCACTGACTCAGTAGCGGATGCTTTTTCTAGGCAGCTGGCATCTGGTATCAACTCGGAATCGTCTGTGCTCAAGTTAACCTTGATTGGGTTTGCTTCCGAAGCGTAGTTGCTTTGGACACTGTTGGTGTGAAATCCAGAGGATGTCTTGTTCATTGGTGTCACAACACATCTCTCGCTGATTGGCCTGTGGAATGCACGCTACAGTGTGCCTGACACTTTCAACCTCAATTCCATGGACATATCAAGACGATTCGCTGATGCAGTAAGTGTTCCAAAATCTGTATGATATCTCACATGCAGAGTGTGGGTTGAAATGTGTTGGAATTGCGTGAATCATGAAATCCCGTGAGTGAAATCGGCCTGATATCGTACACATGATAATTCACATGCATACGCCTGTGTATGGTACCCTGCCCTTGACATGTCAGGTGCAGTCGTGCTGTGATACTGCAAAGGTTGTCATGGGGTTGCTATTGTCAATGTTGAGGGGAATACCCTGTGAGAGTGGGTAAATATGGGGCAGAATAACTATCCTGGCTTTATCAGTGAAGAACGGGAGTGGTATCTATTGCAGACACTGAATTCGGTGGCCTGCCGCTTTTCAGAGTTCCAGGCAACTCCACCTCAGGGTCATCCAAGCCTTCCATCAGCCAGAGAACTATTCCTGGTGGTCTGAATATCCAGAGTGGCAGAGATATTCCAGATTGTCATCTATGAGATAACATTTGAAACTCATTTCAAACTGGTCATCTTGTTGCATGCACTGAATGAGAATCTCACCAATGAGGATCTGAACACCAGAATTGACAAGCGGAAAAACAGATGGAATATCCACGTTGTTTCATGTGGTACCTTAACATCCAGAGCGAAACCATCAAGCAACATCCTTCACCCATACTGTCTATGCAGTTTCAGGATTTTTGATGAATCTCATTCATAGAAGACTGAAAACAGTGTGGGTTGGCTAATTGTAATCAAAGCAAGAATCAGATTCAAGCTTCAAGTCACAGCTACGCCGGGATTCCATACACTGTATGACTGGTGTTGTCAGATGATGTGGCTGTATTCAGCTGCGCCTGAAGATCCAGAGGATGGTACTGTGATGGAAAACCATGGTGCTCAGGCATTCTATACAGCAGGAAAGAGTCTGATGCTTGCCATCCTGACTGAAGACGACGAAGCTCAACAGCATGTGGTGCACCGGATGATCCAGATTGCAAAGCCTTGGACGATAAGGAGGTGGTTGGAATCAAGACTAGCCAATGCGAAACTACTCATTCCAATCCTGGAGGAGAAAGTACATGTCATTGAGCTTGAGCCAACAGAGGAAGAGCAAGAGTAATTGAAGACTCTGGTGGTGTGATACACTTCACTGGATGCTTCAGGAGCATAGAGGGTTCATTGATGATGCCTAGCATGTGATGAATTAGTGTTGGGAGACACCAAGAATTCCAATGACATTTCTGGACACTGGTACTATGAATGGTGACTTCGTACATCGGTGGAATCTCTGATGGGCAGATCGCTGAGAGAAACAGTTCGGTTAATGCTCATCAAAGGACCTGCAGAGTATCGTGAAGCAGACCAAGACGACCCATCAAACGAGGCGCTAAGATTGGCACCAGTGAGAAATGAAAATGCACTCCCCAGTTTACCTCTTCCACAAAAGGTGATGCTATTTTGTCCTTTTCCTGCCCAAGTTGGTGATTTGAAGTGGTGGCTATCCAAGTATTTTGTGGATCATGTGGATATATTCCACATGTATGCAGAAATGGGCATAGATGAACTCACAGAAATGCAGCTCAAATTCCAGGATTCCAGAAATGCCTTGGTATTCATAACTACACCCAAAGTGGGTGGAACAGGTGTACATGTGACAGCTGCAAACCATGGGGTAATAACTCAGAAGTTCTCAATTTTGAATAAGCCATGGCAGCCACTTGCGCAAGGTGTCCATCTAGGCCAAAAGAGAGGACCACACAAATGGTTACTAAATATGGATCGTGGTGCCTATGATAACTGAATCTGTAATCTCCCCCACAGTCTGGAGTGGCCCGACTGAGAGTTCTGCACGCCTCAACGAGTGGATGGAACATTACGACATCGATGATGTACTGGATTCTGGAGTTCTGGTAGAACCATACCAAGTCACTGACAGACAATAAAGACACATTGCAGTCTGATGAACTATCATCTCAGATTGTTATGATAATTCATCAAGGTATGCCTTTTTAGACATTCAGCCAACATAATCTTCTTAACTGATACAAATAGTCAAAAAGATCCTTTCTAAGGCATACTATACTGCATAAATAAATTCTTTCTCCCTATCATTTTGAAGTGAATCAAAGTTTTGAAGTTGGAATTGTTGTTGCTTGACTCAGAAATCGGTAGAGTGCAATTTCATTGGCGTTGTTGATGATTATTACTGACCAGTATGAGATAATGTCAATTGATAAACTACATTACAAGTTCCCAGCAGGCTGATCTCATGACAAATGGCGTGACCAAAATGTTGAGTATGTTAAAGGGAAGGTCGTTGAACAAATCTTCAGATGTGAATTTGACGTGCACCGGAAACTAGCGGCCATGTACCCATTTCATTGTCAACAAATCGAGACAAGCATAATTCAACCACTTTCCAGTACACTGGAGGATCCTTGGCATATGTCATGAGTCTCCCTACGACAGATCCAACACCTTAGATTTGCCAATGCCATTTGGCAATGAAGTTAGACCACACTATATTGGGTTGTTGCATCTGGATATAAGAATCTGGCTCACTGATTCGTGTCAAGGCCACAGCATTTGCAGGCATATAATCGAAGTTCAGGTGCACTGGAGAATCCTGAGCTTATGATCACATATGATTGAAGGTCAGGTGCACCTGGGAGTCATGGGCGTATATCATTGTGACTGATTGATCACTGCATATTTGCCAATCCCAGTCGGCAATTCAGAGAGTGTAGGCAGCATTGAATCCTTTGATCAGAATGTGAGACATGGGCTTACTCATTTGTGCAAAAGATGCAGGTTGTCCAGCCATATCATAGATGTTCGGGCTAGCCTCAGATCTGTATCCCACAGGGTAGGATGCCAAGACACAGCAACGGTATTTGTGGTTAAACCACAGCTTTCGCTACCAGGTATTTGGTAGCCTCTAATTGCAGTTCAGGCACAACTGAGATCTGCAATCCAGTCCAGAATGTGGTTCTTCAATTAGTATAAAGCCTACTTTGGCAAGCTGTAACTCACAATGGATGTATCATTCCCACCCAGGCATGCCTTAAGAGTGATAAATAAGACACCAAAGGGCATGTACCCCAGTTTGTAGTGCACTTTAGATTTTAGTTTGCTTCATTCTCATTATGTTCTATTCGCCATTGAATTAGTGGATTCGGAGCACAAAAAATGTTATCCATCAAGACACTTCCTCTTTAGGAGCAGGCAGCTAATCCCACTCAGCCTCCACAAATATATCAATCTATGTGTACTCAGTTTGTGAAGGCCACTGGTGAAATGCCTTGAACTGTCAGCTCCGTGTCAACAGTCTGTTGGTAAAATGTAGCCCTGCAGAACAAAATTATCAATGCACAGACCTGGCCAATTAGTAACCTCACTTGACTCGATAGTGATTAAGTAGTAAGTTTGGACTGATGCTTCCAAAGTCTAAAATCGCTTCTGCATGTTCAGGCTCTTACAAACGAGCTGGAGCTGGAGAGTGAGAATTACAATAGAGAGATTCTGCTGAGTGACTCTTCAAGATGGCCAGCAACTCCCACTCACCCATGTATCACACTTACTCAAAGAGGCCAAAGTTCTCAATGCATTCAACATACAAATGACGAGATTCTGAACAAATGAATGTTCCGGTCGCCAAATCCTGTATCAGAAAATAGATTGTGGGAATCAATATAGATGAACAGCACAGTTCGAAGGGAGAGAATGTTGAATTCTCCAGTTAAGAAAAGACAACGTCAAAGAGTTCAATTCACTGTAAATGTAAGGTGAGCCTGCAATCCCCAGACATTGAATCCAAGCAGCACCATTCAAGCTTTGGTGCACCTCAATTCCCCGGAACTGCATGGATGCAATTGTCCTCCCTCTTCCCACTGTGAGATGACAACTCACTATACATTCATACTATTGTAGCATACAGCTATCAACCCCAAAATTAATTGTAAGTTAACATTGTAGTGGTGAGTCTCACAACAAATGTGTGATATAACCATCTGCAACTTTATTACAGATTAGGCTCAATACCTGAACATGAGTGAGCGTTTATGACGCATTTGTTAGCAATCGTGGCATTGACAAGTGCTTGAATCATTGAGGTTACCCCTGCATCATCCATTATATCTTATGATTCTTTCTCAACTCCTGTATCTCTCCTTTGTGTATCATATTCTCTCCCTCCTCCATCAACTGCAACATTGTCATGAAGAATATCATGTAGACACTGTACAGATGTACACATGAAAAAGAAGTTATGCTTAAAATATTGCCTTATCGACCGCTAACTTGGCTGCAGCATCCTATAAAATAGTATATCGTGAAAATCTGTGTGTCCCTGCAGCGGATATACCACATACAGACATTCATATTACCCCTCAATCCGTAACAAACTCTGTATGAACCCCTGCAGCTCCACTATCACTCTCAAGGTTCCAAATCTATTAGGCTCTGCAAATTGTCAATGCTATGCCAATTCTATTCCATGCAGTAACCTCAAACACTGAAACTTTTGACCACAATTACTATGTTTAGAGGTGTCATTCAGGTTCTCAATGCTCCATTTGGCAAGCAACAAGGGTTGGTGAACATCACAAGTGGTTATTGCAGATCTTCTCTTTGAGGTACATCCAGTTCTACTGCATGTGTGTTGGATCAGCAAAATGTAATTATGTCACTAGGAGCCTCTGGGAGTGTCTGAGAGTTGTCGGACCAGAATCCAAGGGAGGTCAAATACCAGAGATTACTAGACTGCACAGTGGCCTTCAGGTGCACCTGGGAGTACCGCGGAGCGCCAACGACAAGCCTGGGAGCACCGGCAACAAGCCTGGGAGCACCGGCAACAAACCTGGGAGCGCCGGCAACAGGCCCGGGAGCACCTCGATTCACTGGAGACCAGTCTGGGTGAAACACCCTCTTCTCTGGAAACACTGCTGGTGGGGCTGGAAAGCATAGCTACTACTTATCGTTCAACAATTTTTAAAACTCCTATGTTCTGATTGTATTCTCATCCATGTATCTATGAATCTATATAGCTACCCATCTACACATGCTATATCTGGACCGGCTGCAGGCAGTGCTTGAGAGCAATTCTAGGTGTGCCTGAAGATGACAATCGACTGAACTCAGAGATACAGTTGGAGGCGGTGATTGTGTGAACTTAGTGATGCACTTGGGGGCTGTGATGGAGCGACTTTCGACATGCATTTGGAGGCTGAAATCAAGTTGAACTCAGAGATGCAGTTGGAGGCCATGATCGAGCGAGTTTGGAGATGCATTTGGAGGCCGTGATCGTGTAACTCAGAGATGCACTTCGAGGCTGTGATCGAGCGAGTTTGAAGATGCACTTGGAGGCCGAGCAAGTTTCGAGATGCAGTTGGAGCCCGAGATTGTGCAACACAGAGATGCACTTGGAGGCCGTGAGACAGCGAGTATGGAGATGCACCTGAATGCCGAGATCAAGTAGAACGCAGAGATGCACTTGCAGGCCGTGATTCAGAGAGTTTGAAAATGCACTTGGAGGCCATGATCGAGCGAGTTCGATGATGCACTTGGACGCCATCACCAAGCAAGAGTTGAGGAGTACTTGGAGGCGGTCAATAGGAGGCACACCGGGTGCTGACACTCCATCCATCCGTTAGTCAATTCGCAACCGTGGGAATGTGATGAGGTGACTTTACCTTTGAGCTCTCATGGAGGGATGGCTGTTGCGGTTGATCATTTCGGTAGGCACGCCGAACACTGAAGCTACATTCTGTGGTCAACTCCTAATCATGGGAATGAATGGAAGAATGACGATCCTGGGTGGATGCTGTACTCGGTGTATCAGTGTGTGCTTGTACTCGGTGTATGCTGTACTTGGTGTGTGCTGTACTTGGTGTATGTTGTACTCCGTGTACGCTGTACTCGGTGTAAGCTGTACTGGGTGTAGGCTGTACTCGGCGTGAACTCATGCTCATCGCATGGAGAGATACACAGGAATGACTCAACTTTGTGTTCTGTGATAATGGTAGACAACGAGAGGTAGGGGATGAAGATGGGAACGATATAGAGGAACCGAGCGGATATGAGAAGTCATGTGTATGACTTGCCTGATTGGGGTTAGAAGACCTTGCATCAGTGTATTTACCTGCCGGATTGGGAGTAGTACCTGCTGTATCAGGAATGGTGAATTGAGTCCCACACGAAATTCTCTTAAGTCCCAGTTTCTCATGATGATTTCCCCCATCTCCTCTCATCTGAATCTTTCTCAACCATCACCTAAGAACATGAAGTTGATTCAGCCCTATTAATTCTCTATGCGATGATCATGAGTTAACCCTGAATACAGCATACACCAAGTACTGCATACACCGAGTACTTCATACACGGAGTACTGCATCTTCTGAAGATGGACTCTCTCCTGCTCCCAGCCAGTCTCTCATCTTTCGGCGGACCATATTGTACTCAACTCTGTACATTCCCATGATTTCCAGATGCTCCCAGGCCCGCCTGGAGCTAAGCAAAGTGCTCTCAGACTCTACAAGAGCATTCTCATGTGCTCCTGAAAGCACCTGTAGCAATGGAGGTGCATTCAGAATGCTACGAGATTTGACTTATAGAATAGTCAAATTTTGGAGCAGCTGAAACCTGTTCGCAGGTCTGCGGGAGACTTCAAGAGCAGCTGGGACCGCTGTGCAGCTCTGTGGGAGACTTGGTGCCAGATTCTCACTGCAGTGATTGTTTGGGTTGCATAACCAACCGTATGGCATTTCATCTATCATATTCGTCTTTGTTACAGTCACACGATTTGCTACATAGTAATATGGCATGGATTATATATGTCTCTCTATATATATACATATAGTCAATCTGGCCGCAGATGGTAGTCGGCCATAATCAGTGGATCACCTTGCGACGCCCATTGAGAGACCATAGAGATGCACCACTTAGAGGCCGTTCTGGTAAAACAGCGGAGCCAGAAGACAGAGAGCCAACTATCAACACTCTGCCGCATCTCTAGTGACATCCAACCAGAATTTGTGAGCAAAAGCGGTTCTGGAGCGTAAGAAGAGGGTGAGAAGATATGAAACTACCCGGCCGTGAGGATCCACAAAATCTCGGAAACAGCAAGTGAGACCAAACGTTGGGAAAGATACAGTGTGTATTTTTGATGTATGATGAGATGAGGTGAAGATGAGATGATGTCTGTCTACCCCGGGGTCTCCCGAATATATACTCCCTGTCACTCAGTCCACCGCTGTTACCGCTGTATTTCCGTACACCTCCCATTCCTCATGAAAGATAAACTTGGAGGCCATGATCGCGCGGGTTATCAGATGCACTTGGTGACCGAGATCGAGTGAACTCAGAGATGCATTTGGAGACCACAATCGAGTTTGGAGACGCACTTGGAGGCCGTGATCAAGCCAGGTCCGAGATCCACTTGGAGGCCTTGATTGAGTGAAATCAGAGATGCACTTGGAGGCCGTGATCCAGCGAGTGTGGAGACGCACTTGGAGGCCACGATCGAGCCAGCTTCTAGATGCACTTGGAGGCTGTGATCGAGTGATCCCAGAGATGCACATGGAGGCCATGATCCATCGAGTTTGGAGATGCACTTGGATACCGTGATCAAGCCAGATTCAGGATGCACCTGGAGGCCACAATCAAGTGAACTCAGAGATGCACCTGGAGGCCGTGATTGAGCGAGTTTGGAGATGCTCTTGGAGGCTGAGATCGAGTGAACTCAGAGATGCACTTGGAGGCCATAATAAAGCATGTTGAGAGATACACTTGGAAGCCATGATTGATCAAGATTGGAGGAGTACTTGGAGGCGGTAGATCAGGAGGGAGGCGTGATGGGAGCTGAAACTCCAGTTGATGGTCAACTCGTGATTGTGGGAATGGGGAATGTAGAGAGTTGAGTACAACATCCGCCAAGAGATGAGGATGTGGCTCGGAGGGAGAGACATTCAAACCTGGGATGATGCAATACTGGCTGTATGCAGCACTTGGTGATCACTCATGATCTCGGCATGGAGAGATGGAGAGGGATGACATAACTTCGTGTTCTTTGGTGATGGTAGAGCTGAGGACAAGAAAGAGAGAGATGAGAGGAGATGGGGGAAATCAGCATCAGAAACTGGGACTGAAGAGAATTTCGTGGGTGACTCAATTTCCCATTCCCGATACGGCAGGTACGAGTCCCGATCCGGCGGATTATAACACCGATACGAGGTCTTCTGAACCCAATCAGGAAATTCGTACTCCTGATTTCGCATATCCGCTCGTATCTTCCATATCGTTGTCATCTTCATCCCCCATCTCTCTCTTTCTTGTCCACAACTCTACCATCATCGCAGAATATAAAGTTAAGTCATCCCTCTCTATCTCTCCATTCCATGATCATGAGTCAACACGGAGTACAGCATTACACTGAATGCAGCATACACCGAGTGCAGCATACACCGAGTACAAGCATACACCCAGCACAGCATATACCCAACATTGTCTGTCATTCTTTCATTCCCAAAATTACAAGTTGACCCCTGAATGTAGTCTCAGCTTGCGGCGTGCCTCCCTACAGATCGACCGCCACCAGCCAGCTCTCCATGGAAGCTTCAGAGGTAAGGTCACCTCGTGACATTCCGACGGTTTCGAGTTAACCAACCGATGAATTGAGTCTCAGTACCCGGTGCGCCTCCCATTGACCGCCTCCAGATCGACCTCCTCTAATTACTCCTCCAATCTCGCTCGATCATAGCCTGCAAGTGCATCTCCAAACTCGGTCAATCACAGCCTCGGAGTGCATCTCTAAGTTCCCTCGATCATGGCCTCCACAAGTGCATATCCAAACTCACTCGATCACGGCCTCAGAGTGTATCCTTGAGTCCACTCGATGGTCATTTTCAGGCACACCTCGAATTGCTCTCAAGCTCTGCCTGCAACCTGTCCAGATGTACCGTGGGTAGATGGGTACCTATGTAGATACAGAGATACATAGATCAGAATACAAACCGAATACATGAGTTTTGAAAATTGTTGAATTATAAGTAGTAGCTATGATTTCCAGGCGCAGCAGCAGTGTTCCCGAAGAAGATGTTGCTTTTCCCAGACTGCTCAACTATGGTTGGAGGTGCTCCCAGGCTTGTGGCTGGCGCTCCCAGGTTTGTTGCAGGCGGTCCCAGGTGCTCCCAGAGTTGTCATTGGCACTCCCAGGCATGTCGCTGGCGCTCCCAGGTGCTCCCAGGTGCGCCTGGAGTCCACTCCATCGGTCCAGTAAACTCTGGGATTTGACCACCCTGGGATTCTGGTCCGACAACTCTCAGACACTCCTAGAGGCTCCCAGTGACTAAAATAGATTTTACTGAGGTCCATCCCCAAACTCACTCGATCCCGGCATCCAAGTGCATCATTGAGTTCATCTTCATCTTGGCCTCCAAGTGCATCTCTAGGTTCTCTCGATCAGTGTCTCCAGGTGCTGCTCCGGTTACGCCCCAGTACCATCTGCAGCAGGATTGGCCGTATGTATATATAGAGAGAGACTTAGATAGATAATACATGCCATATTATGATGAAGGGAATCTTGTGACTGTAACAAAGGTGAATCTGATACACGAAATGCCTCGTGGTTATGGAACCCTAACAACCACTGCTGTGAGATTACAGCACTCAGTCTCCTGCAGAGCTGCGCCGGGATGTAAGCTGCTGTCGAAGTCTCCTGGAGACCTGCGCAGAGGTCTCAGCTACAACAACATTTGACCCTCCTACAAGTCCAATCTTGTAGCATCCTGAATGCACCTCCATAACTGCAGGTGCATTCAGGAGCGCCAGAGAATGCTCTTGCAGAGCCTGAGAGCACTTTACTTAGCTCCAGGGAAGCCTGGGAGCATCTGGAATTACTTCAGAGCACCAGTGAGGTCAACCGGAGGGTCTGGGAGGATTGGGTGTGGCTTCCGGACCGATTTACATTTTGCTGATGTGCTTCATATAACCTCCAATTCTTCAATCTATACAGAGTGTTGCTGATAGGAGTTGCTAACAGTTGGCATTGGGCATCCATCAATTCCAGCACACCTGACAATGAGTCCATCCATTCCAGTCCACCTGGTAACATTCGAAATCACAACAATGGACTGCCGTTGTTGATGCAAACATGAATTATTGCAGTCATCTCTCCTGAACCCTGCCCAGCACTCCTGAAATTGCATTCTCCTCAACTATATGCAACTTCTTCCTTCATTTTTCCGGTTATTCTATTGCACTTAATCTTGTACTTACTGTGTTTACAATCTCTCCCACATTCACCAACTTTCTATCTTCATTACAGTAAATGGAATCTATGCCCAGCAAGCTAAGGAATACCTATTCACACAAGAATCATGAAGTACACCTTGAGTGACCACTTGCATTCAAGAGAGCAGCCAAACTTCATTGTCCATCAAATATCTGCCTTCCATTCATCTGCCATCATGCATCATATTGCATATGACCAAGGTCTCTGAATTCTGAACTGAAACATGAGGATGATACTGATCAGGAGATCGGTGATGACAAACGTAAGGACACTGGGCAGTTTGCTGTATCATGTGACTGTGAAGAAGAGGATTTGCATAACCAGCAAGAGGTCTCACTTCGAAGTCTGGTGCACTGGGACAAGTCATTCTGAACCATAGGGGTTCCACCGCCAAGAAATTGGAACAGCACGGATACTACCACTGGAAGACCCGTGTTTAAATATTGGCAATATCCCGCTGCAGAAATGGAACTACCCCTCCCCAAATGCCAAAAGTCAACCCTCCTCAACAAATTATTCCAGTCTGACTGTGCACCATCCTCCCATGCACTGCCGCTATACATGTCCAGTGGAGACCTGAATGTGCAACTGCTGAAGGCCAGCAGAGAACAGAACATTCCACAATGTCAAATCACTACTGGTGAGGTAGCAAACTGGCTCATGGAGGCAATCATATTCATGAGGACTCCTTCGCCAATATTATCAGATGAGAAGTACTGGATGGCTAATGTAGCTTGGAAACTAACCATTGAAGCTCAGGATTGTCGGCAGGCATTCGCAGGTGCTTAGCAACGTACACTGTCAGTGTGTCGATTGCCATGTGGTTCTAATCTCAAAATAGATCTGCAAACATAAGAAGCTGTAAGTCTTGGAATCTGTTTAGTGCTCCTCTATCAGATTTGTGGTATTGATGACACCCCAAAAACTAAATAGTAAACACTGAAGATATGTACACTTCAAAAATGGTTGGAAGATAGGGCATATCGATCTGTTGCCTCAAGTTACCAGTTACATTAGTGCTCTGAGGCTGAGCTTCACATCTAGGTTCAGCTGCTCCTGTTTGACGATGCATATCTCTTGAAGGTGGTGGATAATAACAAATGATGGTTCACCCAAAAGGACGTCATTGATCACATTCACCATTACATTTTCTTCACCGCCAACAGCTTGGCACAGAAGCCTACAACATCTCAGTATTTCCAACCTCTCACTCCGCAGACTTTTTGGCAGGCAGCTACAGTTCTTAATTGTATATTATTGGAATGTCCCAGTTGAAAAATGACCACCGCAATGTTTTCTGAAGATGTAAATCGATATACATTTTGCCCATCTGGTGTGATGAATCTTACTCCAGAAGCCTCCGCATTCATCAATCACACAATTGTGGGCTGCTTGATGCCTACCCTGTGGTGCAACACTACTATAGTAGGCTCTCCTCTATCCCTGGCAGCACTCCTTAGCCTGCATTTGTGCTCAGAATATTTCTTTCCACCCTTGATACCCCCCTGCCCACGCTTCGAAGGTTAGGTAGGGAGCCTCTCAATTCTGCCGGTGCTCCTCAGCCTAAATTTTCCCTCCAACATTTCATTACGCACTTGTTACCACATAACGCTGTTCAGTGCTTCTCCACTGGCACAGTGCTCATCAATCCCCGTTGGGGTTCCTCTTTCTTGATTGGCACTCTTCAATTTCATTCCACACTCGTTATCCTCCTTTTGGCAGGCCTCAACGGGAATGTGTGCTGTTCAATCTGGTCTAGTGTTAGCAACGTTCCCAAATTGGCGGTTCGGTTCCGGATCAGGGTTGGAACTGAACTGGAACCAGTTCAATGGGTTTTACCCCAACTAAAAACCGAACCGCACCGAACCCGCGGTCTTTTGGCCCTTTCCACATTGTTGCAAACTGAGACCTTTGGCTCCAATTAAGTATTTGAGTTGCGATCGTATCACAATATGATATGTACGTAAAAGATGCAGTTCTAGATGCTCTTTCACCTCCCTTTCTCCAATTTGTGATCTGATACCAAATTGGAGAATTGGAGGTGAAACAGTATCTAAAACTGCATCTTTTATGTATATCTCATATTGTGATACAATCACAACTCAAATGATTAATTGGAGCCAAAGTTCTGAGTTCGCGAAAAGTAGGCTGTGCTGCACGATAAACCCGGACATAAGACCGCGGGTGTATGACCGGTCCAGGTTACAACCCTGCCAAGACAGTGCAGTTTGAATTTTTGAATGGGTCTGAAAGCAAACCCAAACATTTTTCGATTCAAAACCCGGACCACTGGTGGGCTACCCAGACCAGTTGGTAACACTAATCCCGTCACAGCTCCTTGGCCTTGAATTGGCGCTTTTCTTTTTATGCTGCCTGACTCCAACACCATCTGCATACTTCTCTTTTCCTCCCAGCACTCCCCATCTAACGCTGATCATTCCCCAGTAGTTGCTCTCCTTTTTCTTCTGAATATATCATATCGACTTTCAAACCCCCAATATGATTCATAGCTAGCTGTTTTTTATTACACCTTGGTTAAATATCACAAATTGAGCCAAACGACATTGGAATTCAATTTCATTCACCTGCCAGGTACGAATAATCAGCCAATGACAGGAGCACCTCTACCTTCTTTGTGCCATTGATCAGTTGTGTGCACCTGGTTTTGTTGGCCCAGATGAGATGGGAGAAGTATTGGAGGACATTAACAGCAGATGTAATTGAGATCATTTCATTACTGAGTCAGCTTATCGTTTCAGCGTTCCTCCATTGGTGATTGAACATCAGCACAAACTAAATTTCTTTCATTAAATTGGTTTAGTTTATTGTACCCACGAACTCAAGCAAATGAAATCGAGGTTTCCCTGAAATATGGCATTGCTTTAATTCTCCAAAGAGTTCTTCGAGTTGTTGCGATGCTGTTTTCAAGCGTCATGACTACTGTACTCACCATGGGAACTGTGACTCGCACTTGACGAACGGTTCACACTCCCTTTGGCAATATTACAACTCATCTCGCGGCATACTCCTACATTACTCAATTCAGTTGATCCTCGCTTTATTGAAAGTACTCGCTCCTTACGTTTAATCAACTGTGCAGTCCTTGTTTTCAAAGACCCTCATGGCTCAATTTGACCAATGATAGTTCCCATGCAGCAGTGGTTCACAATATTTAATTTGTTGTTACAAGATCGTTCGGTGCCTTGCAGTTGTTCAACCATCGCGGCAGAATTCTGTATAATTGCGATTACGATTTCCCGTGTTTCAGATCACACTTCAGTGAACCATCAGTCCTATTGCATTCACTACTATTATGATATATCGACGAAACATAGAATATAATAGCACACAAAGGACATGCTAGATTTGATCACTAACATCATTCCTAACCTCCAAGCGACCTCGCACCCTCTACAATCATACTGCCATTGACAAATCATGCATTCTCAATGCTGGTGATGTTGGTGATGTCGTTACTGTTGCTGTAGCTGTCACTGCAGGTGATGGGATGGCTACTGCTGGCGATGGCAGAGCTGCCCATAAGCAGAACAGCTGAGATATGCATGCTAGCTTCAGTAGTGGCAACAAAGTTCATCAGATGATTGAATCAATTGTCGGGCAGCTCAATCAGCTCCTCCTCGATGTAATCAAGGAAGTCCTCATCAATGCTTCCCTGATCGTTATGAGGTTGTGCAATCACTGGGTACAAACCGGTTGGGTAGATCCTTTGTCGAATCATGCTGCAAATACTGTCAATCTTCTTGGTTTGAATAACTTGCTAGGAACAACATAAATCCACGTTGAAATGATGAAACACATCTGTGTGGTCATCATTCACTGGCTGATTAATGTTTCTTGTATCGCACTTATGTTGGGCTCCACCTCCTGGACAAAACTCTGGTTGGATCCAAAACTCGCCAGTTATCCAGGGCGACAGAGAATGGTGGTGGATATCGTGGTGAGTGCAATGAATTTCCGGTTGATATTATCAATCAATGATCTATCTTTCATTCACATTTGTTATATGCCATAGAAGTATGTCCTGTGAATAAGATCCACAATTTCAGTCACTGCAAATCGAAACTTACACTCCTAAATTGATTGTCAACCCAACAATTAAACAAGAAGGGAACTGTTAACTTACCTGACAAACAGTTCGGCGGCATGTGAACCTGTCCTTTGCCAATGGCCAGGCTACCATTTTCCGGATCTCTGTAGGCGACTTTGTTCGAAATCTGTATATATAGTCGATTGAATTCTTGCAGGGATATACCATTGCTGCATGGCAGAAAGTAATCTTTGTGAGGGCCAGATGCACCATGTCAGTGATGAAAACAATCGTCGAGATGATTCATTTCCCACTGAAATGTAGGCCTGTGGATGGTCTGAGTTTTTCTGGGCTGGATTATTCCAGCCAATTTCCTCATACCACCAACAATGAATGTGGGCAATCTTCACCCCATTTGTGGCAAAGGTAGTCACATACACCTCACAATTGGGAGCTATAGGCTTCACACGTGCCATGACCATCACCGGAACACTTGAAAGATTTGTCTGGGTGTTGGATTCTATACCAATGATGAGGCCTCTCACATCGTCAACACCAGGCTCATATCGCCGCAGGTTTCCAGCTTTCCATGCAATCAATTGCCCACCAGCTTCATTTATATCCTTCCTCCAGTAAATATATTCATTAGCAGGCAAACTGAATCATTGAAATGCTTAATCAAATACCTTCTTGGATGCCAGCGGCGCAGGCTTGTATTCTTCCTCCTCCTCCAAGATAATATTTACCGCCTCAAGCTCAGGATGTAGGGGTTACGCTGAGGTAGGGGTTAACTGAGTTGCGGCGACTTGTTTTTCAAGTGTTGACGTGAGCCAATCATTTGATGGCTGCCTGCCCATTGCTTTCCTGGATGGTCGGTGAAGAGGCTTGTCAGCAGATTCTGAAGGTCGGGAAAAGCTTTGGCGTTACCGTAACCGAAATTTGTTCTAGCTGTTAGTGCAGGACTAAGCCGTGTTGTTGATATTACTGTCATGCCACGGCACATTATGGGTGTATTATTGTGAGTTACGGGATCTTATGCTCGGTTCGGTTACAACTTTAATGTTTACAAGATATCATGGCAACTCGTGTGTAGGAGTCTCAACTTACGCAGAGGTTTTTTAATACCGATTCGGATACCGACAAGTTGGTGATCACATACAATAACAATACGTCACAATTACGTGTTATATCAGAGCAATCATGTCATTAATCAAGATATATGCTACTTTTTTGGTGTAGAATTCGTTTTGCTAAGTATATACACAAAGCTCAACTCTTCTACCACACCCCCAATAGCTCTCGCTACTGCAGCGAAGCAATCTCGAAAGTCAACCCGATAACATCGTTGAAGGTCGCTGTTTGGATCGGAAAACACGTAGCATGCGAGAGTAGCGGACACTGAACACATGTTCATCAACCAATGGAATTGTGCACATACCGAAGATAACATGGTTTGACTTGTGTATCAGCAGTATGCGACCTTCCTGAGACGATCGATATCTTTCTCATCTGATTGGTACTGCAACAACTACCTGGTATTCTTCACCACTCTACTGTGACGAGTGTGGCTCTGATATGGTCTCTGACAATCGTGGTCTGATTAATCTGGCTCTGACATAGTCCCTGATGATCCTGGCTATAAAAGTGCGCTCTGACATAGTCTCTGACAATTCCGGCTCTGATAAATGTGGCCCTGACCTGTGTGGCCCTGACAAGTGCAGCTTTGTCATGGTCCCTGACATGTTCTCTGACAATCCCGGCTCTGATAAACATGGCTCTGACAAGTGCGCTCTGACAAGATCTGACAATCCCGGCTGCGATAAATAAATTCCGTCTCGGTTGGGCTCTGAAGAAGATCTAGTTGAACCTACCTCTCCGTCAGAGCATCCATGATTGAATCTTAGATCTAACGAATCTTTCATTTTGTGGTTTACCGAATATATTATATGGCTAAGTACATTGGCTATGACATGTGCAGCTCTGACAAGGTCTCTGACAAGGTCTCTGACAATCCGGGCTCTGATAGACATGGCTCTGACAAGTGCGCTCTTACATGATCTGACAGTCCCGGCTGCGATAAATGCGACTGACAAGTGCGACTCTGACATGGACTCTGGCTCTGATTGGCTCTGACAAGGTGCCAAAGGCGGCACTGGATACTAGGCATCCCTGTTGAGATCAACATATCCTATCGATCTAGTATATCATGTTAAATGATTCGAATGATGCGTACTGGTTGAGTAGGCAGTGGTTATCTTCGCCGCTCGGAACAAGTTGCACGGCTGTAGGTACTGAAGAAACATCCACAATGTGTCGTGTTCTTTGCAGCACATCTCAAAACATTATCATTCCAGTGGTTCTGTTTGGCATCGCAGATGATAGATACTCCAAATCCTCTACGAACAATAGGCCATGATGTACCATCTGCCATATTACACTCCCTTTTGCGTTGGCTTCCCCAGTATTGATTCTATCGCTAAAACAAGAAGCGTATATCAGTTTGGCAGGTCAATATCCTTGTTGACGTACCCAACTATTGTTTTGCGGTGCTCGATCTCATCGAATCCAAGATTGTAGAATCGATTGCCTTGTTGGTGCCACTTCTCCACCCACCTTGCCTTATGAACTACAACTGTATCTGGATTATTGTGCTGCTGTATAGTGACTGTGACACTGTTTGCTCGCTATATCTTTCGACGGAGAATCCATGATGCATGGGATCTAGAGGTCCGTAGGTCTGGACTGGTGCTCATATCCGCTTGAAATGTCAAAAAATAGGATGTCAGACCCTCAATAACCTCTGATATGCCAATACCCTCTGGAAATGTCAGAGTTGCAATCGTGTTACGTTTGCTCATCACTGCATTGATGCGAGGTATCAAACCAGGTGATAATTTGTCGGACGCCAGAAGATCCTCCACAAGTAGCTTTCTGCCTATATCTGCCTTCGGTGAGAGGGAATCTGATTTCAAGATATGTAGTAAAATACTGACTCTCAACTTAATATGAAATAGGCACGTTTTCCATTGCATCATCTGCTGAATATAGTTAACCTTGTTGGAAGAATGGTAGCAATCCTTGATGATGATTTTGTGAGCGGCTTCAGATATTTCGATATCACAGTGATCGTCAGAGCCGATTTCTGTAATACATTTGATATAGTGGAGAAGGAGATGAATTTTGGGTATCTTGCTCATACTGTGGCTCTTGCGGTATGGTAGGAAGAGGTGGATGTTGCTGCTGATGCCACTAAGCACATCCAGTAGGTATTTGAGCATGGTTTTGGTGTGGGAGTGGTAGCTGGCAATCAATATGAAGTCGGAGACTGATTTGATGAACTTAAAGTGTTCGGGATGCCCTTTAAGACGAGGGGCAAGCGCTGAAAGCGAGACCTTCACGATGTCCTTGTACTTGGCACTGGGCCATTGTTTCACGTGGGTAAGTTTGTCTCCAAACTGGCATATGTTAGAGAAGCGAGGAATTATAGAAAATTGTTCATCTATCAGGTCCAAACCCTTTTCCTGGCCATAAATATCTTTAAGAAAACTGACCATCCATTCCCAGGTGTGATCTTTAAATAAGCCCTTCAGTAGCTGGTGCAACCGGTCAACATTCATACAAGTATATATATGACAACCTGCATGGGTATCGGCGAAATTTGGACAGTTGGCAAACTTCCACAGCCCCACCTCCTCACCAGCCTTTGTTGACGAATGAAGGTACGGTTGGGTCTGCACACACAACCACTAATATGCTCTTCGCCAGCTCCTCTACAGTGCGCAATATTTGTGCAATTGATTCATGATAGGCGAACCGATTGGTGTGAGTTGTTGGTCCATTTGGACATTTCGGTAAAACACCGATTAGTATTAACCCGTTCATTTTAACTGATCATCTCTTCACCTTAGTGAGGCTGCTGATACTTAGATTTAACTGGCAAGGCCGTTTTGTCGCCGCTTAGCGTAGACAGCATAGTCATTTCACTACCGAGTATAACGGGGACAACTGTTGATCAATCTGGCAAAGATTCCTAGGAGGTGTTAGCGATGAGTGATGAGGTTCTAATATCTTGACAAATCCGGTCAACACTGGAGTTGACACTCTTGACTCGCTACCCGCTCTGACACGATGAAACTGACATGCTATCTCGGACACTCTCTCTGACACGCTCTCTCTGACAATATGACCCTGACGCTCTCTGACACACTCTCTGACACGCTCTCTGACACGCTCTCTGACACGCTCTCTGACACACTCTCTCTGACATGATCTCTCTGAGACGATCTCTCTGACATGCTCTCTCTGACATGATCTCTCTGACATGATCTCTCTGACATGATCTCTCTGACATGCTCTCTCTGACACTCTAACTGACCAAAACACAATGAAAATCTGACAAGAAACAATCTCTCTGACAATACAAGGAAACTTGCCTGCATTTTCCACCACGAATCTGCGGTCCACATCTCAGCGTCTATAGATTCGCCACTGGAATCCATTTGTTTGACAGGCGCGTACCAGAGATGGACCATAAAAAGGGGATATCCTAGGATATATTGTACTGCTGCAAGAGGGTTCCGATACCAGAATGGAGTATCTTTTCCCTCAATATCAATAGAACTATCCTCCCATCTGCATACAAGTCCGTCCATTTCTTCCATGTCCGCAATGAGTTGATAGAGCTGGTCAGGCTATTTGGCATTGGCGTCGGGTACAGTAAGTCTTCATTTGAGGATGTTGTTGAGTTTTGTTTAACCTAGGTCGGTATCTACAATAGAACGACAAAGTTGCCATTGTTGGGGTTTAGCAAACTGAGCAAGGGGGTCCCAGTCATCATCCTCAACAGAATAAACTCATACTGTGTCATTGATTGGGGCTCCTGCGTTGGGGAATATCTCCATCTAAAGGGGCTGGCTGAGTGTATCGTCCTCAAATTGGGGAATGTCATCTGCTAGTTTGTAGTCCAGCCCATCTGACGCGGAGAGATTGCTAGAATTTGGGTGAAGATGCGCATGTGTTGAACGGCGGTGACATGTGAGACCACTTTGTCAGGAAATGACCCTGCCACATAAAGTGCAAATAAAGGACTGCATTGTTGAAGGTGGAAAGTTTGTGATTGAGTGCCCCCTGGAAATTGCTTGTAGTGAGGCTCTTATCACGTTCCCCAATGCTGTGTATTCAGCCTACCATAAACGGACTTGGATGCTAGCCTAGCCTCATGATATTTTTGTACCACACACTATCTTTAGGCTTGGAGTATACTATCTTTCGCCCCCATTGTTTCCTTGTGTGGAATGCTGGGAAGTTCCGCTTCTAAGCACCATTTTCGGCTTCCCTAACTGGAACAGTGACAGTTGATGTTTCAGCCGCACAGCAATGAGCATTTCTACCCCACAACCCCTCACTTTCCTCCGAACCTCGTTGTGTTCGGCCTTCCAAAAAACCACCAACATTTTTGCATCTACCTATTCTGACCTGTCTCAACTAACTAGCATTGTACTTCTTCAGACTCTCCTCACTTCAATCTGCGGAGCTTTCTCAACCAGATCGACTTCCATATTCACATCGCAGTAACAATGTGTATTGGAGTGGTCACCCCAGCAAGCGTGGGTCAGAGCGCATCTAGTACTAGTTGGTATATAACACATACAATCCTCACCTATTCACTCAGATTAATCAACGTTAACTTGATGACCGTCATATTCGCTCAGCGACCCTCATATCCACTCAGGGACCGTCGAATCGGCCAAACAACCATCATCATGGCACCACCACGAGTTCGACGGAGATGGCCTACTGGCATTTTGAACTGGTCCAAAGAGATCTGTGCCCTTGTGCTAACGAAGACGACCCAGGACATAGATGCTGTGAGTAGCTGGTCTGCATTCACTGAAGGTGTTGCAGCAGTCCAGGGATGGAAAACTAAACACGCCAAATCCACTATCCCATTGTACACCAACATCAAATTGTGCACTGAGGTGCGAGGTGTAGCAAAGACGCGTGACCAGTTTCGTAAATCCAACTCTGACATTGAGTCTCTGACATTGAGTCTCTGACATTGGGTCTCTGACATTGGGTCTCTGACATCGAGTCTCTGACATTGAGTCTCTGACATTGGGTCTCTGACATTGAGTCTCCCGCATTCAGTCTCTGACATCGACTGACATTGACCTGACAAATAGAAGTTTACTGACTTTTGCGAGACGCTTGCGGATAACTCTCGAGATCTCCTGGGACTTATACCAGACGCGAAGCTCGAGGATGATGATGTACGTACAATGCAAAGACTCATCTCATGCTTTCAACGAAGAGTCACCCGAACGGCCACCACCACACCCAACGAAGCCCCACCAAGCTCCGCCAGAAAGTGTAGGACCACAACGAGCCCCGTCGCAAAGCCACACACCCCATCAAGCCCCACGCCACAGATCACACTAGCTCCTTCATTCGAGCATATCCTGGTCCCTCCTACTACACCAATCAATAAATGCACATCAGATGTTCGTGTTGGGTCTACTACACCCGCAATTTCAAGCTCAACCTCATTGCAACCAAGTGGAGATTTGGTAGCGCGGAGTAGGAGTATCACATGTAGAAGCACTACACGATCGGCGGTATCGTCCACCATACCGTCTCCTACTGTTTCGGCGGTTTTTGGGGATGCTCAGTCACCTAGGTTCGACCGATTTCAGGGGAACAGCTGTGGCAGTGGCCTCCAGCGACCCTGTTTCGGACGGAATGATGCATGGGATCCCTCTCCACTTTCAGTCGTAGATATCAGCAGCAGTAGGCATAAACGCGGTGCAACCAGCTCACCTGCTCGATCCGTTGTGGCAGGCACCTCACCTGGAAATCGATACCAAAAAGCCAGAGAAGACAGTATTGATCGTTTTATCGCGTGGATGGAAGATGATCACCCAGTAGATACTCCGGAAAAGTTGAAAAAGCCTCAAGTTCTGAGAGGCTTCACAAAGAATCCTAATGCGCCCCAGTGTTATGACCAACTTGTTGCCTGGATTACTCGGCAATTAGATCAAGCGACCCACTTGCGGGCTGTTGACTCCTGTTTGGCGAGCACAACGTCCACGCAGGGTGATGGTCCATTGTCCAGATGTGCGCTGATCGACAGTCCATTGAATGAATCGAGCTGGGACGACTGTCTGATCTTCGCTGGAATTGAAGGCCATCTGATGGTGACATTTGTGACCATCAACAAGACGGCCATGGTGGATGACAGCGACAATGAAATTGAATATATGAAGACTAACCCCCTCGACCTGGAACGAACATCGACCATTAGGATGAAACAAGAGGACGAAGATAGCTAGCCCTCAGTTCTTGACTTACTGGACAGTTCCGAAGACGAAATCAGTCGCGATGAATTTGATGATATGGAGGAGGAGGAGGAAGGGGAAGGGGAGGAAGAGCTGCCAGGGATGGCGGGGGACCAGGACTATTCCGATCGAGGGATGATGACGATTACTAACAACGCAATACCGAGTTATTTTTCTGGCCGGACTGTCGAACAAGAGGACCAAGATTTCAACATTCAATATGCGGAAGAATTAGATCAGTTAGAGGCTGACTTCAACAACATTGCCGTAACAGAACTAGGGGGAGCCAATGACCCAGATGTGCATGCTCAGAAGGAAGACCAGACGGATAATGTTGATGTGGACTGGTGAGTCACTGTCCCTGTCAGAGTGGTCGCTGTCAGAGCCGTAGAGCTACTGTCAGAACTCAGCCACTGTCAGAGCTCAGCCGCTGTCAGAGCTCAGCCGCTGTCAGAGCTGCTGTCAGAGCTACTGTCAGAGATGCTGTCAGAGCTGTTGTCATTGCTCAGCCGCTGTCAGAGCCGTTGTCAAAGCTGTTGTCAGAGCTCAGCCCGCTGTTAGAGCAGCGGTCAGAATGTTAAATGAAGCTAATTGTTACACGCAGGTTAACGGAGCTGATGGATAATCACGAATTCCAGAGAGAAATCTTGATGGAGTCAATGGCAGCGTTAGGCATCACCATGGAGATCAAAAATTTCAAGCCGCTCCACAAACCCACGCAGTTTCAACCGCATCAAATGTTTGCAGTGAATTGGATGGCAGAGAAGGAGAATAGCTTGGCGAAGGGTGGTTTATTGGCTGATGACTGCAGTACTGTCAAGATTAGACCCTGCAGTGCCCTTGAGATATACTGTCTGCCACACTAACAATCATCAGACTCTGACAGCACTAGCTTTAATATATCACCAAGTTAATGTCTATGAACAAAAGATCAAGAGTCCACCTCCTGGATTCGACAAATGGAAGATCGACATGAACCACTACAGAGCGAAGGTTGAACAGGGCGAGAAGGTTGGAAGGGAGCCACGAAAGCCGCGGTGGGAGGTCCACCTCCCAACATTAATTCTATGGTATGACCAGAATACATACCACTATAGTGACTTCAACCTAATGTTGAAATAGCCCTAAACCGATGGCGGCAGAATGGGAAGCTGCGGTGACTCAGTTCACTGAGTTAACTCCACATCTCCATTACTGTACTTCTTCCTGGAGGAGGGCATCGCATCGAGCCATTCTTCATGGTAAACCATGGAGAATAGTTGTGATCTTGACCATTGAGACTTGCTACCAGCGGATCAAACATGAGGAAGCTGACGGTCCGACATTTTGGGGCACTAGCATATTTCATCGGGTTATCCTGAATCAGGCCCACAGGTTGAGAACAAGCGGGACCCCAATCGGCAAGTTCAGGAAGGCTAATGGCACGTTGGTTACAATGAACTCCCGTAATTTCAATATGCATATCTCATTGTGTATACTCTGTCTGGAGCTGCAATACAAATGGATGTTAACAGCAACCCCATTGGTAAATGGCATCGAAGACTTGCGTTGGATCCTGCAATTTCTGGAGAGTTCATCCTGGATGACCCTACAGCTGCAGCCAGCTACATTCGACGATACTCTCAACATTGATGACGATTGGATCGCGGATGGGAGTAATGTGCCAGATACTGAACGTGGTGCAAGGTTCACACCAGTTGCAGATCCGTACAAGAAAGGCCCAGAATTCGAATCTCCTGTTCACTACACAACAATGGCTTGGGATGGTTATATGTTGCCAATAATTGGTGAAGTGGAGAAATTAGGAAAGGCCACACAGACATCGGATATATTGATCAGACGGCACCACTACGAGGAAACTATTGAAAAGCAAGCTTTTGCAGTTTCATGCACCCTAATGCTACAGAGAACAATGGTGCGCCATATGCCATTCAAGAACCCAAAGCCTATCATCGACATCCCTCCTAGTCATGTAACCACCGAACTCGTTACATTCACGAAGTCCTCAGGAGCTGGACAGTTTTACATCAATTTGGTAGACGGTAGCTATAAGGGGCTTAGAGAGAGAATCACCGGGGTTGCCTCCGCGCATGCTGCAACAATGGGCAAGACGAAGCCTTTTGGCCCTTGTTGGCGACTTACTTGCCTTATCTCCATAGAGCTTATTCTTGGCCCGGGCGTGATGGATCCGGAAATATCATCGTCGAAACGATTATGGTCATTACCTTCAGGGGTTGCTGAAACCGGCAGACCGAACCTGATCATGCTGAGCAAGGTTATTTCTGAGTTTGCAAAGGCTTTCCCAGGGAAGACGGACCGAGTACCTCCGCCTGAGAAGGTCAAGAGTATGACAAATAATCAGATCGTGGCTGCATTGCAGTTTGGGGCTCCAAAGTTGGCTTGGCTCAAACACTATCTCCGGAACACCTTGACAGAGAAAGACAATGGGGTGAAGGTGATTCTGTGGGTATATTGGCAACTTACCCAGTGGCTCATCGAACAGGTTAGCACTCCCTCACAATCCCACTTTCTGCCACTCATATCAACTCTGACATTTAACTCTGACATTCATCAACCCTGACGATTAACTCTGACATTGACTCTTCATATGACAACACTTACTGTGCGCAGTACTGCTGCCTCTTAGGCTACAATTGTTTTGCTATCCATAGCTCAATGAGTGCCGATGCGCGTGCCTCTGTGAACAGGTCGTTTATCAACTGCGGGCAGGGGAGGGTCCTTGTCTTGTCCTATCTGACAAACAATGAGGGCTTGAACCTACATTATAATTGCCGAAATTCCGTCATGGTAGAACAGGGTATAAATTACTCAATGGAACATCCCGCATGGTCGCGTGTCCAGCGAATTGGTCAACAGCAAACGCAACACACAACGCGATTGGTAAACCTCACCATAATCAATTGGTTGATTGAAAACACCCAGCAGATGCAGCAAACACCAATGCTGTATGCGCTGGGGGTTCTCCAGAATGCTGCCAGTGAGGACATTGATCCCGATGCTGATCAAGTATATGATACCTTGATTGGAAAGATTTCCCCACAGGCACTCCGGTCTGCTGTGAGTGGTCAATCTAAGGAAGTAATAATGGACGTTAGTTAATTTGTGATCTTTCTATTCTTTCCATTTTTGGGACTGCGCTTTTTTTCCTTCTGGGTTGGTACTTGGGTTTGGGATCTCTCTTTTGGGTTCACAGTTTTGGTCTCTGTTTCTGTTTGCGGATTCGCCCTGGTGAGTTTTGGGTCGCTTTTGGGTTATCTCACAGTTGTCTTTTTCGAAGCTTTCGAGCTGTATAGATGACTTATACCAATGAATAGAGTAATTTAGTAAGTGACTTCGACTGCTGACCAGCCTGCCTGCGACTCCAACAGCAGCCACTCCGGCAGCAGCTACTCTGACAGCAGCCACTCTGACAGCAGCCACTCTGACAGCAGCCACTCTGACAGCAGCCACTCTGACAGAAGCCATCTGACAGCAGCCACTCTGATAGCAGCCACTCTGACAACAGCAACTCTGACAACAGCCGCTCTGACAGAAGCCCTCTGAAAGCAGCCACTCTGACAGTGTTGTGACGAACCAGTCGAGACGATTGATTGATTGAGTCTAAGTCTAAGATGACACGTAGCCTATATAGTAGCTGCCAGCCCTAACCCACAGCCACGTGATGACGTACTCCACAAAGACTCGGTCCAACACTCCAACAGGGCGTTATCACGTCCGTCAAACACTAAGCCATTGAAAAACCAGACAGAAAACAAACAGACGACAGAAGACAGAAGACAGAAGACAGAAGACAGAAGCCAAACCATGCCATGCCCTGGGCTCCTCCCAAACGACCATTCTCCCGCTGATGCTTCCTAAGCTCGGTAGTCGATTGTGCTGTCGGCTTCAACTGTCTTGACTTCCAGTCAGCCGCTCCTCCGAAGGTGACACACAGTCCTGTTGTATCGTGATCGTGTTGGAAAATATATATTATCCTGCAGTACTTGCCGTGTACTGTATCGAAGGTAGTGCTCCAACCAGCTCTAGTGTCGTTGATTCTCGTACGCAGCCTCTCGGTCCCAATCATGGGTTGTGCTGTCGGTGTCGAAATTGGAGACGCTTCTCCATGGCGATGTTGACCTCCGCTCGACAAACGAAGTGGAAGTGTTGGTTCCCTTTTTAAACACAAGTGCTCATAACCTGTTGTACGGTGGCGGATGCTCGAGTAGTCGAGTGTGTGCGTGCGTATGCGAAGGTGAGTCTGTGTCGGTATCAAAATTGGAGACCCTTCTCCGTGGCGATGTTGACTTCCGCTCGACAAACAAAGTGGAAGTGTTGATCATAGCCGGTTCCGTTGCGGATGCTCGTGTAGTAGAGTATGTGACGGTGTCAGTGTCGGTGTCGGTGTCGGTGTCGGTGTCGAGATTGGAGACGCTTCTCCATAGCTGCAATTCGAATTGGAGACGCTTCTCCGAAGGTCGCTCTTCCGTCTCAGCTAGCCCTAGGAAACTGATTCCCGTAGATCGTGGATCACCGTACGCGGCCTCCCGGGTGGAGAAGGGGTTGTCGTCATTGAAGGTTTAGGGTGAAGGTAAAATACACACTGTACAGCTAACAAAGCTTCCTCGTCCTCACAGTAGAGGAGTCCGCAGACTTCGTGGATTCATGGCCACAATTGCCAGCGCTGGTCTCTCGAGTCTGTCCCAAATCACATACCCAGCACATTTCTCTGGCGGACTAACCGCAGCGCTCCCCGGGGGTTTCGTGTGTGTTTGCCGACATCTCCCAAGTATCCGTGGTCCATTACCCGCCCACTTCTCATAGACTTTCCAAATACCATACTGTATGTCGATCTGTCTTCTTGGCTTTGCCACCGGTTGACCCGTTCTCGAAATCGCTTCGAACATATCCTAATGATGCCGATGTTGACCCGAACTCATCCTGATGATGCTGATGTTGACCCGAACTCATCCTGTTGATGCCGATGTTGACCCGAACTCCTCCAAGGGTGTTGATCCGAGCTCCTCTGAGGGTGGTGACAGGATGTCCTCCGAGGGTGTTGACAAGATGTTGACCCAAACTCCTGCCAAACTGCTCTCCGTACTCGTCCCGAACGTGTCCTGTCGACGTATCGTTCGGTTGCCGTAATCTCGTATACCCGTAGAACTCAATACCGTGGCCATTGCAGCCATCGCAGCCATCGCGGCCATCACAGCCATCGCAGGCCTCTAAGCGGTTGAGTGAGATTGCGTCGAGAGGAGGCATCTGAGTCCTTTGCATCGTGGAATCGTCGTCCTGAGTCCGTAGGGTGTCCTGATCCCGGATGCGTTCACAACGCATCCGGGACCCTGCTGCCTCGCTCGTATGAAGGTTCGCGATCCGACTGTTATCGCTCGATAGTTGTCGAAAATGGTATCCGGATGGTGGTCGCGCCCGGGCTCATAACCTGTTGTGACGAACCAGTCGAGACGATTGATTGATTGAGTCTAAGTCTAAGTTGACACGTAGCCTATATAGTAGCTGCCAGCCCTAACCCTCAGCCACGTGATGACGTACTCCACAAAGGCTCGATCTAACAGACAGAAGCCACTCTGACAGCAGCCACTCTGACAACTGCCCACTGAGAACAACTCTGACGACAATCTGACAACAACTCTGAAAGCGACTCTCCGATGTGTTTGCCATGACCATGCTCGGTGGACGAAATGTCTTTATCATTCAACAATGCGAAATCTCAATTGGTAAACACACTTCAAGCATATCGCCCAGCAAGTACTCTACAGTCAAGGCGACAATATACGATTGTTTCAGTACTTGCTAAAACCAGGTTCAAGGGACACCGCGACATTAAACTATACCGAAATCCCTTGATACCGATCAAAGCTAAGACTAACCCCCGAAGACATAAAGAAGCGAACAAAATAAATATACAGTGCGGAAGCACAATAGTCCTATCCAACGAGATATCCATGCCACCCGACTATAGGCTCAAGTTTCTCGTTAGTGTGTATTCACTTCGGAGATATGAACAGCAATCTCAGTGCCAAAGAGGGATGCTTTAACGCTTTCGAATACGAATGTGACTTGGCAAGCATTTGATGGGCTTGGCTGCAGAGCCGGTACATGGAGTAGCCGCCGCTCTCTTCGTCTCGTTAACCGATATATCATGGTTGGACCGGCACAGTATGACGCTTTGTGATGAGTGGCCAGTTGTAGCAGGCATTGTAGGGTAGTTAGGTAGAGAACGTCATGGGTAGAGAATGGAATTCTATGCTGTACGAGAGTACGAATTCTAGTGCTTGTGTACCAAAGTACTCCACAACCTATATACATACTACACACTCCCAACATAAAGTTGCCAAGATCAGCAGAATTACCACACAGGGAATGACAATGGGTCCTTGACTTTCAATCATCAAACCAATCCCCGGGCCACACAGTAAACTACAATGGTTCCGTGACATTGATTCATCCATTTCAATCTCACGGCCCAGTTGTGGGTGAAATATGCCAATCGAGCACAACTCGGCTCTGACAACATTGCACAGACAGGTCCCTCTGACAAGGTCCCTCTGACAGGGTCGCTCTGACAGGTTGTTCTGACAGGTTGCTCTGACAAGCACATCCTACTCTTCTAACAAGCGCAGTGCCAATTTCGTATGGCGGACACTAACTACTTACTTTCCTATAGATCCAGGAACACTAGCGGTCATGAACCTGATATGGGATACGAGCCGCCTGCAGGGTCGAACCAAACCTTCCTCAGCTGCCATTGTAGGGATATGGGGGCCTAACCACAAACCAACAAGAACAACTACCCGTAGGGATATGCGTCATCCAACACCTAACTGGGTAAGTTACCTCTTCACTGTTCTTAGGTACCTACTCCCATACATCGGAGAGCTGCACTGCAAATCCCATCGACCTCCAACCATGCCCAATTTCATGATGCTATACTATTGCAATGCAATATTCGAATCATTAGGCCTTCATTTTGTTCACCCTCAGGTCAGGTCAGTGGCCGTTGCCCATGGAGCACCGGTGGAGAGATTTGGCTGGTCTTGCCAGAGCACACCATTCGTGACTCTTTCAGCCCCTTTGACCCACATAGCAGTGAAGACCATACTGTGCCGTATCGAGATCAACATGTGTGGTGGGATCCACACAGCGAGATCCCAGAGTGGTTGTGGGAGAAGGGTCTCATAGTGTGGCCCAAACGTACGGGTTTGTGGGCAAGAATATAGTCGGGAAGATTGGCAGATTACTGAAACTTAACAAAGTGGTATAATATCAATACTAACTTATGGAATCTATAAAACTTACTCTGAACTTGGGAAAGTCCACTATAACATTGACTCAGACATGAGAGACCCAACGTATACGGTATAACTCTGACAATTACCTTAACTCTGACAATTTCCCTAACTCTGACAACCACCATACTCTGATACAGGAAGCAACCCCACCCGTGATACAGCATTACTTCAACTTTGACTCGGGAGACCCAATATATATGGTATAACTTTGACTCTGACAATTTCCTTAACTCTGACAACCACCCTACTCTGATACGGGAAGCACCCTCACCTGTAATATGGCATTGCTTCAACTTCGACTCGGGAGAACCCAAGGTATATGGTATAACTTCGACTCTGACAATCACCTTAACTGTGATAATTTGTTTTATAACTGACAACCACCCTACTCTCATACGGGAAGCAACCCCGCCTATAATACATCATTACTTGAGCTTTGACTCGGGAGACCCAACATCCATGGTATAACTTTGACTCTGACAATCACCCTAGCTCTGACAATCACCCTAACTCTGACAATCACCCTAACTCTGAGAATCACCCAAACTGACAACTACCCTACTCTGACACTGGAAGCAACGTCACCTAAATGGTAATAACTTCAACTCTGACACAGAAGACCCAATGTATACCGTATAATCTCAACTCTGAAAATGAACTTGATTCTGACAGGTTCACAGCATAACTTTGACTTTCACATGGACCATAACTCTGCCACGAGAACCAATATTATTGGGTCTATTTTCAACTCTGACAAGGTTGTTCTTAGGTGATGGGAGATAGAAATGCACTATATAATACATGGTAACGAGCTGTCGATTCCCTGTACATGCAAACCCGATACACCCAGTGTGAACCTGCACAGCAACATACAACACACAGAATGGCAAACGGAACCAGATCTGGCAGCAGCACCTGCAACCGTTCTTGAAAATCTGGATGCAGCAGTGGCCGCACTGATCAAAATCCCACTGCTAGGTCCCAGGGAAGCAGCAGCCACAATGATCATCAAAACTCCGGCACCAGTAGCCATGGGACTCACTCCAATGAAAATGGCCTACAACAGCGCCAATCCGGGGGCAATAATGGCAGTAACGAGAGCTCAGAAGCCCAGCAGATGAGTGATTGCGATAACAATGATGATGAACCACGATCCCCACGTCGAAGAACCCGCATATTGAATAACCGTAGTTATTCTTCCAGTTTAACCAACCAAGGAAGGGTAATGACGCATCCAGCTCGACATTTGTGTCTGACTTACAATTTCTACGTGCGAACACCTAGTCTTTCCAGCAGCCAGCGACGGGTTAGTAGGAGCTGAAATGAGCATCCCTGCTTTCAACTGACTATTTCAAGTTGCGAACACCTGGTACGTCCGACAACCAGCGGCGGGCAAGTAGAAGCAGAAATGTCCACCCCCGCATTGGCTGACAATACCTCGGCACAATTGATCACTCTTTCTCCTGGGAACCCGAGGAGGGTAATAACCACACCCACATCCAACATTACACTCTTTAGCTGACAATTCAGTCATTGCGATCAATCCGTGACACTCTTCCAGCGAACCAGGAGCACTCTGCTCAGCAGGTAAGAGCAACATTTCCTTATGGGCTTTCACTTTCTGCAACCTCTCTGACCTAGGCAACACCAAGATGCAAAAGCGGAATAGGTCTCCCATCGATACTGACCGCCGGCGAAAGCGTAAGGTGGGTGACATCGGGGTGCCAAAAGATTGGTGGGACATTGCCCAGGATCTATTCTTTGGCAGAATTCTGAGTGAGGACCCCTACCCAGTCGATGTTGACAAACTGTCCGAGGAAAGCTACAAGGAAGCGCAACACATTCTGAGTATGGCAATCAAGGAGTTTGATGTCTCAAAAGCAGCTATCCACACAGTAAGTATTCACATGTTTCAAGCCCTGTTCAATAGCACTGACAACCAACCTCGCGGATCGCAAATCAGCTACCCGAGCGCTCTTCGCCAAACAGCCTCGTGATGTTGCCCCGGATCAGTATGCCACTAGCTTTTGGACCCTGTCGAACAATGACCGCCAAACGCTAGTAACAAGGCTAATCTCTCCTTCCACATACCGGTATCATCATTCAGACTCTGAGAGTGAAGTATTACTGAACACCTTTGATTCTATTAATGTCCTGACAATCAACTTAGATACCGAAAAAGATTTTTCTGCATCGTTAGCTATCGGGCTTGAAAGCAAAAACCTTCTTCGAGAACTCAAAGCAGAATTTCACACAACGGCCATATACGTCCCACTTCACCGATGAGGTGACAGCAGAGTGTTTGTTACATGCTACAACTGCTGTGAACCATTCCTTGTACAACTGGGCTGGTGGCAGTTTCCTCTGCGTGGTATTTGAAGCAGATACATACAAGAGTATGCAGAACACCGATTTGGACACACGTATCTGACATTGTATTAGGTACATATACTGATCTATTCGATCAATGGGAAAGTATCCCACCAGAGATACAAAAAAAGATCTTGGCTATAGATATGGACAGGATCGACGCAATCAATGGTCGAGATCGGAAACCACCTCCTGCCACACGGTTGGATCCGGAGACGGTAATCGACAATGAGGAGCTGTAGCTGCTCATGTATATAGTATATATTTGTTTGATGGTTTATTATTGGAATACAATTGATGGAAAACTGACTAATGTCATTCCACGCGTAAATGGTTCTAAAATCATGATTAGAATGGCAATCAGTGAAACACATGTCTAGATTCTGATAATCGACCATGAGTCCTGACAAAGAGCTCGGTGAGTATCCGTGTGGACTCCGACAGCTGACAGTGGGCCCTGATAAAATCAGGGAGATACCATGAGAAGCCTCTGACCAGATCACGGCGACTATATGTGTGGACTCTGACAACTGACAGTGGGCTCTGACAAGACCAGGGCGATAGCATGAGAAACCACTGACAAGATCATGGCAACTATACGTGCCAACTCTGACAAGTCACAGTGGGCTGTGACAAGACAAGGGCGATAGCATGAGAATCCTCTGACAAGTTCACGGCGACTATACATGCGGACTCTGACAGCTGACAATGGGCTCTGACAAGTCCAGGGTGACAGCATGTAGAGCCTCTGACAAGATCACAATGACTCCTCTGACAACCGACCGTGAGTTCTGACCAGACACTGGGATTGCACAATTATCCTCTGCCAAACGATCCATATTACAGATCTAGCATACTTGATTACACCATGTTGTGCACAAACACTCTCGCTATCTCCCCGAGTGTACTTAGTTGGTACACCAAAGTAAACGGGTAAGGTAGAAATACTACCGTGAGGTTACCATCTATCACGCGTTTATTATCCGCATTATGTATGAAAGCTCTGGGCGGAATTCCATCATCCGCCATTATTGCAGATAAAGGAGACTACCAGAGGTTATATAGCCTACGTTAAATTACACCTGGTGAAATGACTTTTTCCGAATTCGCGCGTATGGGTTCATTGTAATTATCGCATATTGTGCTAACATCATAGAAAACCTCGTGGTGGATTGATCATCTACTTCTCCTTGTGGTCGAAGGAAGTGGACAAGGAGGGCAAGTGCTGCGCCGTCATGTCATGAATTAAAAAGGTCGTGAGTGATAAGTACAAAAAAATTAAAGGAGTGACTAAAGGAAATCTGAATGAATGTAGAGTAAATGAAATAAAGTGTTGTGTAAAGGAAAGAAAGAGTTGATATGAACCAAAGCATTGTGGTGGTGTGTCTTTTCATCCTGTCGATGAATCTAGAATCTTGGAATCTGCCTCCATGCACGCGTCCAACCCGATGGATGGATGGGAACTCGTAACTCAGAATGGCAGGTGACCAGCATGCCTCAGGGTTACTGCTTGGCTTCCTATGAGCATAATCATGATCACAACGAGTTATAAACACATTCGCATGTGTCAAATCATTCGGGCTCACTTCGGCTAGGTAAAGATGCCACACTACCAATTCCATGATAGCCATACACGGAGTCCTATCACTGCCACTATGCCTTTCCCAAAAAAAACATCTCAACAATTAATCCAAACATCATGAACTCTCCACACAGCCCTTCATGCATGAATTCGACTGATTTCATAATGAAATAAACAACGCACCAAAAAGAGACCCAAAACCTCACCAAAAAACTCCAGATTATCACCCATCCCTCCAACCTCCAAAGTGCCAGAAAAATCCCCACCCACAATGCAAATCCTTGAACACCCCTCCAGCCGGTGCATTGCATCTTAACAATGACTGATTGGCAACTGGGCGGCTGCTTGTGCGCTTCCTATTGGCCATACAGCGTGCAGCAGGAGGATTCACAATCTGATGGTGCTCGGGTAGCCAAGGCACATCCTCATCAGCAACAACACTTTACTTGTAATCGGCAGACAGAACATAAGCACGGTTTCGGATTGCTTCAAAGAATCACTGCTGTCTCATAATGCTCCTTCAAAGGTACTTCTCAATCGTTTGGAAGCCTGTCTATGTCATTGGAAACATTCTTGGATTTGGGCGGTGTGTCTCGACCGCATTGTCCCATTCCACCCAACTATCGTTAATCATATCCTCGGCTGGAGGTGGGAGCAGATCATTCAGATGATGGCAGCTGCGGCCACCCAGCATAGGAGTCTGGGCACGAGATGTGCTGTCAGTTTGTTGACCAAAATACACTACGCAAAAGTGCGTTGGGTTGTATAATTTCATCGCTCCCTTTACCCATCTCGCACTAGTATTGTTATCAAAGATTGGTGTAACATTATGGAAGTGCAGACCACCATCTCCAGTAGGCCCCTCCTGGCAGCCGCAAAGCTCTCGGATTTTCCAGCTGGGGTCTGGCAGCCCAGCAATTGCAGCATTCACCAGTGACAAAATGGTTGTGCCAACAATTGATACAACTATCAGAAGTATCGATTCGTCATCCCCAGGCCAGTGCCATCAGAATAGATGAGTATTGGTTGCACCCACCCTCTTCCCAGCAATGTCAGGATCAACATTGGCGATGGTATACCGAAATGGCTCCACAGGAAAATTGGTCAAGGCGTTGCAACGTGGGTTTACCAGAGAAGACTAGTGACCCGAGCTTTGTTCCTCACCGTCTTCTTTATCTAGATATCATCTGGAAGAGTGAAAGAAGGATTGGGGTGATGAAATACATACCAACATACCTGAGTTTCCTCTTCATTGTGAGGGTTTAACCAATCATATTCTTCATTCTGCAAGGACCAACTACTGCAAACCCATGCAGCACTGCCTTTGGTATCTGACCATCGAGGATACTCTTACCTGGCATGTAATGTTCCCAAAGCAGCCTTTTAGATGCAAGATCACTGATTCAAGTAATGCAATGATCAGTTGGGATATCCCACTGCTCGGGGCTGGCACCTTGCTTGTTGCTGATGCTCTTCGACAGGGCAATCTCCCAGACTCACTCCCTCACTTCATTTTCTTACCATTGTGTTGTCAAGCCACCCTTCTCCTGCCAAATCCCCATGGTTTCTGCTACCCATTGGCTGACTCCAACACCGGCGTTCTTGGCCCAGACATGGACATGTAGAGTGAGCATCTGGATAGTATTAGCATCTGCAACGACTGATTTTGGCAACCAGAACACATCGCATTGCATTATAAGGTTTCAATGGCGGTCAATAATCAAGTAGTGGATATCAAATGCTTGTCACTCTACACACTCGGTGGGAGTAATGAATATATGGTCAAGGGTGAGGCGTTGCGGTAGCAAAGGTGAGGAAAGTATGTCAAAGATTCTGGAGATTGTAAGTAAGGTGGGCAGCCAAGGCAAATATATATGTGGGCTTGGAGGGGTATTTTTGATCTGACGACATCATCTTGGCTGCTATTTGGCTAAGAAACAATGTGCTTCGCATCATCTAAGCGCCCTGCTTTGCCAACTGCACGCATGAATTCATCACAAAGACAACTCAAAGCACACTCTGCAGTCATATCTCACTGATTTGTCCTTGCTCTAGCTCTTGTACCCAGCAATGACTTTGCGAGGTCAATATCTAAGGAGAATACACAGTTCATGTAAGGTACGAACTTAACAAAATGTGACAACCATAAATCAGGCAATGGTTATAGGAGGGTCTTGTGAAGTTACAAAACAATCGCCACGATGAACTGAATGCAGATGAAATATGCTTTTCGAGATCCATGGGATGTCGAAAATGAGAGAGGGATTAAACACTGTTCAAACGTGTGGAGGAGGATGGGGGATATACTACTAGAGTGGTAGGACACGTTTTTGGACACCAAGACAATTGAGGTGCAGCATTTCCAGTGTACCGACCGGCTTGCAATGGTATGTGTAGCTTAAGAACCGTCGTGATGCTTCCTAACATTGTTGCGACAATTCATTTTGATAACAAAACATGGATATTCGCAACAATGACTTTACCGCACGAAGACATACTCCTACATTGGTGCTTACTTCACTCACCTCCATCACAACCACAAATAAAGGATAGTATGCAGATCAGCTGAACAACTGCCAGATGATGGTTTTGCGATCAAGCATAGTATCATTCTACTTCCATTTGTTCATGAACGACATCACAGCCCTTGCCTTCACCTTTCTGACAATGATTCTGGCGCTAAAGAAACCGACCACTAAAATACATGTAATGATCCAGAGCAACCTCCAGTTTGGACAAGTATTTCTGCCACTCCGTACTTGGCCCAGGGTCTATCCTGCAAGTCCATTAGTAACGAGTATTTCAATATCTGCTACAATGAAATCGATCCATGGTCACCAATAACTTGCGAGGAGGAATATCGATTTGGGCCCTTGTGCATCCTGCCCAACTTCAGGAGAACTGGTATCACCAAGCTTTTTGGGAACCTATGATGGCAACCGTCAGCAACTTCACTTGCTCCCATGATTTATCCAAAACATTGAATCAAATGTTCTATGCAATGGGCATTGACTCTTGCAAATCGGGCACTGTGGGTAAGAATCATTTCGTCGATCCAAACAACTTTCGCGACAATAATTGCACTCATTTCTTTCACCACTATCCTGTTGAATCAATCGATTTCTTCATGCAACAGTCTGCGTTCAGGGAACATATGTCTTATGCACCAGCAAAGGAATTTACTGATACTGAGGAACATATCTACTCAGAGGTGAAATCAAGAGACTGGTGGAGGAATGAACAGGTACATTAGTTGAATTTCTTCATAGCTAGGATGACTTTGACCGCTTCAATAGCTATGTCCGCCACTTGCAGCAACAATTGTCCCTTTATTTGGCAGTTCAGACCAGACACATCTTACAAACTATTCAGGTGACCAGGAGGAATGCCTAGAATATTTCGGTCTCGGAAACATCAACTCGACGATTAGATCAAAGCCTTCAAATCATGCAAACATCCTTGTTGCCTTTCGTCCCATTCGTCCGAAAGGTCACTTTAAAGAACATGGCAAAACAACTGCTGTGAAAGAACAATGAATCCACTATCAAGAGGTGATAAGAAACGTCTTTGGGCTTATTTGTTGCCGTCTCGATACCCTCTTCGACACTGAAGCATGTGTTGTGTGGAGGCGGTCAGATGCGGCAATGTTATCCTGTCATCTGTGCATGGATGGCTGACTACTTCGAAACATTCACTTGCACTAGATTATTCAGCCCCATTGCGCTATGTGCGAAGCACCGAACTGGTCCATTGGAGAAGGGAAATCATCGTTGTGGCAATTGAGAGACTATCGGCTATACTTCCAAAAGATGATACTCGTGACTCAGGGAGATAAGATGGCAAGACTGGCAGCAAGACATCATCTGGAAGATTGAGCGGTTGAAACCTCAGAAGGCGTCTTGTGGAATATAATATGCATCTCCCCGACAACTATTATAGTACCTGATAATCTTCATAACACATAACTCGGTATGCGTAAGTTGTTGCTGGACTGGGTAACATCCTTCCTCAAACAACATTCCACGATCAACATATTCAACCCACTCAGGGTGATGATGCCTCCAGATCCTGGCTTTCCTCGATTCATCAAGCCATATCGCGAGGTGATGCAATGAATTTGTAAGGAGATGAAAGCACTCATGTGCAATATTATTCCAGTTTTCTTGGCAACTGTTTCTAACCCTCACAGAAGCCCTGTTGTGCGTGAAGAACTCGGTGTATGAAAAAGCAGCTTACATTGGACAAACAGGAGGAACAGGAGAGTGACCCCGCTTGGAACACGCTAACTACAGCTGCGAAGTGTCGTCCTGTTGATAAAGATAAAATGCAGATCGAGTCAGAAATCACACCACATCTTGTCAATGAATCTGATCTAAACTTTGGGAAGATGCATCTCCTGAACTACTTCTCTGACCATATCCGCCAGCTTGGAAGCCTATTAGATGCAAGCTCTGCACTCCCAGGAAAGCGATGATGGATGATCAACAAGTGTATTAACAATCAAATGGTTATGAGCCCGCTTTCCGGATTTTGCGAAAGAAAGCCCAACAGGAGGTGTTTCAGTATCGAGAGCTGACAGGGAACGCTGCAACTCTACGTCGCGATTATGAAATCCCTCGAACCACAGCGCCAATATATTGTATGATGAAAACTGTGCAACCAGAGATCAAGACCCTTGATGACTTGGCCGACTGTTGTGCAATGCCAAAAGGTGAGCTACAGAATCAAATTGCTTGGAGTTTTGAAAGATTTGCTGACTTCACAGACTGCGTCGATCACAATCAGTATTTCAGTCGTCTCAATGATGCCAAATACATTGGGTACAATGCAGTAGCAATTCTGGTGACGTCGTTTCAATCCGATAAGCAGGCAGTGCATATGGTTCATTGCACTGGGTTCACAAGGTGGAGAAAGCATAAGCAACCATGAAATGATACACTGCTTCTCTGCATGGGGACGAGTCTGGAAAGCCACTTCAAGTCGACTGCTGGATGCGTTCCCACACCGTGGGATTGTCTTTCCATTGTTGAGGATGCTTAATCAAGCATTAAAGCGCTTCTTGCCTTGGTTCAGCTGTTTGCAACAGTGCCGATACATCAGACTGCCAGTATGGTGATTCTCGAGATGACACATTGACCTCGGATACAACCCCTGCTCAATGGAAGCTACAGTGGTAAGCTTCTTTTTGGAGTCAGAACCACTAATATCGTTCGTATAAGCATGAAATAAGGCAGTATACACCTTCTTCTCATCACTCCGCAGCCAGATAGCACACGGTGGTACTTGGGCCACATGATTGACTCAAATGTTTTCAATTTGGTTACATGTAGGTTATTTGATTCGATGCTTGAAGTAATCATTGCAGCAATATATAGAAATTGGATCAGTGTTCACTCTGAATTGTTGTTATGGGAGTTGGGGAAACTTGTGTATAACCGATGTCTCAAGGGATCCAATAGTTAAGAATCTTCTTCAGATCAATGGAACAGTTCAAAAAACTGTCCAAATGATTAAAATGTAAACGACCAACGTGAATGAACAAAGGGCGGTACATTAGCTTAAATGACTAAACTAGTTTTGGAAATGTCGTGACAATGCAATCACATCATTACACGCTTCAAAACAGGGTGCAAGATTGCAAACAAGTAGCTCCAATTTGTTGTGGAGAATGTGGAGAAAGATTGGTGCATGGGGTTCACTTTTGGAAACCCATTTTGCTTTGTGCTGTTGTTTAAGATCTCCCAGTATACCTCCGAGTTCATCTTTATTTTTGCTCCAATATAGCCTCCTAGTGCATTCTGCAATCTCACCTATTCACTGTATTTATGTTCATCTCCTTACTTACTCTATCACTCCCTCCAGTGTACAGCTCTATGTTCATACAACCACTATCTAAGTGGACATTTTGAGTTTCACTCAACCACACTTCCAAGTGCATCTCACAGTTCACTCAATTGCCATATGCAGGCTATCTGCTCTTGTCTTAAGCACAACCCATAGCCAGTTCCAATTGCCTGTGAGGAGGTGTAGAGACATTGCAATATATCAATACATAGAGATAGAAATATAGAGAGATATTAATAACAATACAAACAAATAACACGGGTTTTAAAATGGTTTAAAAATATGTAGTATCTATAATATTTAAATGCAGTAGTTGCATTTTTCTAGAATTTGTTCTTTTTCCCTGACTGCTTCCCAGTGGCTCCATATGCTTCGAAGCTTTTAATCTGCATTTAGACATGATTCCATGCTTGTCACCTTAGTTTGACAATGCTCCCCCAATGGCCACAAGCCATGCTATAATTTCGCAAAGTTATCACTATTTCTTCCAGTTACAACTGAAGGTTGCCACATGTGCGATGGTATTTCTGGAATTTGACAATTGTAGAATTCTTGTCCAACAAGTCCTATACACTCCCTAATGCTACTGGTTATAAAAATGCATCTTGCTGATGCAGTATATAGTTTATCTCAGCAATATTCCTGGAATTACTAATTGTACTATCTTTCAGTTAATCTTCCCTCTGGTATTATTTGATTTTGTAAACATTGTATCACTTGATCTCTCCCCAAACTAGAATTCTAATCTGATCTTTGTGGGAATTAGATATTCTATTTAGCTTAACTGCTACAGACTGTCACAGCAATAGCATCGGAATCAAAATCAAGAAGGGTGTTGATATATTGCTCTCATGAGTCAAGTTGCAAGAAATATGGCATCTATTTTAAAGTAATCACAAGGTCAATATTGTGTTATTTTACATCATGCAAGATGTAATCTGTTACACCTTTAGTGTGACAGTTATTTCTCCAGGATCATAAGGGATCACTCAAAGATCCATATATAGATACTTGATCTCAGATCACAAATTATCACTCAGATTGTCATATTGGATCCACCTTCCGAATTTGCTCACCTATTAGTCAAATCTTCATTAACTGACCTTCGTATAAACTGATTCACAACTACAGTCAAGCCAAGCACGAATATCATGTGTATCATGTTTGGATTAAGGATGGTCGCAACTTCTCCATTTACAATGGTCACACGATATCGGCAGGAAACCTTATTCCCAGTTGCCGACCAAACGACCATTTAATCCTGCTCCAATGGTTCATTCCTGATGATATGATGTGTCGTCAATATCAGACCACCATGGCATCATGAGATATGCAGAGTCATATAAGAGATGAGTTAGTAACCAATAATCAATTTATCGGAGCCCTGTCGACTGAATGGACTTGATACGAATCAACTCTTATTTCTACCACACCTTCTTGGTCAGGGCGAACAAGACATGGAATTCATATGCCCCAAGTGGCACAGGATACTCTCCATTTAATGTATGGCAAAACAACTCTGTTGCAGATTACTGTATATTTGGCTTCAAAAAAGGGTGGTCAAATTGAGGGTTCTGGTGTTTGCCGCAATTGTTGAAGCGTTATGCGCCCGGTGGATATATGAGATGGCACTCGCATTGGCTCTTAGTGACACAAACCCATTAGATGATAATTGGCTTGAGATAAGCTTGTATCCATACAAGGTATCGCCAATAGCAATTATGTCGCAATATGAGCATATCACCTTGATGACATACTTGATACTTCTGGGAGTTAGAAGTCGATTATAAATGGTTGAGGCAAAGGATGATGAGGCAATTATGTATGTGAACTCTGAAGCAGGCTTTGGCAGTCTTACAACTGTTAAGGGTGTGGATCATCTGATATATAGTCAGCGGTACCGACATGGAGGAAGGACATCAACAACATCCTATAAACAATAAGATTTATCTACGGATATCTATTAACCTTCTCAACCTGCGTGTTAAGCCTAAATCTGATTGGCATGAACTAACTATTAGTTCTGCATTGAAGTCAATGAGGATACTACTCCCTTGAAGTCCTGAGTTGTACGTTCAATATTCAGTTCTATATCACAGATAAATGTATCACCTCTTTATACTTGGTGATTGTTAGTACCTTGCTGGAAGCAAGTAATCAATCGGGAAGTGAGCAAGATGATACTATGGAGTCCAAAGGCAGTCCAAGGATCAGCCCGATAGCGTGGTGGTTCAGAGGATACTTCTGTTAGGATACTCTAAAGTCAGCATTACTCCTGCAGCAGAGGCGAAAGTACTATGCTGTGTCTTATAGACAAGTCGATACTTGGAGTCGTCACACTCTTGGACAGTCGGTATTCAAGTATAAGTGCTTGTTGCTGGCACAATACTTTCGAGTCCTCATTAGGGTGATACTCTTGAGTCATGTACATCAGTATACTGATAGCTTAAGACAATAGTCTTAAGTCGATACTATCTATCCGAAGCAGAGAACAGAACAGTTACCTAGTGTCTGTTTTGGGTTGTTAAACCTTTCACGCATCCTGAGTGAAGCCTAATTAATTCATCTTCCTCTTTATCAGTCCCGAAATCATTAGGGGTGTTTATTGATTAGGACCTAGGGTGAATCTCCTGCAGTTACATAATCTGTACTGATATTGACATTATATTGTTAATGTGACATTAAGATATTTTCTGCAAAAATAACACTCCTCTATTAGTAGTAATTATGAACTCAAATTTGAAATATCACTAGCATACTGAGTGGTATACCAAGTTGTTGTACACATGATCAGCACACCATTGTTTGCCCATAATCCTGCTGACTCAGAAAGCCATTGTTTTGTGACAAATTGAGGCCAACAATTATACTCCAAACAAATCAAGCATAGAGTCAAATTAAAGATAAATAGCACAAAAATTTGCAAAAAAAAAGAATAATAGAATGCCATGTAATATGTGTAAGTGTCAAATGCAAAGGTGTAAAGAATCACCCAAAACTAGCCAATGAAAACAGCTGTAATCCAGTACAAATAATATGACAGTGGGTACTTGAGAAGATGAGTACTAAGGAGAAAGGAACACTGCAAGGGCAGCAACTGAGAGAAAAGTAAGTAGAAAGAAAATCACGCATGGAAGTTATTGCCTCCATTGACAGTGTGACAATGGGAGACAATGATAGGAAGCTTGTCATCCTATGGTTGCTTTCCTGCACTTTAATCTGTTCCCACTCCTTATGCAGTATAAAATGCATATCAGTAACTGTAGTGACCCTCTCCAATGCACATTGCCGTTGTATCCTTCTCTTTAAAAGAGTCTAAATGCGATCAATAGGGTTAAAGTCTGCAGAGTTGGAGACTCAGTCAAGTTTTGAAACTCCTTGCTTTGTGTGCTTATGACTGGTGCAACTTGCAGTAGGGGCGATGCACCATTCACTATAAGAATACAATCTTGGTTTCGTTGTAGCTGGCAGTGACACTCAGGCCACCTCAAAGATAGAGTAACAAGTTTGACATATTTTCAAGCATCTACTCCATGTAAGTATTCTCCTTGTTTGAGCTTCTCCACTTTGAACTTCTTGTGGTGCCCGATGTGATTAAGCTTGTTCTTTGGTGCACTATCTTTTTCAGCTTGACGTTGAATCTGTGCTGTTGCAAGCTTCTGAAGTTGTAATTTTGCCCATTCTACTGAGTTTCTCCATATGATATTTGCCTTTTCAGCCTCCTCTTCCATCTTAGTATTGATCTGAAGAATTTCACTTTCTTCTATGTGCATTTCTTCTACTATCATCGGTGTCCACCCATGAAATTTTCCCTTCCATCCATAGCCAATCATACCTCAATACATCACTAGAGAGCCTTTTTTTTTTGGTGCCCATACAGTCAGTATGCTATGTTTTTATTTTATTCCACCATACAAATGACATGCAAAAGGTACCGCTAACTTCAATTGATATCTCATCTGTAAAGCTTATATTTTTCCACTTGCCATTGACACTCCACTATTTTTTCTTGGAGCACCAATCCCGTAAGCCATCAGAGTAAATTTCACTTGGCAGAGTTTCAGTAAACTGGTATTACTTGCCACTCTCAGCTTCTCATTATCTTCATCAAGAATAAACTTGTATTTATTTACATAAAGTTTAATTTCTGTGGCATGTAAGGTATTAAATATGGTATCTCTAATAACATGGCCTAATCCAGCTAAAGCCATAGGCTGGGTTCCCCAAATCCTTTTGACAGTTGCCACAAGATTCTCTTTTTTGGCTTCAGACAGTACCTAAGGCTGTCCAATGCATGCATCTGAGTCCAAACACTCAGCACTTATCTGTTCCAATAGTGGTATATCATCTTTATCCAACTCAACACTTTCTGGTATGTAAATCTTGCTACCACTCCTTTCAAGTTCCCTCTCTGCAATAGACCCTGTAATTCCACCAGCATCAGTCTGCACCAGCTGTGTTGCTGCCACATTGTTGACAGCATGCTTGTAGATGTTGCCACAGATAGACTTAGCAACCCCCAAGATTTCTGAAATCTTTCTAAAAGACAATGGGCCCATGCTGTGGATGATGCATGGCAACAATAACTGTGTGATGACAGGGTGTAACTTCAGGGCCTATACAATTAGCTTCAGTTCTGCAGGGTACCGGTAATACGCACCTCTCTTTCTGACTGCGGCTGCCATGCTGCTGTAGCCAAGATAGGGGAGAAGGCAGTGATACCAGCACACGAGTGTCTAAGCGCCCGGCATGGGTCACGTGTCTGAATACTTGGTGAACTGACAATTAGATCTATAAAAACTTCAAAGCAACAGGAGAACCAGCTAGCGTTGGCCTTTAGATTCACCTTTGGTCGGTCTGTCATCACTGCGGTGGTTCTGTGGTGTGTTTTTCTACCTGGGACCCTGTTGTGACAACAGTTCAGTTTCCCTAGAACTATTCGATGATCACGTGATGCAGCCAATCACACACCAGGTTTTGGGATTAGTAACCGCTTCACGGTACCTGACGCCAACTCTCTCCGTCCATTTCCAACCCGCACTTACAAAACTTTCCCTACTTAACCTCCCACACTTAAATTCCGGATTCTAACGTCACTCTACTCACATCAACATCACGTTGCTGCCAACATGAGCTGTGTTCTCTCCGCTTCCCGTATAATCCGAACCTCGGTCACTCGTTCAATCTCTCCCCTACGAACTGCCGCAGTCATTGGACTTCAGATCTGTAACTCGTCGTCCCATGCTGCATCATCTCATGATTCGTACAAGTCCCCTTTTACGGGCTCCACCGCTCATCGCACCACTAATATCCCCCACTTTTCAAAATATCGGGCATCCGGCGCTACCAAAGGAAACCAGGTGTTTGGATACTTCATAGTCGGAACTATGGGTGCATTATCTGCCGCTGGAGCGAAGGCCACTATTCAGGGTGAGAGCTACGCAGCCGTCTACTACTCCTCCGACTCCTGCCACATATCATCGCGGAAGAGCAATTGCTGTTGCAGGCGATAGTTGAAGCGGAATTAACATGCTGACCCCACGGTTTTCGGCAGACTTCTTGGTGAACATGTCCGCATCGGCCGATGTCTTAGCCATGGCTAAGGTCGAAGTGGATCTCTCATCTATTCCCGAAGGAAAGAACGTACGTCTACTACACATAAGCATTCGTATTACAATCGAGCGATTGCTGCCATCATACAATTTAATTTCTAATCGCCAATGATACTTCAGATCATTATCAAATGGCGTGGGAAGCCCGTTTTCATTCGCCACCGCACCCCTGACGAGATTGAAGAAGCCAATAAAGTGAAGCTCGAATCTCTCCGAGACCCCCAGTCGGACGCCGACCGTGTCAAAAATCCAGAGTGGTTAGTCATGTTGGGTATCTGCACCCATTTGGGGTGTGTCCCGATTGGTGAGGCTGGTGATTTCGGAGGATGGTTTTGCCCATGTCACGGTTCACACTACGATATATCTGGCCGTATAAGACGTGGCCCTGCTCCTCTTAATCTGGAGATTCCTGAATATGAGTAAGTCCTGCTGTTCATCCAGCATTTGTTCTATAACTTGCACCGGAGTCCAGTCTAACGAGCGTTTTAGATTCCCAGAAAATGGTAAGCTAGTCATTGGTTAAATAGTCTGGCGTTGCCGACACTGCAACAATTAGTTCAGAGAATAAATTTCTCGCAAAGTTGCAGGCGCTGTTGGGCATTGGTCCTAGAGCATGTAGTATTCAATGTAAGATTAGTATTGCTCTTAGTAGTGGCATATAGTGGAGTATCAGCTCCAACTGCGAAGATTTATATTCCCTTCCGTTTAATACTACAACAGTGGGCGTTACCTGTTAATGGGCTTTGATTAATAGAGGCATTGTGTGTTTACAGCGAGTCAATTGTGCAGCGTTCTACCCAGTCGGTTAAGCATAATGCTGTAACACACAACCACTGTTGCACCTATATATACAAAGCACATAGAAGAGTTCTTAGGGGGCATTATAGAGAAGATTATCATTCGAAGTAGTTGTAATGCTTTCACTGTGCGCACTCTATGATCGCTCTTTAGGCTAGTCCGTTCCCAATGGTGTAGTTTGAGCGTAAATCCGAAGACTAAAGGAAATAATCCGGTGTGCCTTGTAACAAATCAGTATTGTTGATATAAGAATTGTCTAAAGGTTCCAACATACGCCTCGAGACCATAGGCTCGCCCGCTCTAGGGCAAGGATCGAATTGTAAGCTAGATAATTGGTCAGCTCAAATGACGAATGCACGTACTGCGGCAACGAACAAAGTGTATTTCAGATGTTCATCAATCTCCATGATTGCCGCCTGATTGCCGCATCTATAACAATAATTGGGAGCTGTTGATCGATTATATTAGTATTACAAACTTGTACCAAATGGGCTACAGTCACAAACCGGAAAATATAGTGACAACATTTCGATCTTGTGACCAGTTATAACCCTCCATTACCAACTGATGGGCTCGAGCGACAAGGGTGAGGCCGTTATTCTGATTAAAAGCCTCCGATATATCTTGTCCAAAAGTATAGCCTGCACCTCTGGGGGATATACCCCATCCGCAGCGGTCGTCGGGGTCTGACCATAGAAGATCGCACATTGGACCCTCGTGAGGCACCTCCTGGATGCGGTCGAGCGCGCGGATGTTATCCAACGTGTCAATACTAGGTGACAACCCCCCATGAAGACAAAATATCTGATTGTCAATGAGAGCCGTTAGAGGGAGGTAGTCGAAAAGATCGGTAAATAATCTGTCGAACTTCGTTCAGAAATTACTCCGATACAATGGCCAACAGATTATCTTACTTCCAAACATTCGCGTTGCCATATTTGCGTAGGCACTCATCGTAGAAACCATACACTTGTGTGATCTGTCTGGATTCATGGTTGCCTCGTAATATGGTGATTCGCTGGGGATAGCGGATCTTCAATGCAACCAGTAAGGTGACCGTTTCAACAGAGTAGTACCCACGATCGACGTAGTCGCCTATCTACATGGTCAGAACTCATCACATATGAACTATTAATTGTAGTTTCGACGGTACATACCCATAAAGAGATAGTTGGTATCCGGATTCGGACCTCCGATCCGGAAGAGCTCCATGAGATCGTGGAATTGGCCATGGATATCACCACAAACAGTAACTGGGCACCTCTTAGGCATATCATCAGTCGAGTAATTACAATTCAATTCAAGCGGAAGCAACATACCACAGGTTGCACGTTTGATTCATCTTGAAGTATTTCTCGAGCCTAACCATGGCACATTAGCACATTCATACGTTCAAGGTATCTATATCATCACCGACCCGATCAAATGAACAAGCTAGAACTCATTCGCACCGCAAACACATACCTTTTCGCAAAGCTTTTGAACATCCGTTTCGCTAAGCTGCTTGCACTGCATCAAGGTCCCAATCCACCCATCTAGTTCATTTATAGATGAGGTATCCTGAACTGCTACGTTGGAAGGTGGAGGTGATCTCCCAACATCTTCCATTTTTGTATCCATCGTATAGGGATAAAGCTGAGGGCTGGGTAGGGTATTAATTATAATCGGAGGTTATCGCGTGCGATAATGATGGCAAATGAATATAGCGGTCGACTGTGCCAATGATGACAGAATTCAGTAAATGTGGTCCTGAGACGACAACCAGAAAGAATGACTGATGGTTCGATGAATGGGGTCAGATACATAATGTAGTATGTTGGGCGACACAATACAACAGCACTTAGTATTGAAGGAGAACACCTACATAATTAATTAGTTACGACACCTACCACAAGCACGAACAACGGAGCAGCAAAATGACAATCAAATACAGAAGAAACTATCCGATGTTCGTAAATAGGCAGTCAGAGGATGGTGGGTGTCGAGTTTGCGGACACAACAATTCCGTTTGTCAAGTTTGAGGGGTAAGGCAGTTGGCACACAAACCCGCCATAGTCGAAAACTAAAGCCCCGTAGAACCTAGTCAAACTAGAGAAATCAATTACCGTATTCATTCGGATAAGCCGAGCGACCCTGATAACGTTAGCGTGCCCAAACTCTTATTGTCCAAAGAGGAAAGATATATACCGTAAAAACCCACTGAAGAGGTACACTGCGCGACATGGTTAGCATCATTAATATAACCATTTTCCAAAATTAAAAATCGTACCCAGATATGGACAAGGTAAAGGCAACTCATTTCAGATATACTAAATAACATTTACTAATTCAGATACATTAACCATATTGGGTACAGTTTGTGAAGTAAGTTGGAATAATATATAGTTAAGTCTGTGTATTTTTGCTTTTGAACAGTGGTAGCTATATGCTAATTGAAGAATATAATATGTATTAATTTATGATGTTCTAAAATAAATAAACAGTTTAACTACCAAGACTATACTAGCCAATAATGAGTTTCAAGTACCGCTGAACTGAAAAATAAGGTTTTATCAGTAAGTGAAGATTATGAATTCAAACTTAAATAGATTCAATATTAAGTTAAATCTTGGTTTACTGAATTATCTATTTTTAACTACTATCAATAGAGTATTAAATAGAGCATATAAATAATACTGACAAAGTGAATAAAAAATAAAATAATTCCCAGTATGAAGTAAACCTTAAGTATAGTTTCTAGCTAAAAGTAGTTATAAGTAATCATAATATCCCAAATAGTTACAACTTTTAAAATATATAACTGTTCAACTATCAGTAATTAATAATGGTATATATCATATTAATGATTTATAAAAAAGTATTGTTATATTCTGAAGTCTTCTAATATTAATATCTGTTAGTATAGAAACATTACTCAATATTTTACTATGGTAATGAATAATTTAATTTCTAAGAAAAAGTCTCATTTTCAATGTGAAAAAAAATTTCACCAATAAGAGATATATTATTTTTTAACACTACCAATATTAGTGACTGCAAAAGATTTCATAGTACTCAATAAGGACAATTATATAGATATACATTTGATATAGGAAGAATGTTTTAAGATTGAAAACTGAAATCCAATAAAAGTAATTAATTATAAATAACTAACAAATATGCAATATTTTAGACTAAGTATATTTGAATTGTAAATAGCTTTTACATTTTATATAACTTCCTAGTTTCAATCCAATCAAACTTAATATTGACCACTAATAATTCTAGATTTGTCAGAAATTTACATTATTGTCCAACTACATTACAACACCTTGTCTAATATAAAAAGTTTTGTTCAAGTTGTTGATTTTATATAATGTATAAATTTAACAAATCTGTATATGGCAAGATATTTCATCCTTAGTATAAAAGCTTTTACTTTACTTGAGGTTGATAATTTAGCAGGGATGGCTAGTGGTAAAAATATTACTTATGCTACTGATAAGTCTATATCAGTAAGTTGAAGAATACAGTTAACAATATCAACATAGAGATAGATGAACTTTAAAGAAATATAAAAATGATGGAAGAGGTTAGAAATATTGTATGTATTCAAAGTAGATTGTATCATCCAAATACTTATATTGCACTCTGTATATGATTTTAATTCTAACAGTATCCAAAGTATATTCAATACCCTTTCCAAGCTGCTTTGCATCAGTAGGCAATCAAGTCTGTCAATATCCCCAGTAAACTGGATTGTAATTTGTAGGTATATTATCATTGACCATATGTGATACATTCAAATACTAAATAGCTGCCAATGTATACAACTATATGTATCATACTTCTACTTCAATTGTATTTTACATATATTGGTAAATTTGCTGTTTCATTCATTTTCTATTATCTCAATTACTATTCTGTTACTGGGTTTGTATCCTCATAAGAATGTTATTGATGTTACCAATATTAATACCTGCTTGGAACTTAAATACTTGTACTGCATCTATATTATATGATAAGTATGTTAAGGGTTCTCCCTTACCAGCGATAATGATACTTATACGTGCATGCATAAATACTTATCACGGAGTTACTCTCGGTCTAGTCACGTGATATGCAT
>Ga0307515_10001573_pt1 | contig 50976 bp, 45 predicted proteins | sample 17_EM_MG_FD_194513 | JGI IMG/M metagenome (GOLD analysis project Ga0307515, IMG submission 194513) | Populus trichocarpa ectomycorrhiza microbial communities from riparian zone in the Pacific Northwest, United States - 17_EM | ecosystem: Host-associated > Plants > Roots > Unclassified | place...
AAAGAGAGAAGAAGGAAAGAGATGAGATGATGATTGGTACGGTGTCTGGATCGTGGTGTCGGATGCCGTCCAGCGAAGGTTTTTCAACCTTGTCGATGGCGTGATGCAGAGCCGCGATAACGCTAACCCAGTCACGTACCCACTCACGTACCCACTCAATTGCGTGGATTTGTGGTGGTGGGAGCCGTTTTCCCACCACAGCGCCATTGGGGTTCGCATCGTGGGGCTCGTTTGCGTCTAGCAGTGAGAGGATACTGATGAGGAGGCGATGTGTGTTTGGAAGGCGCTCCTTCTTGTTCGGTTCACCATTGAATCGGTTGATTCCTCTGATGATGCACTGTAGGCGATAGTTGCCAAATGGCTCAGTGCTGAGCCCGAGGTCGATGTGGAGTGACTTTAGGTCTGTGAGTTCGCTTTGGATGGTCTTCGTGCGCAGGCCGTGTTCGCCGAGTTTGGAGGTCCACAGTGAGAGCAGCTGTCCCGACGCTCGGAAGGGCGTGACTCCTCGTACTGCGCAGAAGTGGACAAAGTCGTTTCTTAGTCTGGTGTATGGGTGTCACGTCTGGGAGCTGAGTCCCCACCAGAGATATCGTGCGGCTTGGGGGGGTAGGTTGCAATCCTCGTATCAGGTGTCTGGTGCGTCGTTTGCGATTGTTTCCAATGTACATTTGGGCAGAGGATAGCGACTTTTTCTATGTCCCATCGTGAGAGTATGTCAGCAAGAGCCTTTTCCTTGGTCGGGATCCACACGCAGTGTAGCTCGATATCGTTGAGTGCTATGTGCAAGGATATATGCCGGAGCGGGCTGATTCCCTGGCCTTTAATGCTTCGTTTTGCAAGTGCTGCCATGACTGCCTCGTTGTCACAGTGCAGTTTGATCCTACAGGCTCTGGACTCGGTTGTCCATGTGCACAGTGCGTGTAGCACTGCGTACATTTCTTTACAGTTGATGTGTTTGGCTGTATGCCGCTGTGGGACCGTGGTACTGAAGAGCTGGGCCGGTGTGTGTATGCTAGACAGGGTCTCCCCTGGTCTGAGAACATAGCCCCCGATCCCTTTCTGTCGAGATGTGTCTGTCCATAGCTGTACGATTCGCTGTGGGTGGTGTAGGAGTCGGATTCCGTTCCATTGTGGGAGGAACATCTCCCACCTGGACAGGTCCTTCTTGATCTCCGACGAGACTGGAATGTGGTGAGTTCACGATGTCGCCGTGAGGGCGTCGAAGAGTCGATGAAGGAAGGGGCGGCTGGCTGGCAGCAGTTTGGAGGCAAACAACAAGAAGCCCATGGTCGTTTCCGAGCTTCTGTGTGTTGCTGAGTGCTGTGCGAGTGTGGAGTTTACCAGTGCCGTTGGTTTCTCGTGGTTGTCGTGCGGCAGGCGTGCCTCCATCGCTTCGGTGTCAATCTCTATGCCGAGGAACCTGATGCAGTGTCCCTCTTCATTCTCTTCTTCCTTGACTCGGAATCCCTGGTTACTGCAGATCTGACTTAAGTCTCCTTTGTACCTGTTTGGTGAGAGTGAGCATGTTGCGGAGTGCGGGAAGATGGCAACAAAGTCGCCAAGGTAGTGGAGTGGATGTTCCCAACCCCGTCGGGTTTGGAGGATCCATTCCAAGGCTGATGCGAACAGGTCGAAGATGGCTGGCAATTTTCCGCAGCCGACTGGGACGAACTGGTCGCACCACTATGTTCCCATCCAGCCGAATGCTAGTAGCCACCAGTCGTCGAGGTGTACGAGGCTGTGGCTAAATGCATCTCCGAGGTCTCGTTTAATCAAAACTGCTCCGGGCTCGTAGGCCTGTACCAAGGCTACGGCGTCATCGAATCGTGTGTATGTGAGTGTCCCCCACTGTTGGGGTATATAGTCGTTGACTGAGTGCCCGCCTGGTGACGATAGGTGGTGGATTCTACTCCAGGTGCCATCTTGCTTCGGTGCAAGTCCAAGTGGTGATTTTATGTATTCATCCGGCAGGGCTGTGTGTCTCAGGATTTATCTGGTAAACGCTCGTTTTCTGATGTCTTTCGTGATTGCGGTGGGGTCATTGAGAGCCGAATGGCAGGTCGTACCCGAGGATGAATTCCAGTGGGGCTGTATAGCTGATAAACTCTCCGTAGCGGATTATATCCATGAGCGTGTTTTGTAGGCCTGGGTTTGGATGGTGCTGTAGCCAATGATCGCATCCTGTTTCGAGTAGAGGTCCACGGTTTCTGACGTTTGGTTGGCAGGTGTCTGTGAGTGTGAACAGAAACTCGAGTTGAGGGCTCCGGAGCCACGGGGGCATTATCCCTTTGTCCATCAGGGGCTCTGTAGGTCCCTATGGCCGCCAGGATATGTGCTGGCTCAGTGGCGCGCCTTGTTTTCGGCTGCACTGTATGGCTGGATGAGGTCCCTTGCATATCATACAGGCGTGCGTGTAGCAGCAGGTCGGGTAGGTGCAGGTGTGTTTGTTGTAGTTGTTGCAGATCTCGTTGACGGAGCTGCTGCGGATAGGTGGGCCATTCAGGGCACCAGGTCTGTGTGCTCATTTCGTAGGGGGTGCATTATCGGGGGGCATACATTTGAAGAGTTGGGCCATCTCGAGGCCGTGGTCGGGTGTGCTCCAGCCTGATGGTTCATATATGCCTCGGCTTATTCTCTTTTGGTGGAATGCGATGTGGAATTTTTCTACACTGTCCCTTGTGTGGGTGCGGAGGTGTTCGTAGAGTGTATGTACGTACATCATGATGGCGAAGGCGAGTGGGAGCTTTTGAGGTGGTGGTGCGAATGTGCATATGATTACGCCATAGACCATGAATGGGCACATCAGGTGGGATATTGATTCGTATTCTTTGAGGTGGACAGCTTCGCATGTCGTGGACAGGTTGAGGCTGGCTTCTCCTGTGCGAAAAGAGTAAAATTGTGGGCATTTCTCTTTGTAGGTGAACGAAGCTTCAAGCTTCAGGAGGTTTGCGGCTTGGAACTTGTTTGTGTATATGGACTGCACGACTGCTGTGTCCAATGCTGGGAATATCTCTTGGATTGAAAGAAGCATGGGGTTATTATCTGGTAGTTCGGCTATCGAGCCAGTGCTCGTGGTTGTCATGCCCTGGGTTCCCGGGGTTGCTGTGGGGCCTGGTCCGCGCTGGGCTTCGAGAGCGGCTGTGAGGGCTCGGGGTATGACATTGATGTTGACATCGGGTGTGTTCTGACTGCATGTGCCTCACTGGGCGCTCGGGGCGGTCGTTCTGTCTTGCGAGACGTGGATTGTGTCCTGGGTGTTGGGTGGGGTCGCCTGGCTGTCTCCATGTGTCTGTTGGGACACTGGGGCAGCGTCGTGTGCGCGGGTGCTGCTGCGGAGCTGGCGACCAGTGGTACTGCTGCTGCTGCCGAGGTCCGAGGCCTGGCTTCCATGGCTTGACTGGCTCTAGGTGCAGTTGGAGTTTGACGACATTGTTTTGCGTTTTTGGATCGGGGGGGCAGTAAAAGCGGTGCGGGAGAGTGTTTGTATGAGAGAGAGGGGATGAGAAGATGCTGTGTGTTTGTTTTTGAAGCTGGACGCGCTGCTTTGCCTCAACCACTGCCACTCCGCTCCTCTTTATATACCTCCTTTCCTTTGCTCCTGGCCTCCTTACGTCCCTCCCATCCCTAGGCTTCTGGCCCAAAAACCTCGACCTCAGGCTGTGGCCCGGGCTCCAGCTCTGAGCTCTGGCGGAGCACTAGCTCTCACACTTGCTCCAACTCTTGGTTGTGCTCGTGCTTTGCTCCGGCCCGGGCCCGTGCTCTTGCTCAAGCTTTAAACTTTTGGCTCAAGCTCAAAGTTTCGGCCACCATCTTCCGTCCCTTCCATCGGCCAAATTGCTCGCCCTAGCCTGCCAATGGCCATTGCTGCTCGCCCTTGCCAGCCGATGGCCGTTGCTGCTCGCCCCTACTAGCCGTCGGTCAATTCCCACCCGCCAATTCGCTTCCACTAGCCCTCAGTCAAGCTGGACCATATTGAGAACCCTATCCGGTATTTGCAACGACTCCAAAATCCCTGTGGGTAGTATTTTGTAGTGACCGCAACCTGCAATATCTTGACTGACCCTATCGATGGCTAATCGAGCAAAAACCTACAAATGCAGGTAGGCTTGAGAGTTTGGTTGGTAAATATCCCGGTCTAGTGTCTAAGCGCCCTTCATGCTATTTTACAAAGCTTTCCTTAGTAATAAGAAATATTCCATATATCAGCCCATTGCGGATGCAGGAAAACTAGCACGAGGTTCTAGTTCAATTGCCATTCTTTACAACAGCGAATCCTTGACAAAATGCGATGCTTTGAACTCGCTGCTAGTAAATAAATCATTCTGCAAGCAGCAGAAGGGGCTGCAGATGCGCGGAGGGAAGGTAGTCAACACCAACCGTAGAGGTGGAAGGTGCGGAAAATTGGGCAGTGAGAACTTTGCGTGAAGAAGTCCAAAAGCAATATCGTTCCATGGTATCTACCGCTCATAATATATATACAAAGAAAGTTTTGTAACCAAGAAAGGGATGGACTGGTTAGGTGTCTAACCTAGGACCTTTCTCACACGAGACGGATGCGCTACCAACTGCACTACCAGCCCTTGATGAGTGTAGATTGACACATTGCAACAGACAGGACGCGACGAACTGGTCGCTCCCTCTCCATAGACTTTAAGCCAACATCTTTATTAATGGCAGGAGTCGCAACCGCCCGCCCGCCCATCAGTTTTTCAGGTCTCCACGTCGTCGTCTAGTCTCGGGCAAGATATTGCAAGACCAGGGCCCGATCAAGGTGACTAAGGGTGAAACCTAGAGCTGGAGTTACTGGTTCACCTATACTTATACAGTTATTTCGATCCAGACACAGTAATGTGGGCTCTCCAAAATGTGGATGATTGACTGGGTAGGTTATAGTATGCTCTACGGTACAAAATAAATGTGAGAACTGTATAAGTTATACAGCTGCCTCATATTAAATATACACAATGCTATGTATATATTTATACAGTGGGGAAATTTTATACACTTCAAGTAGATTTATACAACAGTGTGTATCAAATACACAGTGAGCAAATGTATAAAGTCAGAGGAGCATGTATAAATTCGATAAAAGTGTATAAATTTGAGAAGGTTGTAAAATATACAATTGTAGTGTATAAAATAGAAGTGTATAAGATATATAATGGATGTGTATAAAGTAGTGGTGTATAAGATATAAGGTAGAGGTGTATAAAATATACCAAAAAAACTCGAAATTTTGCTAAGTCAGTTTTTGAATGGTAAATTCCGTTGCATGGTGCAATATCAGTGTAAAAGCAGTCAAAACAATAATAATAAATAAAATAGCTTTGTAGTATAGTATTCTTGATTGTATTTTAGGCTCTGGTTTCAATTTCCTGTAATAGTTTTTTTTATATAACCACAGGCTTTATACAAAGACAATGTGTATTACTTATGCCTCAAGTATATATAATGAATACATACAGACACATGTGTTATATACTGGTATTACATATTTATACACAGGAGTTGTATATCTGATGCAACAAAATTGTATAACTTATACACTGTTTTTGGATATCTTTATGGAATAAACATGTATAATTTATACAATTTTTTTGGATATTTTATCCAATTTGCATATCTCAGTCTCCAGTGTAGAGTTGCTAGCAAGTTTTATACCAGTTTGTTTGTCACCACCTTCACATTTATAAATATATACACTCCCGGTTGTATATATTTATACACGCTTCTTGTACCATTGGGGTGTAGATTATGTACCATAGACGTGATTGGAAGCTGTTGGGAGGCACATTGGATATCACTCGGTCACGACAGCATCACTCGTATCATGTATCCATCACTCGGAAGCCTACCAGCGTCTACAATTGCATGTGTACCTGCATCGTGAGTCTCTGGTCCGTTTTCTGGCTCGTAAGCAGTTGGTGTTTCGTGTGCATAGTCTGTATTAAGATCAGGGAGAGCGGCTCATATCAAGATAGTGCAAAAGCATATGCAGGTTGCCAGTAAATTCGTCCATTGTAGAAAAAGACCTAATACGGAAGGTCAATCAATGTTCGGGTAGTTACGTCGGTTGACAGAGGCGTCTCAATATGCAAAGTGGATACCTTGATGCACTACCATCTGCAGCACCGTCTGCAGCCGATGCGGCTTAGCCCCCACAACGCTCAACCAATCTCCATCATATTCAAAAGCAACCTATCCTTCATGCATTCCTTGCATTATTTTCATCTAAGGCGCTTAAGCACAATCGCGATCCTTGTTCGGCAGCTCCGAGACAAAGTCTAGAAGGGTTAGTGATATCCTGATATAGAGCTATCGTTCCGAAAAACTCTCAGTCTGACTCGATTTTGGCATACAAAACAAGGCTTCATGCGCGACGTAGCACTTCATTTGTGTGACCTTCCGAACTTATGACCCTGCCGCACCCTCCTTCCATTACGCCGCGTACTTAATGAGTGGGGAACTGTTCCTCCATTGTCATTCTTCCTTCCATTATGCCTCCAACTTAATCAGTGGGGCACTGTTCCTCCATTATCATTACCAATTATCCAAAAGTTTTAACACGATACTTTCTTCACCCACCTACAAGTACCTGCTATCACTTCAATTATTTTACCCTAAGCTTAATTAGTATAGTACGTCTGAGGTCAGATTCAACCTTGAGTTCGCACACTCGAAATCGTGTCCACTCCGACTTTGGGGCTTATCCAGGAACGAAAGGCAAGTTATAGCGACCTAATTGTTGTCTCAGACATCTAATTCCTGAACTCTAAAGACACTACATCTTATATCACCCGCATTAGATTTTGCCGAATCTTTGTACCGGTGATCTGTAACATGTGAGTGTTCACTCAGCGATTTGTGCGGCATGCCTGACTAAACAGAAAGATTCTGTAGTACCTCTTGTGCAAAATGGCGGGACAAATAGCTATCCAATGGAGCCTCAACCAGGCAACATCTGATCTAATCGAAGTATCTAAAGGCATGATAGCAGCTGCTACCAGCGACAATGTACAGGTTCTTGCACTACTTGCAGGAGAATCTTTCGGAGCAACACTTGCCATGTCTCGGGAGACATGCGATAAGGCGTACTCGTTGTGCAGCCAGGATCAAACATCTGCGGTGGTCAATTTCCTAAAGCTTCAGATCGGATATAAGAGGGGCGATTGTGGTTGGCAGCTTTGTAAAAGCGACGCGGGTTTACGTTTTCTCGGCTTGGTTGCCTGTTTATGCACGCTCGATCACTGGAAAGCCGCCCAAGCCTTGCACGCGATGATTACCGAGACAGCCGTCGATAAAACGCTAATTCCCTCACCTCAACAATTGAAACAGCTTATTCGAGCGTTAGAATACCGGTTAGCAAAGTCAGCTTTCGCCGAGAGTGTTCTGGGGTGGAGTCTCTACCTATCCGACTTCAAAAGCACGCGATCAACAAATCCACCCATAAATGAACCTGATATCAGAACTCTGGTGGGATTAGTCAAAGCTGTTCGAAGTCTAGAAAGGGTTGGAGAGACACGTAAGCTGCTCATTACAACTTCGGCTACCCTAGCTCCCTGGATATGTGCCTTTTTGAAGTGGTGTATCGGTGATCCGCCGTCAATTGTATCACCCAATGAGACACCCCTCTTGACAAACCCATCCTCGCGGGCATTTCTAAAGCTGGTAGAGACTCCTCAGGAACAGATAAAAATATCAATCCTGGATGAGATTGGAAATATCGCACACCTAGTAACTTCGGATGCAAGCATTCAAACTATCAAGGGAATGGTTGGCATCAATGCGTACTTCAACAAATTGATAAATGACCTCTTCGGATCGAAAAATACACCGACTTATCGTGCCTGCGAGGAAGCGATTCCGTATGCATGCAACTTGGTCTACTCAAAGTTAAGATATTCAACCGAGGCGACGAGCAGCAGTCTTAACATGGACCTATGGAAAAACTTACCATCACAACTCGAAGGATCTACTGCAAAATGGGGCCAGCCATTTCCAGAGAAACGGAAAATTGCTACTGTACTTAATACCGTCTTAGGGTTGGAGGAGTTACCTACTCTCCCAGAGCTTGAGCCAGGTGAACTCATTGCAGACCTGTCAGTAGCTAGAGTTTTGAGGGAATCCATAAGACGATCCTGTCGTTGCACACTGTGCAAAAACAATGGTGGCCGGCAATGCGAGTTTACACGATTCATCGAAGACACCAGTATTTGCGTTGCACACATTTTAGTAGTGTCTTTACTAGAGTCAGGCGATCCTGAGGGTGCCCAGCTATACTTTCGCTCCCGCTACGGTACTTTGAGCGACAGGAAGCATGAGTTTGTGGTAGCGATCACATCGATCTTAACCGACGGCAAACCGTATGTTTTCGACGCACTGCATATCTTCCATGCTGCGCTGGAGCTCCTGGGTCACAATGATAATGATGAATCCAAAGTCAAAAATACGTGGATGATGTCTTCACATTATGGCCAAACAGTTTATCCTCGTATACTAGAGACACGGGTGCTCGACGAAGAGGGTATAACCAGACTGGTGTGTATACCCGGGCAATTGGTATGGAATGACAGCTCATACAGCAACGTCCGATCCAACGTTGTTGATAAATATTTGGCAATGGAAACTCCAGATCAGTCCGATGGTGAAGATGATATCTGTGTCATTAGGAGAGTCACCGAAGATCTAGCTCCATCTAATGCCTTCGCTAATCGTCGGATTAGCTGGCAGGTTGGTGTTGGAGAGGATTATTTGAAGGTGTCTATCTTATCGAAAGATTTTCCATCGTTGCCAATCCGAGATCCGATGAATGCAATATCGGCCGCAGTAAGATCCATTTTTGTTGATTGTCCTCATGATCCGAAAGCAACACTTCCATTACTTCGAATGCCGGTATATTGCACTACACCAGTAAAGCCTGATCCCCCACCCCGCAGAGGTGGGGCTGTAGGGGTTGTGCAGTGTGACAGAAACGATCCCATGCGATTCTTTACCCTCACCGCAGGTAAGCCTGGTGTTATTCGTGGATACTCTTGCCTTGAGTGCTGCCTTTTGTATTGTAATATGGCTTCTCTAGATTTCGTTGTCTGCTGATGAATTCAATGTATGAACCCCTTCAAAACTAAATATATCCAACTAAAAGTTGAAGCAGGTTATATGTATCCTATATATCTACGATATCATATTGTCCTGGTGGGAATTGGTTTGATAATGCTGCGGCTCGATGGGTGTGTATGGTGGCCAGGGTTTGGATAGGGTGGCAGGCTAACAGGGTTTGAAAGTGCGTCTGGATGGATAACTTGTTCTCATAGCGTTTGTGTTGTGTTTTCATTTGTCAAAAGGCATGCTGGTTGGATCATTGTGATAGCTGTGCGCGTTTATTCGGGGATTTTCGGGAATAATTGAATGGATGAAAACTCAAGCCCAGCGAACGGTTTCATTCAGTGACTACGTAACGCACCAATCGGTTCCCAGTGCCCATTTAAACAATTATACCCATCTAAGCACGCATCCAAAACTGCTCTATCGATACTGCTTTGCGTAATTACCACAGCGTGGTAGCCGTATACTACGAGGTCTAAAGGTTCCTGGGCCACCTACTTATGATGCTACCGTAGCAATGGACGTAGGGTTTACCATAACTTAGGCACTTTCAAATTTTTAAAAACACCATTTCTTCCATCCGGAATAGATAGGAACCATTTTGTTGGCTCTATAATTTACGAACAGCGTTTCCGTTGGCTAAGGATTTATTCCGAAAGCCATCGGGAGCTAAGGCCAAGGTTCACAATAGTCCGGGCGGCCGCCAGTCTTTCAGGGTTCGCCATTATCACCCAGGGCGGGACATGTGTAGAGAAACTTAGGGCCCGGACCGGAGATCTAGCTGGCCGTGGCGGAGGTTACCGCCCCCTGTCTCTAGGTTTTTAGATTGAAAACTATTTATTTCGTAACGCAGAACAGCGTATACAGCTCTCAAATCCTAATGCTGGCACTGGAATCCTATGACAAGTGTGCATGAGCGCAAATCCGAGTGAAGTCTAGTCACCGCAGCATCACTCGCTTCACAATCCTATCACTCGGCTTACATTCAAGCCCAGTTGTTACTTTGGATGCTTCTTAGACTTGTTGATTGACTGATCTCTCGAGGCCTGAAGGCCCGTATATATACAGACTTGACTCCCATATCCATATCCATATTCGTCTCCATATCTATATCCGTTTGCATATCCGTTTGCACTGATATGAGCCGCTCTGCACTGCTACGAGCCGCTCTCCTGAGGCATATCTTCATACACCAACTGCACATCAAACGGACCTGAGCAGTGAGGCTCACGATGCATGTACACATGCAACACCAGTAGTCGCCTAGTACAAAGCCTTCCACCCGACAAATGGTAGTCCAGGGTCAGGTAGACGTCCACCTAGTCAAGACGGACTATAGAGAAGCCTAGCTAAGGCGAGCACTAGGCTTAGTATGGTTCCTGTTTTGCCGCGAGCCTCGGGCTTGGTGCGGTGCCTATCTCCCCAGTAGCCTCGGGCCTGAGTGGAGCTTCGTTCCAGGTATGATTTGTTTTCTTATTTATGTCTATCTTTTCCTCTCTTTGTACAGTAGATAATCAGCATGCTTTCATTCTCTTTGTTGATTGCCCTCGACAGTTTAATCTCTATTTCCATAATCTAGCACCGCGCAAACCTCCGCAAATTGTAGTAGAATAGAGCTGAAGGAGAAAGCGGGGGCACGGTACGATAGTATTAGGATTACTATGTTCAAATGAATATCTCAATGATAAGGGCTGAAACTTGCATTGTGGTACCAACATGACCAAGTGGTATTAGATAGATTCCAAAGAATGACGCATTGACGCAGTCCTCGTGCAGAAGTATTCACGATCATAACCCAACCTCTCAAAAATGAGCCAAAAGCACGACTCTAGAACGGCTAAATGAAGTCATTAACTTGCATGATACTTCAGAGAGAAACCTTCTGTAGCTAACAACCTCGCGTATTCATCCAGAGGATATACTTACATCCATAAGCCATAAAGCAGCCCAACTAAAGAGGTCACAATCAACTAACTTTAAAATACACTGGCTAATTGTGCATGTGAGAATACTTACTCACATTGCCGCGGCCGGTTTTTTGCAGTGACCGAAGCTGGATTTCGGAACATTGCGGAACTGCCGCAACTTTCGGAAAGTTGAGTAGGTTCAATATTTTCACTGCTTTGAGAGTGCACCAATACGAACTGGAACAGTCAAGTCCAGTCTAGTCCAGTGTGAAGTTTCTTTGACTAGCACCGATTGGTGCGAGTGACACCGAGCTGATACGGCGTGAAATCTGAGGTTCCGGCGAATAGTCTTCGCATGTGGAAACCTCTCGTGTCTCGAGCAAGCGCTGATTCTGCCCTATGCTGTACTTTTCGCTTCAACGATTCGAACTGACCCGCACTACCTATATCCGAGTGATAATAAGTGTAGGCGACGTCCGTATAAGGTTGCAGCCACCAGGCTTTGGCACGTACTTGCCAAACTGTTGCATAAATAGATCTCAGCCCTCGTACGGATTATTTGGCTAGTATTCATACGGGCTAACGGTGTTCAGCCGTCTCTACACATGGATGAGTACGTACGCATTTGGACATGGACTACCATATATATATGGCCTTTGTGGCCCTCTTGGATAGAACAATCAAGCTTCTCCATCATCGCATTTAACAAGCCTTGACTTGGACCACAATACGAAGTTGGCGATTTAAGGGCTACTCGAAACTGCTACCTTCTTGTTTTGGAGTAGCACAGCCCCAATTATCACTCGGCGCCATTACATCGGGCTGCTGCCCTGAGGCCCCAGAGAGGTCTCTCAAAGCCACATGCACACCCCTGCATAACCTCTCACCCCCCGCCGCCACTCTCCACCTGCCATATTCCGATCACCGCTCCTTCAGCCTCCGATAGGATCTCTAGCTCTCACTATAAGACGTACATTCTATATTAGATAGATCAAGAGACATTGTCACTCAATCTAAGGACCATCAGTGGCATCAGATATATATAAGCTTCCCCACTTCCCGTACGCGCCGTTCACCCATAGGAACCTATGCGGGGGCGCTACCATTTTATTCCTCACCTAGGGAGATGTGCTAGCCCAACAACGACTATCGGACGACGTGCTTTGGGCCCGATTTATCTCTTGTGACGATTCCTAGTCTGGACACTTCGGCCGGCTTGCGACTGCAGAGCTAGAGTCGTGACGTCCACTAGACAACTCAGGATGAGACGGTAAAAAGTACACTGCCGGGTACACCGTCTGCCATCGTACGGAATTGAGACATGTGACTTGCCTTAGAATTCACCGAAAAAGTCTTGTGAAGAGTCCACAGAGTTTGGGTCATTTGGGTTACTTGTTTCTTGGTTATTGTCGACCAGCTGATGAAGGTTGGCATCAGTATCTGGAACGACATCGACCCGCCCGAGCTCAGATGCATGTCACCTGCAAAGCGAAGGCCCGGTGCTTCGTACATAGCTTTTCATACCACAAGCGAGGTTCAGTAATAACGAGTACCCCCAATTGACCGATTTATGTTGGCTATCATTAAACTGTACCGTCGAAAGTAACGGGCTTCAGACATACTAACTCGTCCGGCGGGCTGTCTCGGTTGTTGCATCATCGTGCCCCATTAACCATAAGCTGCCAACGCCATTTCACCCGCCTGTCGGTTGCCTGCTCGGAGGCGGCTGGCACTGCCCCGGAACACCGCGCATGACGGCCAAAAAGCAAGAGCGATGATTTCCACCGTGCCGGGCCGAAACCTTAACGACAACGGAAGGAGCCGGAACGCGGTTTATGTACCGCTTGGCATGTGATATTCCTTTGATTAACGAAGATTGCCATATCCCCAGGAAGAGCTACATGGCTCTTGTTCTCGTGTCCAAATTTTCACGTTTTCGCTAGCGCTGCGAAAAGCTTCGAGCGAGGCAAAGTTTGGTTTACTACAGCGCCCGACCTTTCCCCAGACAACGGAAAATGCTAATTAAAGATATTGTGTATATTTTTCTTAGGGAGACCCAGCGAGCATCTTTAGTGGTCGATTATAACTTCTAATATTAGTATCGGTTATTGTGGTTGGAGTGTAAAAGTTCTCGTCTTATTGGGTGCAACTTTGCGGTGTAACTCCGCGCCAGTACAAATCCCGGTGTTTTGGCTTATGATAGAGGCTGAAACATCCCACTTCGCCTAATCACCCCGCCTCATTAAGGTACGTACAGGGTACCGCAAGTCAGGATAATATTGTACTGATGATATGACACTATTGGCATACCTTGCTGGAGCGCCGGGTGTGGTTTCGTAGTGTATATACTAAGCCCGCCGCTTGATATCACCGTTTTAAAGTACACTTTGTTAGCCCGAGAAAGATACATGCGCTTTACACTAATACATGATCCTTTATCGTTGTATGCGTAGGTCTTTACCTGGTAATGGTTGAGATCGATGCCCTCATATGCTGTCGAACTATTTTATCCACGGGGTATATCAACTGACAGGAGTTTTGTGCCTGAACTAACCGCATGTGTAAATCAATTTCATGCCATCTCATCCATCGTCACTACCACCAGCCTTCTCCCTCTGACGTCCTCATCATCATCCTCAAGAGGAAACGAGACAATCGGATGGCAATGATAAAAGATAAGGAGATGGCATTGTTATTGGGCGGTACTAGACTACGGAAGATTAATGAGATTAGACGGTGAAGTCGGCGCTTCAACTCGGATATCTTCTAAACCTCACCTTTTTCGGTCTTGGTAAATGGTGTCAATTGGCGGGGGCGATCCAGGAAATTTACAGCGGTTTTCGTGTCAACAGTATTCGTCTGACCCCCGGCGGGATAACCCATCGCCATTTGCAAAGTCATTGTCCCAGTTACGATCAGCATTGATGCGTATGAATACTTCCGTCGATTACATGCTTGCCCCCCGGTTGCATGAATGGTGACTAAGTCCCAGACCAAATATCAAGGCCCAATAATCCTACTATTTCTCACAATCATTACCGCTCCTTCGTACAAACTAACTCCAGGTCCTACCATAATACGCTTTCTGCATGACTCAGCGTGTCAGTGAAACGGGGAAGCCCGAAATCGTGGAGGTTGTGTGCGGACACCCGTTCAGTGATGCCTTAGGGTATAAAGTTTTGGTGTGGCGTAGTGTAAAGCAAACTACCATGGTGTGAGATATGGTGCAAAATAGATAATGTAGTGTAAATGTAGATTACATTTTGCTTGATTCACACCATGATCCCACGACATCAATCGCGGGGGCATGAATCTAGCAGTAGTGTCAATGCCGCCAGAACTATGCCACTGCAGATGGCGTGTAAGTCACCTCTGATGTGAGTGATACTCCACGCAGCGTGTAAATTACACCGCGATCGAGTAATATCGGATGCAGAGGTCTGCGCGACTACCGAGATTGAATTTTGGTGTCGCGGTTTTTAGAGCTGTGGATGGATTAGTTTTGAGTGATATAGCTTTGGGTTAGTTTTTCTTTTACAGTTCCGATGACAATCATTTAACAGTTTTCCCTGTAAAATCTTGTGTATGTGCGATGTGTGGGTGCCAGGGGTGGTGCTGTTGGTGATGGTGATGGTGATGGTGATGGTGATGGCGATGGTTGTGGCAGTGGTGATGGTGATGGTGCGGATGGTATGCATGCTGTTCTGCACGGTAGTTGGAAGTGTTGAACAGCCAGTCTTGCGAGTCCTGCCAACTGATCTAAATTTCCCCCCCTTCTCCACCAACTGCCACCACAACTGCCACTACAAATGCAACCATGATGTGGGCTTATCCTTAACGACTTGTGTAACAGTGAATGTGTCTAGTGGTTCGGCTGTTCGAAACGGGAGCCCCGCTGTTCTGACGCAGAAGAGGCGCTGTGGGCAATGTATGCTTCACGATTAGCCATTCCAGGCATAATCGGGGTGAGTTATTTTCACCGTGAGCCCTGTGTTAAAATAGTGATGATAGAGAAGCTTAATTGTATTCTATCTAAGAGGGCCACAAGGCCAGTATATATATGAAAGTACAAATACGACTGAATGCCATCAGCTCGTACCAGAGTCAACAGTCGTCTCCGGCCATACGAGACATCTCCGTCTCCGGCCATACGAGACATCTCTGGCTGAGACCTGTATATGCAATACCCTGAGGTTAACGCGGAATGGTGTGAGGCTGCAGGATACCACCGGCGGGGGGCTAGTGCAAGTTATTGCGCATCTTGGAGGCGGAGACAGGATGACCTGCAGAATCTCACTGTATTCAGCGACGGACGAAGACTCCCGAAACGGGATACTTGCTTTGCCCGGAGTTTGTATTTAATATGGCGTAGCAGTGTAGGTTGAAGTTCTTCTGTAATAATTGCTGGCGTGCGTAAATTAGTGGGAAGTTGTGATAGCTGTACGGAGCGACAGCAATGCCGGCACCGCGGACTAGATATCTTAGTGGTGGCGTTGGTAGGGGGAATGTTGGTGCACTATTTTGCGATAATGTCGATCATGAGATACGGCCGACATTTTCTGTGAGGGGAGATACTATGTGCCACTGCTTCATGGTTCCTGCAGCGCTTACTGGAATTGAACCCCAGCCTAATGATGCACGACGCACTGGAGTGGGACTTGTCAGTCCTCTGATTATTAAACGCAGCGGCCTCACCTATTGCCCCACCTCGGGCTACTTTCGGCCAAGGAATATCCCAGTTTGTACGGACTTAAGCTCGCATGAACATTCAGAAATCTGCCGAATTTGACTGCTTAGATTCATACTGGGCTCAGCAGCCCTACTGTTATATCGTGTTATCTGGCTTAATCCGTGAGACTGTAGAGATGAGATTCTCGGCTTCGGCACCTCGATCCGAGACCCGAGCATTAGTTTAGAAACTTCCCCCTCAGTCCGTGAGTTACCTAAACCAGCCCACGGCAGACTTTCGGCCCGAGATAGACTTCGGCCGAGACGGCAACCTCCGGACCGGAAAGAGCCGTTGTACGCGTTCGCAACTGGCACCACACCCCGGTAGCTAGTATTACTATACATAGCCGCAGTCTGCAATCCCTTGACTCATAAATGCAGGTAAGTCTGAGAACTCTGCTTCACCTCCGCAGCGTGACTCGTACGCATCATCCGACGATGCACCGGATGCTGCCTACCAGCTTGAAAGCGCACTAGATGAGTCAATCATTCCCGCTCTTCGAGGACTATCCTGGCGGTATTACACTACCAGATTAAAGAATCGGGAAGAAACGCCGCAAAGATTCACCGCGGAATCAATACGCTTCATCATTTCGCGAGCCTCCGATTATTGCTTCTAACAATCCTCACACATCAGTGAGCACCAGTCCAGTTCGGTGCAAATACACATCCAGGGTACCTGCAGCGACACCTTGCAACGATCTCGCAGTGCGTCAACCCCCAAATCCCAACACACCAACTTATACCTAACCTCACATCAGTATCGATCAACATGGAGACCAATGACGAGATCCGGAAGTTCATCACCGAAAACGTAGCGCACAGCGAAAGCTTGCGGCATCACAAAGACCAAATCATCGCCACCGTCCACGAAAACTCGGCAGGGGTGTTCCAATATGCCGGTAACCACCCATGCATGCACCACGCAAGTGCCCGATTAAGCGTTGATATCGAGCCCAGCCCTTGTCCTTGACGAACTCCACGAGCCTTCCCCAGAACCTGTTTCAGAGCGTCTCCGGAGCATGCCGAAGAGGATATGTGGCATGTACGAGCGTATACTCTGTCGGCTGTGTTCCCAAGGCGGAGAAGTAGAGCAGAAACTGCGGGGCAGATTGCTACTGTGGGTTGCTATGGCATTTCAGCCGGTGACGATTGCGGTAATGCAGTATGCATGTGTGACTGTCGATGGACACAAGGCTTTCGATCCGGAGGAGGTCGTTTTGCCTACCCCGGAGCTGATGCTGGAAACATGTGGTTCGTTGTTGGAAGTGTTTGATGGCGATAAGCTACGTTTCTCCCACCACACTGTGAAGGACTTTTTGCTCCAGCCGCTTGAGAATCTGTCCGAAGACGCTCGCGGGGATGAGAGAGTGATGTCTTGCATGGTGAATGAAGGAAACGCTCATGCATGCATGGCTATGACCTGTGGTGCACCAGCCCAGTATTCTGTTATACACATTGATGTGCTAAAAAAACGATAGTTACACAACTCTTCTCAAAGCATTTACACGGTCTCAAGCATGAGTCAGAAGTAGACGAAGGAAGTGAACATAAGCTGCTTACAAACAACTCGCCTTTCTGCTACGCAATCAGCTATTGGCTAGGGCATGCTCAGGCTGTACCCTCAGGTGCCGAGGCAACACCTCTCTCTCGGGCCTTATGGCAGCTTGTCGCGGACTTCTTCTGGGGCAACAGCGGTGCAACCTTCGCCGAATGGAGACGGGTCCACCCAACCGTCGAGATTGAGGACGCCCTCCACAGGTCTCCTACGGGCCACAAGCGGTGCGGGGCTATGATAGGTCTATCCTGGGGCCCCCTCCATTTAGCTGCTTCATACGGACTTGTTGATGTCCTCGATTGGGCGCATCCGGAAGGAATCGACTTCAATGTGGAAGTTGTTTTTCGATCGACTCCACTGTGGGAGGCTACAGCGTCTGGAGAAGAAAGCGCAGTTGCTGTGATTGTAACCAAGGATGGTGTCGATGTTAACATATCCAATGGGCTCACACCGCTGATTATAGCGGCCAGGGATGGTCATGTTGGGATTGTGGAAATGTTGTTGAGACAGGTTGGGATTAATGTTGATAAGGTCTCCAGTAATGGATACTTGGCACTAGACCTTGCGATCAAGGGTAGGAACGAGGAGGTTGTTCGGCTGCTACTAGAACATGGAGGGAAACGGGCAAAGTCAGAACGGAGAGATCTGACAGTACCGGGGACAATTCTTCGGTTAAATTGAGTTAAAGCGTCGGGGGGTTTAATAGTTGAGTGTATTTTGTCAGCAACGCTGTTACAAGCAAGTAGCCAGAAGTTTACTTTTGGGTTCAGTGGGTATGGTGGGTTATAGTTATTGTGCAGTTTCACCCCTAGCCCTAAATAGTTCTTTCCGTTCCGTTTAATTGTAGCACTTTCCTTTTCGCTATTGTAACTCTAGGGATAGAAGACAAAATCGTTTTCTATTCGAGAGAAGAGGCATCACTCAGCTGGAGTGCTGTTGAATGTTACGTTCGGATACTGATCTCCTTTCTATTGTAAACCTATCATCACTGCTACCGGATTCCGTTTACCACACCTTCACCACAAAGTAATATTCAAGGGCTTACTCCTCGAAAATGCCAGTGTAAACTTCGGGGAGAATTGATCGCATAGTGAGCAGTGACTTGCCTCGTGAGTGGAGTCACGGGATGAAGTTCAAATGCGGAATGCAGCTATTGAACACAAGGATGGTTGCGCGCGGGTGCGAGCTTGGACTCTAACCTGATCCCTGAGCTCCTTAGCAGGACACTAATGGTAGTTATATCTCTGTTCTGGGTATATAGATGAATATCTACCATCCGGTAAGTTTTTGAGAGCGGAGAAAAGATAGCTAGTGTGGTGTCAATAAATACACCCCTAGCCGGTCTCTAAACCTGGTACTATTGGTCTTTGCGAGGTACCAGTGGTGGGGTTGGAAATGTACTAAATCGGTAATGATCTTGAGCTTGTGAGCTGGAACGAAAGGCGGCGCTATATCATATCTAAACTCAAATTCACCATTATATTCTATTTCTTCCGAACACCATCGTTGTTTGTTCCGTGTCCAGACACTCGCAACTTCAACCTGCGGAATTACAAAACATGGGAGTTTCTCGTTAGTTGTGTGCTCAGGATACATAGTTAAGCACCTAAGTACTAAGCACATAACCTCCACAACCCTAATCCGCACTGGCAGTCACTGCATGCCCCACTAACCCCTGCCGCTGCGAGGTTCTAAAAAGATTAGAGAAACTAAGTTTGTGCCTTAAGGGCTTGATGTTATAGCGCCGATCAATGGTCAAAGTTTCGAACCAGCAGTTGGTGGTTCGATCACCAACAGCTACCCTAAGTTGCCAGTCCTAGGGTATAGATACAAAAGAATGATATTAATCACCACTAAAGAATCCTAGTCTTAAATTAGTATTTAAGTAATCTAAGACCACACCATGGCCTGGTTTTTTTGATCGCACTCGGAAGCATGGCGCTACTGCAGTGATCCGCATTGGTGAAGTTCAGTTCCTATATACGAATCATATTTCTCCTCCTAATCAACGAAAACACAGGATAGAAGTAGTCAGTGATGTCAACCGTCTCGTCGGACAGCCGGGGACCACAGTGGCGGCAAAGACAACGTCCCCGACCGATCTCGTCGGACCCCGGCCGCCATTCACAGTTCTCGGCGCACATCAATCATTTCGGTATTCTATATGGCTAAAGATGAGTGAATCAATGGTAATAGATAGAGTTTGCAGTTCATAGTGCAGGTAAATTTGAGGTTTGGTAAGATTCAACTCGGTTTACTACTTCTGAACTTTATCATTAATGGATATCTGCCGGGGACCGCCGGGGACGGCAACGTGGTGCCCCCGGCCGTCCTGTCCATCCGCCCCCGTCCTGCCTCAAAAAGACGGTGCCGTTTCCATCACCGTCCTCCGTGACCCCGGACTGACGGGACGGCTGGCTTCACTGGAAGCGGTACCGATAAATACCGCGATTCGCCAGTCGAACAAAACGATTGTAATTTAGAGTGGGCATAGGGGTCACTCGGCCCGGCCCGTTGGGAACTGTTGCGAATGTAAAGCGGATGAAGTCTATTAAACCATCTAATAGAGAAGCTCTGTCTTTATATACAAAAGAGCTTGGAGCTCTGTGGAAGTCTATGGAAGTACATGATTAGAAATACCAGTGGCGGAGCTGGTGGCGAGTGAAAACTCGTGTATGAGTCTACGACTGCGAGTCCGCAGCTTGTGAGTCAATTCGGCGACTTCCCTTGTATCGGCGACTTCCTTCCAGGCCATATAGTAACAGGAACTGTTGCGAATATGGAGAGAACCGTGTGAATAGACTTAGGTACAGAGCAGAGAGAAGGAGAAAGACTCGAGCTATATACGAGAGAGAAGTGTGCCTTACCACTAGCCCCGCTTACGGTCAACTCGTGTCAGGTCTATTTATATGCAATAGGAACGCTGTATGCAATGAAATGTAATTAAGTACCCTCCCCAATCCACTTTAATAGATATGAGCAAGCGAATTTAGATAAATCAGCACCGACAGTATAGATAGGAAATGAACAACTCCCCTCACTAGTAGTAATTTTCAATAATTCCTTCAAAACAGAGTCAAGAGACAAATTCAAGAGATGAAAAACGCCGGGACAAGTCAAGCCGACATTCTCCAGATACGATGGGCTCATGACAACAACAACACCAAGCTAGGGTAACCCCACAACCCAGCATCCACACTCGAAAGTGCATGCACAAACCACCATCCACAGCCAATCAAACCTCACTGAAAACACAGTCGGTCAACCTGGATTAGGGGCCACTGGAACTCGACGAATTAGAGGCGCTCGAAATGGATCTTGCGGAATCGAAGACGGTGTCCATGTCCTGGATGCCAGACAGTACCTTGCTATTAGCTTTATCCAGGCTCGAGGGATCATAACGGCGCTTTTTCACAATATCTAATATATCCTTCATAAACCGCACTTCATCGATACTTTTATGCAGTTGTTTGCCCCTCTTCTTGCGCTTCGTTAATAACGTCTTTTCATCGGTCTGTTCCGAGACGGCCTCTCCAAACCCACAGAAAAGGTCATAGACGCACCGGGCGGAGACCAGGTATGATGGAAGCTTTGTGCTCAAACGACACCGGTCAAGATTTTCCCGAAGTGCAGACCTGGTTTTCGCCATATAGCGGTCTCGGTATGCTTTGTACTGGTCTTCTTCGGCAAATACAGCGTCCATCAGACCACTGATATTTTGATCTGACATGGAGCGAACAATGAAAGCTGGAATTCCAAAGCACTGGCAATTCGCGAGAATGTCTGCATCGATCTCGGTAAATCTCTGTGCCAGAGTCAGCTCGATCTATGGGATGCAAGAGTAAGCATACATTGTAGACCACAATAATGAAATCAAATAGAAATAGCCCTTGCTTATTAAAATAATCCTCACGAGGTATCGTAGGTGTACCAGCTCCCGGAAAATCGTACCAGACAAATCGAGAAAATAGATTTGTCTCGCGAGGATCGGGATATCGCAACGCGAACTTGGTGGTCTCAGTGGTTCCAATTGGCGCGGCATTGGCCTCATCAGCGGTGAGGCCGCGCAAGGCATTGATGAGGGACGATTTGCCAGTACCACTCACGCCGCAGACTGCAAGGTGGAAGACATTCTGGTACTGGATCCTATCTTTTGCATCCGATATTTGCTTCTTATCTGGCCAGTTTACTGGCAAGCTGTCCGGGTTCAAATCATATGCGATTCTTTCTCGCCGAAGAAGCTCAGTCGTTTCCTCGAAGACTTTCTTCTTCTCATCAAGGTTATATTCTTCGCATTCTGCTCGCTGGGTAATTGCTTTAACCCTATTGTTCTCTGGCTGTGGAAGTTTTCGAAACTGAATTAAGGAGAAACAGGCAACGCCAATCAGAACGGCGGCTGCGACCATTGAAAATGCGGCAACAATTCCTCCCGTCAAGACTAGCCCCAAAGCTGTTACGATACCGCTCCAAACTTTTACGGCGGCGTTCTTGTCAATGGAGATGATGACCGCTACAACAATATTGACAACAGCATGTAGATATACAGTTTCCGAATCACCCATAGTGGGCATTGATAATTATAGTACGTGAAACTCAAGTTCGGGGTGGTATGTAGCAGGAATCAGGGGCAGGAGTGCTGAAAGGGATCGGTCGAGGGGATCGTTCGCGATATTCCGCACACCACACGGCACGCACTTTATATATTTCTGACGTACATGATTTGACACGTATCCGATGCTTGGCGTTTGTGATTACACTTGAAATAATTGGCTGAGAACTATGTACTATGGAGGTAGCTGCCGCTAATAGTTACTACCAATAGAAATTGCGCCCCCGAGATGCGATGCATCCTACTCTATCATGGGATTGTTCTTATCTGCTTGTGTCCACGTACCTGATTCTACAGTGCCCCTCGTAGCAAAACAATCAACTAAAACTAGACTGAGATATATTAACGGAATTCGGCAACTTATTCCGGAGAAACGGAAAGTCTGAGGCGGGGCGCACGAATTCTGGTAGCACGTATACGTGCAATTCCGCAGTGAATTGATATGCCCACAATTTCATCCCCAAGCTCATTGTTCCCCTATGGCGACCTAGTACCTCCTGTGAGCAATTGCACAGATATGATTCGGGCCAGTGAGCGGGCCAATCAACGGTTCTATACCACTATATATTGTAGTAACCCCATACGTTTATATTTTGTGCTGGCGAAACCAAATATCCCCATATTCGTACTCAAACGGTAGAGTCTGGGGTAGGTCATTGTTGCCGTTTCACTTAAAAACGAGAAATCGGATGCCGCCGGTGTCCGCCAAAGCCCAGAGCCAATCGTAATTAACATGTCAGTGAGGGATTATCCGACCTACAGGGGTTTGTTAAGATGGTATACATATCGTATACCTAACTCAACTAGAAGGTATAGTAGGCCAAAGTGGATAAAAGTTCTTATATCTTTTCTTTCTATCTTTTATCTTTCATTTGTAAGCGGGGACGAAGGGTAGCGGGGGGGGAGCTCTGCCATCTAGCCGGCTCGCCCGGAGGCGGAGGGGTTATTAGGTCCTGTCATACTCTAGTAAGAGTGAATACAGTATGAATAAACAACAACAACAAGTGGATAAAGGTGTTAAGAATGAACCATGTTACATCTGCATGTACCATTTTCTGACCGTAATAAAGCGATGTACCAATTATACATAGGATATGCGGTAGTGACGAAGAGAGAGTGAAGGACAGCACATCGAGTGTTAATCATATGCTACATACCAGTATCGTGTAAAACATCAGAGTACCAGCGAATGTATGCTTGAGACGACCTAGCTTGGTTGGCATTCAACTTTTATCAATTGGCAGAATGAGGTGGACTATTGAGAATTCCCGAGTGACTCACGATGAACCAATCCTTGCCCAGTCTCAATACCACCGAGGTCGGTCATATCTTCCACACAGAGAATAACACCGTGGAGAGCAGGTAAGAATAGAAAGGCCCAGTTTATAACGGTATTAAGAATGGATGGGCATTGATGTCTACATGGTGACTTGGGAGATTTTCAGTAGCGTCACTGATTGTTAAAAAGCTTGATCCGTGCGTACGGGAAGTGCTCCCCGGAGCTCCTTCACATCACCCGGCGGTTGCAGTGTGTCGCAGGAACTTTGTGTGGAGGTTCAGTTAGTTCCATCTCGCTAATCGCGGAGGCTCGATACGCCCCGCTGTCCGGAAATTACCGGGACACTAGTGCAGCAGGGTAGCAATAGTCTGTCCACTTCTTGGCCATATCATTAGAGTACTCTCGAGCTAGATATTTCAAGCCTAGGGCCTGATCAGGACCGGGTAAGATTTCTGATGAACGTCGAACATTCCATTAATTTGGGCCACAATACCAGCAGATGGGTTCTCCAACCTTTTTGAGCATCAAATAAGTAACGTGTAGCGGGTGTATGTGCGATTGATGAAGTTTCTAGGCATACTGCATATCATCAATCGGTCACCATATCATTACTGGCATCAAGCCACAATCACCTAGAGTCCTGCAGTCCAAGAATTGCCAGGACCACAAAATGTAGTCCGGTGCAGGGCAGTGTCTTGCCCGGACGAGGCAGAAACGGGATTTAGAGTAGATCTGCAGGGAGACCACGAATGTCGAGCCGGTGAATACTACCATTGTGTAGGATTGTAAACTCGGCGAATAAAAAATCCGGAATCAATTTTGTCCGGTGTTTGCATTTTACTATGGATAGAATACCCTTCAACAGAGATTCATCTATAGTGTTTGTAGGGCCTATAGTGTTTGTAGGGTCCACTAGTTAGTGCGAGAGTTGCGTCGGAATGCGGACGATTTGATCATTCCTTCCCGAGTCCATGGTACACTTTACGGGTCAGACTCATAGCGATGCAGGCGGCACAGGGCTGGTATCTTAATGTTGGTAGCGGAGTGGTACGAATGTGCACACAGTATTTCGAGTACCTACAATTTAGATCTTGAGATGCAATCGAGAGGAAAACATCACACATTGATGGTTAAGATGCTTTAGATGTGTTGCATGAAATGCTGTGCTGGGCACATACGTATTACGTGAAATGAACATTACATGGGAGAATCAGATATAATACAGTGCTACAGGATATCTCGGGGTAACTGATGGACGAAATATCTACTATCATCCCCTTATCAATAGTAGCACAAAGCTCCAGCCCAGAATAATACATCCACCGCCAATTCAAATAGTAATAGCATTCACCCTTCCCGCAAATATCACCCCACCCGCGCTCCCAAACTCTTTAACTTCCGACATCTAGAACTTCGCGTTACAACCGTTTCGGCTCCCATTCGCGCCATTGCATTATACTGTTCCCAATACACAAACAGGACACGGATAATTTGCACTACTGAGGTCATAGAATCATGAATTTAAGGTTCCGTTTCCGTTCCCCAATATTAACGCACGTTATTACTCGGTTTTGACGCAGTTACAAGAGTCCCAGCGCTCGATCTATGCCGCAGTGTGATTATGTCAATTCCAGGAGATCGAATTTTCCGATCTTACCTGCGCATGATTTGCGGCGGCACTGTCATACTCTAGTAAGAGTGAATATAGTATGAATAAAACAAAAAACTTGCGGCGGCAACTCCGTTTGGCTTATTCCATCCAGCGGTAGCCATTTTTGTGATTTTGAGCGCTTGGAGCCATATCCCGTCGGGTTCGAACGGAATTCCGCTGCACCTTAAGACGTCGGGTTTTGGGTATTATTAATTCGGGCAAGGTTCCGGTCCCTAGTGTTGACGGAAATGCTAGGTTTTCACCCAAGAGCATCGAAGGGCATGATGTGATTGCTTATCTGTTACGTAGGCTGCCATTCCTAGCAGTATTTTAGACATCGTGTCCTTTAGTCTTGTCTCCTTTTCTCCTCTCTTTACAACTTAGACGGCTGACGAGTTTTCCATGCCCGCTGAAAGACCTGCGTGTCAACACCGAGATCTCGAACCGTAGTGTACTAAAGTTTAAACCGGTGTCCATGGTGATTGTCCTAACAATGTTGTCAATTGTCACGCATCCCCCAGACTTGGGCACTGATTCCGCTGTCTGAGCCCTGTAAAGTTCTAGTGCAAAGCCTATAGCCTTATTCCGTACAACCTGAGACCAAATTCATTTGCAGTTCATTGAGTGGAGACGACTGGCTGAGACTTCCGGGGATCGTCAGAAGTTGGTGTTAACCACTCCAAATCACTATTTATTTTATTGAACGCTGGAACAGTTGGCATTGGGTAGTAACAAAATCGATGTGCCATCACTCGTCAGAATACTTGATTGAAATCTGACGTAACGTCATCTGGTTAGTACAGTTCTGCTTCTCATTACCGGATGTAACATACTTCAGAATAGGGAAATCCTTCATCCTATTAATCGTTGTTTAACCCAACTGCGGTCTTCGGTCGAGAAGTTCTCGGCTCAAAAAACTTTCAAATACCCAACACTTGTCAGGGTATATATTCATTACCGAACAGCAAACAAAACGGAAATTCTCCCGTCAAATAGGCACTGATAACTCACAACAAGCAATGTAATGTGCAGCTATGATGCAATTTATACCGATGCAGCGTATTAGGAAGTCATGTTAAACCGGTAGGGCCTTGCTGGATGTACCGGTTAGGCGGTAGTCTTTTTAACTTGAGTCCCATGGACGGTGAGTTTGCATCTGCTCCTCTAACTGCTGCAGATCAGCACTTCAATATCGTTGCCCACAGCCTCATCTAAAGGCGTTCCTGTCCTGACATTTGGCATTGGTTAGATATTAGCTTGAGAGGTTCGCAGGAAAGGCTCCTGCAAACCGTGTAAGTTCCCCAACTAAGCGAGTACTTAAGTTTGCATATAGTGCTATACCTAAAGCATCATAGCTTGTGAGATGAAACATCTTCATTGACAGTAGATTACACTAGTATCGACATATTATCGGTTCCTCAGCGACTGCTTGAATATAGACGACCCATAATCGTGACGGTGGTTCCGGTAAACAAGCACCACGTATAGAAATTTCTCATAGCTCAGAAAGTACAAGCTTTGCCAGTATTGTAGCTTTTGTACGAAATCGAAAAGACCTACAGTCCAGGTTCCGCATCCGAGTGATAGTAAATGAAGTAGTAACGAAGTATGACTGAACGACCGCGACTCTAAACGTGGTACTAGTACGGCTGCCTTGTTTTCACTAGAAAGTTTCTTTTTATTACATATCTGGGCTACGCACCTATAATGACCAAAAGACTAGTGCCGGGGGTGCTTGTACCCTGCAAGGATTTTCACAATCAGGCCAAGCGGGAACGAAAAAATTTCTAGATTAATCCAGTAATACCCTCCATCAATTACGCTGTTCTATTAGTGTACTATTTGAGTATACAACAGACAAGAAACGACGGGACAATTAAACACTAGTGCACGAGAAACGAAACGTAAACCAAATTCCTCCTACCGAAAAGCCTTTAAATACCACTATCATCCTGAAGTATCTGCACCTGTTGCCGGTACGCGCTCCAGTCATCGCAGGTGTCCCGGATCTGACTGGCGTTTTTAATAGTTGCCGCGATCTCGCTCTGGCGTTCCACAATTTGCAGTGAAAATCCGGAGGCCGCATGCCATGCTACTCCACATCAGTTTTTCCATTTTTGAAGCAGAAATAAGGGGTGGGTTACCGATGTGACAATGCATTAACCAAATACCCGCTAATAGAAGTCAGTGATAAGCTCCAAGGAGATATTTCAAGCACCTACGGTTATCCGTTCGGAAGGCGATGACAAGGTACCCATCAGCTGGCAGTCTACAGAATGTTAGAAGCGGGAAAACAACATGATTAGGTAGGGTTACAAGGCAACGTCGCGGCGAATGGGGTTATTATAGTTCAGAGCAGGTTTTGGGTTGAGCAAATCCCATTCTCCCTTGCCTTGGGCAAGAATTGCAAAGTCATGTCCATGAAGCTAGAAGCAGTAGTTAGCATGGGGTTCGAGGGGGGGAAGAACAGCGGGTAAGGATTACATGAATCGGATGAGCATCAAATGGGATCGCGACGCGGAGGGGGTCTCTAGCAGGATTGAAAAGGGCTGCTACGTCAGCTCTCTCCTTCTACTTCGGGGGACGTATACATACACTGGATGATGAAATACACCCATCCCCACTGCCCAGTTCCTGCGCTGTGCTCGAGAATAACGTCATACTCTGGGTTCCATGTCGTATTGTCAAGGTTCTCAATCGTCGGATCCGCCCAATCTAACCACATTGGCTCAGGGCCAATTTCCCACCGATGGAATCCATGCTGCTGCTCTACTGGTCCGCCATCTGTTGCGACAGTAAGATCCTGTACATCTATCGGATTTTGCCCGACTATCCACGGCACTACGGGACGTAGATCCAGTGCCGGCTCGTCGAAACATTCTGGAAGCGGGTTTGTGATGTAGGTTAAGCTGTAGGGTTGCGAAACGGGATCAGAAGTGGAATCTTCCGAGTACCGGAGAATACCGTAGGCAGGCCACACATCCGATGTCAGGTTGCCGCAGAACCCGAGGGGGATGTTGCGCATCCAGAAGTTTCCGTCCGATGGAGCAGGGGGGTATGGGAGCGTTGAGTTCGGCTTTGCTGTAACAACGACTGTGTAACGCTGGCCTATGCCGATAGATATGCTCTCCGTTAGATACGGCTGGATCGGGACGAAATCCGCCGCGACGACTTCCAGCATGTGGTTGTCGATTGAAAAGCGGAATTGCATGGCGGCGGCGGTGTTGAGGATGTGTAAGAGGTATTTTTTATCGGGCTGAACAACCATTTCGTGCCGTGAACCGCCGCGGCCAGTGCAGTTGCTGCTTGGATCCTCGTCGGTTGCTTGGCAGGGGAATATTCCTGGGAAGATTAGACGGCAGCACGAGAGATGGGGCGGTTTACGATACCATGTCCATTCATTACCGCGGAGCTAGAGTTTCGGGGTTGGGTGAGGGCGAGCTCTCCTTCCTGTGTACAGCGCGATTAATACGGTTGCTGAGAACGCGCGAGGGAGAGATGTACGGAAAATATTAAGAATGCATTCCGATGGAACCAGTCGGAAAGCGTAAGGACACCTGCGTCGATGTCCCAGTTCGCGCTCGTCGGACCGTGGATTAGCAATGGCCCTATTGAGATTGTTAGCACATGAGTGTGAGTATATAGGAGAAAGGATATTTTCCCACCGTATAGTCCGTTGGGATATTGCAACCCGTGGTGACTTGTTTCTTAATTAGACGAAACTTCTCTTTGCTTGTGTAGCTTGGGAACTCACCTGTGATACCAACTGTGCCCAAATTGTGTAGCCTGAAACTTGTATGTGTAACTCTCGTACGGCTTGAATGGACATTGTGTAACCCCAGTAACCCCATCAGCTTCTGTTGACCCAAATTGGCGTACACCGTGCCTACACTACACTCAGCAAACGCAACCACAGTAAGTATTGGCGCTGCGTACCAGTGAATAGTAGTTCCATTAGGTTCAACCTCTTCTGGACGTGGCGACAGTTCGGGAGTAAGGTAGTTGGTGACATGTACAACTGCAACGGTCAGCACGATCAAACAGCAGGGTCTGGTGGGAACAAACTCAAATTATCTCCCCAGTTCGCCTCAATTAACGGCCCCGGATACGTCCCATTAACAAGTTGCGCTATCCGCTTAAACCCATCGGGGGCAGTCTCGGTGTATGTAACTTCGAGCCAATACTCTCTAGTAACGCCCTGAGGCCACCGTGCTTCATAATCCGTAAAAACATCGAAGTCGCCGTGGGGACTATTGAGCCAGCAGCTCCGATTTGAGGGGGAGTTGCAGAATTGGGTGGTGTCGGCGTAATCGTGAGTCGGTGGCTCGATGACACTGTGCGTAGATGGGTATGGTATCGGTGGTTGAAGGTTATAGCTGTCACCCCAAAGGGAGTCAGAACTAGACCTGAGGCCTATCCAGCGGGTGATTAATTTTAAAAAGCCCATGATGCGGATTGAGTGCCACGTTTAGAGAGAAAGGGGCAGCAGTCTTATTTAAACGACAGAGGCAGTTGCGGCACGCTATTTGTTCTCATGGACAATGATGCCTCCGGTCCCAACGGTCCCTGCAGTAGTGCTTGGCGCAGTGCATTCCTGCGGTCAGATAGAATTGGACAAACTAAGATTTTTTTGTCTTGCACTGCACGGACCAGTTCCAATTCAGGCTGTCAGAGCTTAAATTGAACGGTCGACACATGGTACCGTATAATCTCACCGCATCCGGTTTATTTGTAGCGCCGCATGAGACATGTGCAATCTAGGGGGCAGTGTGTTGTTCGTATGGCTGAGAGTTCGGACGAATAAATACAAGCAATCTGGCATCAATATGGTATGACAATACGGTACTCAATGTGTGCACCAAAATGTTGCATGCATGTATGTATGACACAATGCGGGAATGGATAAGGCTGAGCCAATGACGTTCCCCAATGGCTGTGCTCTGCCGTCGTGCATCGGTAACTAATCAAAAGAGTTTTGTTATTTTAGTGATTCGTATATATTGTGCAACACTCACATCACGAGTGCCATCATCCGGGTAAGATCGGCGCATGTCAGCCGGGTATATCTTTTTGTAAAAATATCTCTGTCGGCCTGACAACACTCTACCCGTGAGATTTTCAAACCCCTGTTATTATTGGATGACTTTGATAAGATTATATATCATTGGACAGTCATCAAACTGGACATATAGTCATCAAATTCTTAATGTGTTCATGGGCGCGTGCTTGTTTTTTTAATCTGTTGCGACCACGGCACCGCAGCAAGCACTCCAGCTAAACTCTTTGTGTATGGTCTCACAATTAACACATAGATATCGCCCTAAAGCTGGAACTATGCATTCTGCGTGTCTCAGTACATGCCCCGCATCGTGTGCATGTCGCTGAGTGAAACCACGGCACACCACGACAAACCGCCCACGGCACACGGCACACCACAACAACCACTCTGGAATTAAGCAGGGCTCTTATTTGCAACTTTAATTAAACTTTTCGCTCAGATCTGTACGATCATCTAGATAAAAGAGCGACTAATTAGACTGGGTACCATACAATAACGACAAGCTCTCTGGTGAACCAGATGATGAGGATAATGCGAGAGATGTGTAGATATTCAAATAAGGCTCTAAAACGATGCCCAGAGGAGAAAAGCACCCTCTGTGAACCCGAACTCAATTCAGATCAACTCCCCTTGCTCGTACGCGTTGCCAAGTCGACAGTGCAGATATTGATTCACCTAGTGCCGTTATGAAACCTAGTTAGTCGACATTTACCTACTCCACATCATACTGTACTGGCCGCTGTGGTTTGTATAGCATCCTGTTGACCACATGGATTGTTGTCGGACAATCGTTTCCGACAGTTTCTTTCGGTTGACAATTGTGCCGGACACCAGGCTTAGACTGTTATTATCATTGGAATACGCTCCGATACCCGCTGCTGACTGGTGCCTGAGCCACCTCTGTATACCAATTATAAACTCTGAAGCATCACTCGTTCGATTCTATCTTGGGTACACCTTCACATAACGAGCTGGGATGAACACGATGGAGAAAAGGATCAGCTACTGGTGTTTACATATGGCAGATTATAGAGTGCACCAGGGGTAGTGATAAGAGGGCCAACGAGGAAAGAAATAGTGATCTTCGGCTATTTAAGATAGAATAAAATATGATCCGACAGGTTATTTCGTGGAACATTGGCTTTCTGACACTGATAAGTACATATGATTGACCAGATTGTGACCAGTATAGTACTCCAGTAACCGAAGCCACATACCGTACCACTATAAATAACACAATGGATAGCGTGGGATGCCAGCCATCGAAACCAACAGCTATCAGGTAGTTTGGAAATATCGGTACCGTGCGAAGTCCGAAACTACTGCGCGCAAAGATTTTTTGCAGGGTACGGATGGAGGCTTAAACATTCCGCATTAACCACGTCATCGAGGCGCAGGGGTATGTGTCGTACATCACAGCCAACGGACCGAGATGGAGAATGAAAATAGGGGAGCGGATGATCATCGAAGGAACGATAAGGGGAAGAAGAGGCCCCATGCGGATCAAAGCGATAAGGAGAGACAAACTCTAAGTATTCATCGGGTTTTCAAATCTTTGTTTGTTTTAATCAATCTGTATTCACTCTATTTAGAGTATTACAGTACCCACTTCCCTCCCCCGGCTAGGTGAGAGAGATCCCCTCTCACTACCCGTGGGGTTTTCAAGTCTCTAGATACCTCACTATAAGCACTCAGGGCTATAAATTTACAGTTTGGAGACTACACATTCAAAGTTGGATGACTGTTCAATACGGCCTAATATTATCGGAGTCTTGTAATCGCTGACAGGTGTCCGGAGAGCAAAACAGAGGCAAAGCTCCGGCCGAGACATCCTAAAATAGCATCCGCGCAGGGGTCTCAACCCTTGCATTCCGAACGGTGCCCAGCGATTCGGTCCTTGAACCGGCTTGCTGATCCTAGATTAAGCCATCCCGGTAAAACAGTGAGGTCATTGGAAGATGAGTCCGGACACCCCATTTCTGGAAGTCAGTTTTGGTGTGCGACCGGGGTATGGACTGGGGGGAGTTCAATCCCCGGTTTTGGTGAGGGTTTCTTCCAGAAATGGTGCCCACCATCCATGACGCGAGTATATACTGCGCCCTGCGGAGAACCCATACCCTGAGTGCAGGGCTTTATCCTAGTTTTGTTGGTTTTCATCACACTGCATTCAAGAGTATAGCAGTACCGCTTCCCCTCGTTTGATCCTAGTTACCAGTTGTTATCAGGGATTTGGATAACTGGCAATGTACATAAGCTTTAGTGCCCACGCCTTCCAGTTTAGGAGTACCGTAGCACCAATTATCACTCGACTGCCAGTACATACAATCACAAGGCCCTTGCAGGCTGCAGTCTTGCCCATGTGAATCATGCAAAAATTAAATGCCGCGTATTCGTTGTCCTGTCCTGGGCGGGAGCTTCACCCGGACTTTGAGACACCTGTACAAAGTTCTTGTCACGAGAGCGAAACCAACAGAACGGGTGGGTATTCGTCGTAGCGGCAGCAGGTGCTGGATAGCGAGCCAGGTATATGTTTGGCCGGTTTCGCGAGTGGAGTGGTGTGGTGGGACAGTGTTTAAGGTGATGATGCTACGCAATCGGTCGATACAGACAGGAACGATGTGGCAGCAGGATGCGGCCCGTAACCAAGTCCGGAAAGATAAAACCAGGACAGAATTTAACGACGGATGGATTTTACGGAAGTGGTGTGCTGCCCTCAGTTTACCAGTACCGTGGGTCGGCTATGTTTATTGATGTGCTCGCAAAGGAGGCAAAAATGGGCGGGGTGGGGAAGGAAGACTGCGGCGAAGGAAGATATAGAAGAGGATTGTACTTGGTACAGGTCTTTGGAGTGTTAACAGCGCTAATGCTGCAATTGTGTATACGAGAAAATGTAACACTGGTGCAGTACACTTTGAGCCTCTGATTCGTGATGCAACAAACGATCTGCAGCTGAAATGTGATCAGGTAATACTTGTACAAATTACGGTGGCCCCAGCGATGGTAAATGGCTTGAGCGGTTGTCAACCCAACTTACAGAAATGGTTTAACAATTAGGGTACTTCTCGCGTTGCGACCCCTTGCATAATTTGTCTGCAGGTGGTGCCTGCATTGCAACTCTGAAGACCTGTGCCGAGAATGTATCATCGCTGATCTGTCCCGCTATCTCAGCCCCCGCTACCATTAACTGGTGATGCTGCATCACTTCCAGTGTTGCTAAGCGGCCAGGCCCGACCAGGATGCATGAAACCAGGCCTGATCTTCGCTAGTGCAGGCCTGAAATTGAAACCTGGCCAGCCGCCAGGCCTCAGAGTCTAGCCGCCAGATAGCCTGCAGGTCGCTAAGTCTTATGCAGGTCTTGAATGTATATGCAGGCTCCCGCAGGCCTCAATGATATACACAGGCCGACCCAGGTTTATGCAGGACGGCCGATGATTATGCAGGCCGGCCCAGGCTTCTGCAGGCCCGCCCGGCTTTTAAATCACAGGCCTTGCCGGCCTACGCTAGCGGTGGCCTCTAAAATACACACCGGGCCGCTTAGGAACACTGGTCACTTCTCGCTTTCTGTCATCCAATTGACAATCCCCCTGGCGTCCTCGCTAGTAGCAGAACCAAGTAGTAATGATGATGCGCCGAGTCTCAGGAAGGAAGTGATGTCAGTACCAAGTCCCGTAGACGTGAAGATTCATCTAGATTCATATTGGGGTTCGGCTACGCACTTACAGGTCAGAATTGGAATCCGGATTAAGACTCCCTACAGTTCATCAGTGTAGTGCCATAATCCTTCGAGAGATTTACTAAGCTATGATACCCAATGTAATTGACCAATTGGTGGGGTCATCCGATTCACACTGCTCTCGTGCCCAGAGTTTTCGTCGGTCGGCTAGCTCAATCCTAAAACACTGAACTTGCGAAGGAGGCAGTTGCTAGTTTGCGAGCGCAGATTCACACAATAAAATTGTGTAAATCACACGAAATTTATGTGTGATTCACACGATATGTTATTTAAATCCCACCACTACTACCAGTTGGGAAGGGGGACTCCGCTAGCTAGCTGTGCAAGGCTGTCACCATGAAAGGCATGCGTATCACCATTACCACCGTCATCATCGCATCACCATGTCACCATCACCACCGTCATTGTCGGCACTACCCCTTGCACCCACACACACAGTTTATACGAAAAACTGCCAAATTATATTCCTCAAAATTGTAAGGGGAAAATGTGAATGACCCGAGACTGTATCTCTTGAAACTAAGCCATCCCACTGCCTTGGAAACCTCAACACCAAGATTCAATCTCACGATAGTTGCACAGACCTCTGCATGCGATATCACCCAATCGTGGTGTAATTTACACGCTGCATAGAATCTCACTCACATGAGAGTGCGATTTACACGCTGCATTAAGTATCACTCACATCAGAGTGTAATTTACATGCCATCCGAAGTGGCACAGCTCTAGTGGCATTGCCACTACTGCCAGATTCATGCTCCCACAATTAATGCCATGGGATCATGGTATGAATTAAACAAAATGTAAACCACACTTACACTACATTATCTATTTTACACCATATCTCACACCACGGTAGTTTACTTTACACTACGCCCCACCAAAAAAATTTGTACCCTAAGGCACTGTGCCATTTTCTACTCTTGTGCCCGTCTCTCTGTACACATGGTACAGTGGTATATAGTACAATCTATATCACTTCTGAACTGCTTTCAGCGTCCGCACTACTTCCAACAGGTTACTAGCAGCCTCTACAGATGTGAGCAAGTCCAGACCTCCCGTGATTTAAGGTTCCACACCGACTGCTATTAACTGTCCTCTTCCGAACTTCCAGTGTGTTGATGATGGGCCTCGCTATCACAAGTGTGAATGCGTGGGTACGCATCTATGTATAGATCCGGGGGAATTCCATCAGTCCGACAGCAATCTCCGGCCATACGAGACTCATCTCCGGCCATACGAAGACAGAGATCTATTTGTGCAATAAACATGGTGAAAAGGAGAATGAGTGATAACTTGTGCAGTGCTACACCCCACGAAAATGTCATTTTGCTGCTCACACAAATCCTCCGCACCCCTGCCGCGTGACGTAGTTGTTTTCTATAGATCAGACGGTTGTTGCCACCATTATTTAAGCTGTAGGTTGTTACTGTTTCGTGCAGCAAAATCACACCATCACCTGAGCATGGAGTGTTTGAGCTGGTGTGTACGGCAGTTTTGGGGATCGAATGTACCGAAATATAACGAACTACCTAATCTCCATTTTTGACATTTCTCATTCAACCTACTTGAAAGTAAATATGATCTAATCCTCGTTGCTTCGTAGGACTTGTTTATTGATGATGCGAATGTGCGAGAATCGGAAGCCCAAGGGGAAAATCATTATAGCATACCTGTGGGGGCTGGTGCCTCTATCGGATCACGTAGCATGGGATTTTTGGCTCTTTAGTTTATCGCTAGTTTGGTTCTTACAACTTGTGGGGAATGCAGTGTTGAGCCGGTGTCGACTGTACACACATACCCAGACACCAGGTCCAATTCCCTTACAATAAAGACTCGGCAACCTCCTTCCCTTTGTCCCTAACTCGCTCAGCGAATGGGTTGTCAGTTTAAGCCTTTTGATGGCTTGATAAGCATGCATCGTCGGGCTAACATACGAATCGGGTATGGCTTCATGCACTTCTTGCGGCTGAACAGACTTGGTCTGTGTGACCTGCCTTAACAAGTTACTGCTCGCGATGGGTTGCCCAGGCAGTGGAAAATCTGACACTAACGGATTTTGCCGCGCAAGTAGTGTTGAGTAACTTTGATCAGAAGTGAATCTGAAAGTGAAGTCAATCTATATGTTACCTGATATTGTATATAGCATTCTCATATCTTAACAGTTCTTGGTGGTAACTTGCTGGAAAAGGAGCGTCCGAACTCTTACAGCCTGACCCGAGTATGTAGAGAAACATTGTTGATTGTCGCGTGGACTTGTGTTTCTCAGAGGCGCGCTAATAGCGCTGCTCCATTCAGCATGATGGCGTAATACTTACTAGGGGCTGAATTGATTGACATTCGGCAGCTGAACTCCGGATTAATACCCCTCCTTCACAGCGTTTACCACAACGCCATTCATCCAACACCATCCCCAAAATGTCGTACCGAAGACACGGAACCGATGACGACGACTATAGCTATATACAACGCAGCCCAACACCCGAGCCCGACGAGTTCTTTGACTCACAGACGAGTCCAAATCCTCCACCTCGCCCGTTCGAATACTCCTCGATCGTACCTAACCGCGAGATCCGTCGCAAGTCACTCCTATCCCAGTCAGACGCGCACTCATTCAAGTCACGCCTGAAACCTTCGTGGTGGAAAGATTTGTTACAAAGATGGACTACTGGGTTGCATTGGTATGTTCCGACGACTATGGTGCTCATGTTCCTCTGCGGATGCGCGGGCGCCATCGCACACCATCTATTCTACTCTTACCTCGACGGGAAACCGGCAAAGAATCAACTGATGATGAACCGGATTGGGGTTGGGCTTGCATTCTTTACGAAGGCGTCGCTGGTGGGGTCGGTGATTCAGGCGTATCGGTCAGTGGACATCTTTGCTTAGCCGATATGTGCGAACATTGCGCGGGCCGGGATTATTTAGCGAAAGTACACGCGCCTGGACCCTGCGAACTGATCACGATCTATGTGATGATGGGAATTAACTGACTACATTTAGACAGCGGGTGTGGCAGAGTGTTCGAGAAAAGTCCATCTCACTACGAGGACTGGATGCACTCTTTCATGTAGTCGAGAATCCATCCTGGTTTTTCCTAGGCCACGAAATATTTTTGAAAACGCGAATGGCTTCCTTCATGGCACTAGTAACTTGGTAGGCTCCTGAGATCTTTCCATCGCATCTTCGTTAACCGTGCTTAGGCTTATCCCCCTGGCCTCCGTCCTTTCACCCGGCTCTCTCACCACCGAACTCGTTGACGTCGATTATTCACTCACGCATGGGAACTGTAACGTCAGCACTCTCAATTTCTCCGTTGCAGCGACCTCAGACTGGCGCCACCCGACTAAACGGCCTGGGTACCTCATTGCGTTCTGGAACACGACCCCGCCACCACCAGCAACTGCAGATGTCGTTTGGTATGACCAGCCTGCGTTTCAGACTACGAAGCTGACCACGCTCGCCATTTTTGGCGGCCACGTTGTCGCGGAACGTGACCCCCCCTGCCCCAGCTACAATTGCTCATACACAATGGAGTTCTACGCGCCTTGGTACAACTGCAGCAAAGTCACCTTCGATGACCTCCCGGCCGATCAATTCGCGATCGACTCCTTCGTGCCACGCTCGCCCTCGCTATTGGATGGTGGGGAAAATTTGATCTATAAAGCCCAGATCTTCGACAACCTCACGGAATACAAAAGGCCGTACCCGGGATACGACTCGAAGGAATATGCAGACCAGGGGACGTTCGGAGGAGACCCGGATATATACTTGGGGTTTGTGGTAAATACGACGATACCAATAGAGAATGTCACCGCAGAAACAAGATGGAATTTCACGATGGATTCGCAGGCGTGGAGGTGTGAACACCAGAGAGCGAAATACACCGTGCTATCACAGTGGACGGATAAGCAGTTGACCAGTCGGACCGCAAATGTTTCTGGAGGCGTGCCCCTCCTACCACGCGGGGAAGTGCTGGGCCCAAAAACAGGTACAACCGAACGATACCGCGAATTCGTCGCTTATTACATTGTTGGCTCGATATGGCGGGAACAGATTAAAGGCAGCATGACGCTGGACAATGGAACGCTTGGTATATTAGCAAAGAACGAACCTAAGCTACATACCACAAGGCGCTAACAATCCCGAACAGTTGGCCCCGTTACCAAAACCAACCTTAGTCAAACCCGACTTGTCGACGCGCTCACCCAATGGCCAATCAAAGACTTTATGTCCGCCTTCCAGCGCTCCTATGAAGACATCGTAATGTCCTTCATCTCCGAACCCTACTTCGATATCACCCAGAAAGCACATGTCTCATGCAACCGCTACCGCAGGGAAAACCGTTTCCACTACCTACCGTATTCATTATGGATTGGTTCGTCTTCCTCCTGACTTACACTATCTCTCTCGCTGACGATGTGGCAGGTTACGCTCTCGTAATGTTTGCAGCCTTCTGCTCCATCATTGTAGGCGCAATGGCGTTACATCGAAACGGCTATTGCTCGGATACGACGTTTTCGAAGATTATGGTGACTACAAGAAATCCTACGCTGGATCGGATTGTGATGTCATACCCTGGCGTATCGTTAGGCGCAGATCCTATGCCGAAGGAATTAGAAAAACTGCAGCTGAGGTTTGGGGTAATGGATACGGGAGAAGAAGCGCCGTTGGTGAAGCATACGGCGTTTGGGCTGACGGAGGAGACTACGATTTTTGAGGATGGACGAGGGGAGTATAATCAGAGCGAAATTGAGCTGCGCAGGAGATCAGTGGAGATGGGGAGAAGCAGTTCACTTGCGTCGTCAGGGCTGGGACTTGGGTACCTTCCAGGGTGAAATCGGGGAGACGTAGGGAGAGGGCGTGGTTAGACGGTGATCTATCTATCGGGGGCCTTGGTTTGTGGCAGGCAGCTTTCTCTGCGCTTTAGGAACGCATTGAGGCGTGGTATCCGTGCAACACAGCACCGTTATTGGTTCCCGCGCGGGTGGGCTTGCGGGTATGTTCCACAAACAAAGTTTTCATTGAACTAGTCATGATATATCATTCGTGGTTCACAAAAAATCAGGATGTAACTAAACTACACAAGTCGTCTGGAGTAACTCTCCAGCTCTATAGATTTATTTTCTTTTAGGCAGTTATAGGTGAAATGACCAGAATGTATTTACCTAGGACAGCAATCTAAAGTGCTTTAACTATCGAAAGGTACATTCGCGTTACTATTATATAGAACAAGATATGGTGGCGGCTTCGCCACCTTCTGGGATGGCATAGATTAGCTACCCCGGTACCATCTGCAGCCAACTCTCAGTGAGTGTATCTCTCTAGCTCCCGGAGAGTTTCTACCGTCTCCGTAGCCAGAGCAAACATACTGACAACTGAAGAGGTTCTCCGCTCGGCTACCTTAATCAATTCAAATCCAATTACGTCCACGAGTTTTGCTCTGATCGCAAAGTGTTCTATACAGGGAATATGCACAAATAGCACCTCTTTCGCTTTCAGGCCTCCGATTTACGATATCGTTAATATTCATGGGTGTAACTATTGGAGAAACATCCCAAACAAGCTGTTCCTCCACAATCACTCCCTCAACATCAGAGATATTATAAAGCTAAGAAGGGGAGGTGAAAGTGGGCATATATGTACAATTTGTGTATAGGACACTTTTTGATCAGAGCCTATCTCGTAGACGTAATTGGACGGGCGATTTTGGACTTGAGTGCAAGATCAGTTTTGACGATAGTACTGAAGTACTTGCAGCGATCAGCCATTCGGCCACAAAATCCCGACTAGTCAGAATCGAAAAATGCACATTCATGTGTAATTGGATCAGGCTGTTAAAGATAAGACGTTCCTTTTCCAGCAAGTTACCACCAAGAACTAGTAAGATATGAGAATGCCACATGTAATATCAAGTAAAAGATGGTTTGAATATTAACAAAGAGGGCAACAATTAGTGTACTTTGACTTCACTTTCCAATTCACTACTAGTCAACAGTGACCGAACACCCAGCTCTCTGAGCACAATTTATTACCAGTAGTGGGGTGTCCCATATTCTACTGCCTGGCCTGTGTATATATGAATAATGTCTTCCTCGCCATAGAGGACTCGGATAGTCAGTAGGGAAATAATTACGCACCAATCTTTTCTCCGATTCGGCTATATTTGGCCTGCTGCCACTAGTCCATCCCCTCCACCAACGCTGCTGCTACCTCTTCCTCGTCTGTGAGCTTCTCGTGCGCTCAACTTGCAACATAGGCGTAACGCCCCTCTTCCCTGCCTACACTACTTCTGGGTGATTGTGGAATTGTATCTGTGACCTATCAAATACTGCTCACGATGTTTGGGCGTGGTCTAGTGCGAGGTCATCAAATAATATCGTGGGTATTGGAGACCAAACTGAGTGAATGGTGGGCAAATTATAGACTATTACTCTTTACATGTCTGGGCCGACAGTAAACTAACGACAAAAACCGTTATACTCTATGAAACAAAGGTTACAAAACACGCGTGGTGTTGACACTTATGCGTAGCGTTGAGGCGGAAACTCATCGATTGTCTCGTATTCTGGAAATATGTTCTACTATTCGTTTATATTGGCTTCCATTCCCGAGGCGACTCATTCCACGATGGTTAGCGTCCAAAGTAACCACCCGTTCCCGCGGCCCGCAGGATCGATCACCGTTGATGATCTATCAACGACAATTGTCGATGGTGTACAGGGAATCATTAATCCCCCCTTTGATTCAACCACACTTAAAATCTCAGAGTATTTATACTGGTTTTGGAAACCTCCTATAAGGCGGCCTAGAGCATCGGAATCTCGCCGCACCACGTCGACTAACTGATTCCACTCATTGCCGAAGAAGAACACTGTAATAATCCGGATGACAGTTCCGATGATGGCACCGTTACCACCGCGATGCGGAGTTCCGAAAAAGATAAGTCCTCTTGTGCTCATTTTGATGCTGCCGTAGGCTCGGTCATTGTTTTTAGCTTTCACGAGAGCCTGAAGTACCGTCAGCCCATCGCACCTGAATTATGTTCCACGCATTGTGCACTAACTTGCTTGTTCACCAGGGTGCCAAGGCTATGCCGCTCGTTCTTACCATGCTGCATCACGATTTCAGTATGGCCGTTAAATTTGATTGCACTCCAAGACGAACCTTCCTCTCGATGTTTAACAGACCCAACAATGCGCTTGCATGATCGTCCAATCCCATTTTAGATGCGTCAAATGCTACATTTGAGTTGTACCCATACAGCATCGCTCATACGAATGGCACGGCACCTGTTGCATATATGCATGTAAACGTAGATACCCTGTCCTACTTTGTGCGTGACTGCGTTCTACAGATGGTCATAGCTTCTCACACGGATATGTGCACGGGAGCCAATGTTACAGATGTACATGAGCCAGATGCTGATAGAACCCTAAGGTTCGTAATTACTCTTTTAGACTTCACGCTTTGCTCTTCCCTTCCCTACGCACCTTAGACCTTTAAACCTGTTCCTAGACAGTCATCGCACCATAGTCTATGCACACGATTCTCCCCATATCGTAACAGCCAAGACGAGCTCTCTTACTGAATATAATCAACTATCTTCCTCTAAAAGTAACAGCACCCGGCAGTAGGTCCTTCGGCCATACTGTAGCATCCTATTTGCTAGCCTAAGTTATGCCGTTCTTGGCTCCAGGGATTCAGCCCATGGACGAAGTCGATACTGTATGGCCATGTTAGGATATTGTAGGGTCAGGGTAGGAACATGAAACATACGCCACTGGGTGCTGATAGGATGATAGTTCGTAGAGAATTTCCAGAAGTGTTGACCCGCTAATACTCGTTTGCTCTGAAAAGTGCTGAGAACCAACTATGGCGATCCTGCGTGAACTGAACAGAGACATAGTTTGGATAAGATTTCGCTTTCCACAACAATGTAGTCTGTCAAAACTCAGATGCGGCACGCATTCAGTTTAAATATGTTGTAGCCGGGGGTGTCATAGTGCACACTACAAAATATTAAATCCAGCCCTCCTTTGTGCACACCGATAAAGACATGCAGAGTAAGCTTTCAGCTTCCACTTTTAGAAAATTTTGCATGATTTCCAGGCTGAAGACACCTTTGAAATCGGTACAGGTAACTTTTTCTTTTTTCCAGGCGGTGCTACTTTAACTGTAGAGTGCGACGGTAAATATTCCTCCGATCTGTCAATATCTAGTAATCTAACAACACACTCGGTGCAGGGAAAAAATACCAAGCCACATGCATATTTTGCTAGATTTCTTGCTAAATGTTTGGTACTTAAGAGAAAAGTGCATTATCGTGCCTGATTCTCAAAGTATGTCAAGAGTGATTATAAGCCCCCACGTATTCTATCTTTCCCTTCCCTTTCACCCTGCTTTTAGCTGGTACTTATGTTAAGCCCCTTATGCGGATTCCGTGAATAGGGTGCAGAAACTTTGGTGCAGTACGACCGTTGTCACCTCCACGAACAACCTCAAATTAGTCCTCCTACATCATTCCATCACCATAAAAGCTTAAAGCTTTTTAGTTGTAATTATGCTGAAAATTAGATCACCACCGCAATCACACTACCATCACTAACAGCATCTCTGATTCTTTTTGTTAATATTTTTTACGTTAAATTTGGGCTGCTAGACTGATAGGGTGTGTGCGGATAACAGTGGTAATGGTGATGGTGGTAATGGTGATGGTGGTAATGGTGATGGTGGTAATGGTGATGGTGGTAATGGTGATGGTGGTAATGGTGATGGTGGTGGCGGTGGCGTTGGTGGATAATGGGAGTATTGTGGTCGCAGATACCATCCTATTGGCGATGATTGGATGCTCCATCTCAGGGATCACCCTATCTGCGGACAGGGCGGATCCGTGAATTGGGCTTAACCCCCACATTCTCACACCAACCGTTGTTGACTCATCAGGTAGCCTTGCACCCCCATGCAGGTGTAACCACTTACACCTGTTAACAGAGCTTGTCTGGACAGGGCATAGGGGCTGTACGGACTGTTCCACGCGCTTATCAAGGACTTCTTAGACGGAAACTGAGCTATTCCCGACTTAAGCTCCGGTAAGCTAAGAGTTCGCCACTATGATCCTCAAGATGCCAGATAACGTTGCCGTACATCCACGCTTACCCTCAATAGGTTTACCGGCCAACTGTCCCCCTATTATCTCCATCACTGTGGATAAGCCGATGCACTGGGTATTAGTTTGTGTTTGCGGGAGGGTATGCTGGGGAGTTGATGACCCAGGTATGCCTTGGTCGGGTAGGAAGGAAAACGTTGGTATGATCTATCCAAGTCCCCCGGTGTCAGTCAAGAAACAATTTTTAGGCATGACTGCACGGACATGTGATGCCTGCTGGCCTACAGCAAGTGGTCTAGGTTCTTCTACGTGGTGACCGTTATGAACTCTCCCAGTACTGGGGCAAGGCTAAAGACTGACTCCGGGACGACAGCTCATAGAAATATCTCCAAGCACACATTTTCGGAGCTCTTATTCGGTGGGGGTGCTGGATAAGCCTGAAGTTAGAACAGCTACTACAATGTTCATCTAACTAGTTGCGAGTACATAGAGATATTTCGACGATGTTGGCAGATGACGTAGACATGAATTTATCTGTGAGAGTCTAATTCCGTGGTCCCGGGACTCTTAGCAAACTAGAACACAACAATCTGAACGCCTAAGAACGAGGGAGTGCTCGTGTGCCACATCCTTTTGACTCGCGTGCAAGAGGCACTTTGAAGTCTGAGTTATTGGAAATACCACTTGGGGCTGAGAGGCGTATTGGGTGGTAACTAGTCACTGGCACTGTACGAGCCATATTCACGATAAAGTATTCGCCTAATGAAATCGACTACGACGATCTTCCTTGAAACTGACGGGGGTGGGGGGATGGATGCGCCGGGAGGAGAAACAGCATGGAAGGAATTAAATATCGAAGATGGAATACTATGCGGAAGCTCAAGTAGCGTCGACACTTTGCTGATCGTTAGGTAAGTCAGTTCAATAGGCTGCAGTTTTCAATTTTGAACCCAATTGGAAGTCACCTTGCACTAATCGCTTTCTTTTCTCTCTGCTCATCGTTACACATATCTTTACACAAACCCACCAGCTACACAGTTCAGCTCATCCCTGAACAGCAAGGTTCTTATACCACATATATTCCACTTCTCTCCCTTATGTGCAATACTGACGTACGGATGCGGCTACTGCGTTGTGGTTGACGCTACCGAAATAATTACGTATCGCCTCCTTACCATCGCGTGAGATCACGGTTTGTGAGCAGTGTTTCCATGATCAGTCATGCCGGACCAAGATGGGACGAATTATCCTTAGCCGATGTCAACCGTCCCCGGAATATATCAAGCTTTGATAAGTTATGTAATGATATGGGGAGAACTGGATACGTGAATAGACTTAAGGTACAGAAGAGAGGAGGAGGACTCGAGACATATATACTCGTCAATATTAAAAGTTCCCATTTCAGGCAACAATCCGAGACACTGTCCAGGGTGCTAACTGCATTTGGTCGCAATAGCTAGTTGTGGAAGTTTCACACGGACTCATTTTGTTTTTATGACATGTAATCTAATCTAATCAATCTAGGCGCTGTCTGGCTGATGGTAATGATGGTGATGGTGATGGTGATGGTGACGGTGACGGTGATGGTGATGGTGATGGTGATCGTGATGGTGATGGTGACGGTGATGGTATCGAAAGCACTTAGTCAAGTAGGTTGTCAACGTCAACGCCAAAGCTTTAACAGAGTTAAAGCCTTCTATTGGCAAAAGCTTCCACAAACTCAGAGTTTCCATACGGCAAAAAGCTTCCCGTGGAAATCTCTACTCCTCCCGAGGCGCGGCTCTCTCAAGGGCGGCTCTCTCAAGCAGGTTCTCAAGCAGGCTATCAAGCAAGCTCTCAAGCACCAGCGGGCTCTGAAGCGGACTCGCAGCGATTGTGTGTATAGTACCGGTATAACAGCGAAGACTGCCGGCAGTAAAGACAGGTATAGGTTCATATCTAGCCGCCAGTCGTATATAGTTCCATAGGCCTACATGCACATCTCTATGAATCGACTATAGATGACTATAGACTGTGCGTCGCGCAGGGGTTCACGGGAAGCTTGCTATGAGCTGCGCGTGTGCGTGTAGCGCAGTCTATAGTCGATTTGCACTTTTGCCGATGTATGACATGTATCTATGTGTTAGGTAGAAAATATTTACCTGATGGTATATGACATGTATCTAAGCATCAAGTAGAAATAGTTTACCTGATGCAAAACACCAGCAGTGCTAAGCAGTGCTTAGCACAACAGTACTAAGTATAGTCTAAGCCACTGTACTTGATTATCAACCACTCCTTGAATATTAGAGGAAACTAAAAGAGGAGACAAGCAAGTGAAAGAGCATCTTGTTAACTACATTTCATATATAAATAATATCCTGGTCAAAGTAAAACTCATGGAGTTAATTGAGCTCAAAGTTGGATAGATATGGGAGCTGGGAGCTGAGGGTGGGAGCGTGGCTACAAGGTGCCCCGCTAGCGGCTTGTTAGGTGTGGACGCGCCCACGCCCATAATAAGGCGCCTTGGTTTGTATGCATGAGGTGCTCCCACCTGTCAAACAAAGCTTGTGTCAGCTAGCGCGCTGCAACGAGTTCATACTCTCGACCCATGGGATGCTGAGTGCCTTTGAAATGCAATCATACTCGGGTCTGGGAGTAAAGGATCGGATGCTCTTTTTCTGGTATTAAATTTTGCTGTGAGGCTAGGGTGTCAAAAGGGGGGGAAATCTGGGGTGGAAGTCAGTGCACTCCTCAGCTTTACCATTTTTGTCATTATTCAGATTGCACTTTCACTAAAACTGCATCTGGCACAGCGGCGTCCGATCCTTTTACTCCTAGACCCGAGTAAATTCGGAACCGAATAATTTAAGATGTGTCGATAGGTGCGGGGGTCAAATCTGCTGGGCTCCTGTCCAGCTTTCCACGCACATTCACATGATACGTATCATGCAATGCCTAGTTGGTTGCTAATGATAGAATCGGGCTTATGGTGAAGTGGAAACCTGCCTATGGAATCAACATTCCATTGGCCAACCTAGCGAATCCAACATATATTTGCGGTTAAATTCGAGAATCAAGCACATATGAATACAGAAGCGTTGCGTTCGCAACCTCCGTCGCCAAGGCCTTGCGCAACAACTTCCTCATCCCAGAATCGCTACCCCGATGGTACGCCGCGCAGCCTTTCTATTTGCCTTGATTTCGGCTCTTAAACATACCGGAGCCGAGCGATGGGGTGGTGCCCAGCGAACTACTCCTAGCCTTTCACCGACGTTGAATCTCGCCCCAACGCCAGCTCCAGTCCTGCGACGTCAGTTCTCAGCGGGGACGATATGCGGCTACGTGAGCGGCTCAACCGGTGCGCAAATCCCTATTCCTCACATCCTTCCGCTGACACGATCTAGCATCACCCCTCCCCTGCGCCGACAGAACCTCTTCAATCTGCTCCCCTATCCCCAGTCTCAAAATCCTCGGTTGCTGCGATTCGGCCGGCTCATGCCAGACTGTAACTGACTGCATCAACTCGTACGAACACTCCGCGCTATGCCAGAACGGGTGCGCTACGAATGACAAGACGCTGACATGGTGGGTAAATGAGTGTTGAGGGGAGGTCGGGGCTAACCTTGGACAGTTCAAACTCCAACTTACCGTATTGTTCTCGGTGGACGTATAGTGACTACAGCGTATTTGGATGCGGGACTTTTCCATCGGTTATGTCGCTGTCGATGACGTTTTTTCCGGAGACCACGGGAACTGGTACCGTGACTAAAACCATTACCGTCAGAAGCGGAAACACTAGCGTCGGGCCGGGTGTCATTGCGGGCTCAGTCGTGGGTGGGCTCGCTGTACTCGTGGCTGGCTTTGTAGCGCTATGGTACCTACTCCGGCATGTCAATAAACCTTCGCAGCAACCTATCCAGCCGACGATGAACTATCAACCGGAAATGCCCGCAGGCGCGCAGAAACCATTTCTCACCGACAACAGAATGGCTGAACTGGCGGTGAATTCATCACCGACTGAGCTGCGTAACGAGCTGCCGGCGAGAGCTATCGATACGTAGAATTCAAAGCATGTGGCGAATCCTAGCGATGAATCTCTTGTTTTATTTACGTAACAAGTCATGTGCCTGCCATAATGTTTTCATATAACAGTAAAATGGTACGTTACAAATAAGAAGTGGTTGGGGGAACAGCTGGCGGATAGGTCAAGCACAGATAAACCTAGTTGCAGTAGAACTCGATTTTATACGCTCTTTGGGGAATTTTGTATTTGATTGCTACAAGATGACCAGTCTTTTGGTAATCAAATTATTTTGAAATAATACTCATTCTCTGATCGTTACATCCTGTTCATCGCCAGACCACAAGTTGACTAGCTACACCGGCTAAGTATGTCATCTGCTTGTGATGCCGCACCAGCAATACCACCCACAGCGACCAGGGATGGAAACCGTCTGTCCATCGACCGGCCCTTCGGGACCCAAGCCGCCGTCTAGTCTCGGGCGCCACATTGCAAGATCAGGGCCCTATCAGGGTGCCTGGCGGTGAAAGCTGGTGCCAGGGCTACTGATCAGTGTCAAATTTAGGTCTATTTAAGCCAACACACAAGTCGATAGGCCCTCTAATGACTTGGTCGGTAGCCTAGTGTGATGCAGCGCAGCGTATGTGCGATTGACATACTTTGTGGGCGTATTAAGAATTATCGTATGTCATCACTCGCATCCTGGTAGCATCACTCGGAAGACCACGGGTACCCGCACTCCCGCAGTCTAACAGTTCCTAGAATGATAATTTATAGTCCGGTGCAGTGTGAAGACTTGCCCGGATGGGACCGACTTTTCCATCTGTGTCAGGGACTACCGGGACTATTCTGCGGTGTTCTCAGTCGGTATCTGCAAATATCCAAAGGTATCTACGCCTGTGGCGGCTATCTACAAACACTCATTGATCCCCAAAAATATCCCCAAGGAGACAAAAATCTTCAGATAACTCGGCTTTGCAGGTTTTTTTCAAGAAACTACCCTCTGGTGTATGTTAATAGCGGTGTTAGGTATTATACATTATAATCTTACTTGACTGGTCTGCAAATCTATAAATAACTAGCTAGTCAATCTGACTGCTTAAGAACACGGCAACAATCTCACGACAACTGCACGACCGTACCGTGTTGTTTGAACAGCGGCTATTGTACTTTAGGGTAGGGCGCTTACGACGAGTGTAGCTGAGACCAGCTTACTTCATATACACAACTGAAGGAGGGTAGGGAGATTTTTTCGGGAGTGGCGGTTGTCGCGAAACATGTGACACTCATAATTTGCCCCATGGAAAACCTACGCTGAAGTCATCTCGTCCACACAATCGACCCTGACCACCTCAACAATGCAGTCAATGCTGATGCTGGGATTTATTCCTGATCTACTAAATCTCCTCAGTCTAAGCGAAGTATCGATGATTAGCTACGCACTGATCACTGTGCTATTAAACCCTCTTAGTAATTCAAATGCGACTTTATCTCCGAGGATGCAACGCTGGGGAAGCTTCTGGAAGCAGACATCCGCAAATAAGTGCTGTTTGGGAGGGGGTGCAGGTCAAGGAGAATACAAATATGGGACGACGGGGTTGATGGATTTAGTGATTATAGGAAGAGAAATCAAAGGATAGGTATTGGGAAGTGGGAGGTATGTTTTAAGTATTTGGGGTTTGTGGCGGGACTCTGCACGCCGGCACTGTCACAAGTATTCGTTGTTAAACGTGGGTTCACATTCTTAACTAGCTTCAATTTAGCGTCAAAATCAGTAATCGATAATTTGCACCCGCACGGTCGGGAGAGCGGTTCCACAACTCCGACAACCCATTTCAGGATATCCAGGCCCATTGAATTTTAAGTAGTTAAGAGACGGGCCATGATCGTTGTATGAGAATTAGCAGGTATGATATACCGTAGTTTGGGAGATATGACGGTTGCCACTGGCCACATTTACTAGACATAGGTAATGCCAAGATCATCGACCTACTTAAGTACTTAAGTACCTAGGTAGGTAAACTGTCGGTTGTTTCTTTCTTTATCATGTGTAGCCTTATCCGATCCCGGGGCGCTAATCCAATCCTTAAGGCCACCCAGTGGGAGGTATAGTGAAGCCGCCCTTCTCACGGGCTATCATTTGGGGGCGGATATATTTGAGTATAAAGCTCCGGTACATATCAAGTAAAGACGTACATTGGATGACGATGTCAGGCCTTGTGGGGTTGGCTAACGGACGAATCATTTCAATTTCTGGTAGCCCACAATGTTCCCTTGGATTATGCAGTAGTTTAGGGTCGTCTACAGTTCAAAAGCCACCCATAATACTAGTGCCAAACTAATAAGAAATATCGTTTGGTTTCCTAGGGCTTGTACAATACGAGTCTAGTCCGCAACGCAGTCTGCAATTGAAATTCTTCATTTCTTCGCTTCCATGAAGCTAGATGATAATTATGGCCGTTGGCTCAACGTAGGTGACAATCGTTTCTGTGAAACACTATCGTCTTTCTCTTTCGTTTCCCATAGCTATGAGTATTAGGTTGTATTACGTCGGAAAACTTATTCGTCTTCGATCTACATTTAAGCAGGTTCTAGGCTTTGTACGGCTGCTATGCCGATCTATACGCGCTACAATACGATACGAGGGAATTTTCTCGATGTGGATTGAATCTCCGTTGACATAATCTGAGATTTCATACTTGACAGTACTAGCATTTGAAAGTCGATAACTAAGCCGTGAGAACTTGTAGCTGGCTGATACTGAAAAGTCAGATTGTTGTAAGGCAGAAAGAAAAGTATAATAGAATGTGACAGCGAAAGTCCGAAAAGATTGGTTAAAATCTTAAAAGAAGTATCCGAAGAATCAATATAGCAAGTATAACGAAGTTAAGAAGTATTCGAAAAGCAAGCATATATTGAAAGAGGATTCGAGAGGAGATATTATTGTATTCTGTATCGATGTTTGAGCAAGTCTAAAGAACTGTTTTCCAAACAGAAAAACAGTATCTATATATACATATAAGTTACGGTGGCGGCTTCGCCGCCCTTTGGTGGTACCCAGATAGATCATCTCCAGCTCCACTCCCAGGTATACCTTACCACTGACTTTCAAGTGCTTGGAGGGTACCAAATGTTGGGCACACTGCTTCCAGATATTATATCAAGTCATGGCAGCCATTTCACTGTGCTAGAACATGTAAAGATAATCTAGTGACATCTATGACTTGATTTGTGTGAAAGAAAAAAGTTGAATGCACCACCTGGTCTCTCTACCAAATACCACACATATGGTGCCATGCCATCCTCCACATCAATGACTGTCTGTATCCAGGTGAATATTCTACTAAATAGACTATCCAGCCACTCTGTTAGATGTTTCTGTTGAGGGACATGATAGTGGAGAAGAGGAACGGAGAAAGGAATCAAGACCACAGTAGCAAAAGGAGTAAGGCTCTGTGACTTACTCAACTGCGACTAATATAGCCCATGATTTGTAGTGGTGAATCAGTGGATCTAGAAGGCAGAAGGCCTATCTTCAACATTCCACCATACCTCTTGCAGCATTGTAAGGAGATTCTGGAGGGAGCAGTTCTAGCTTGAGGAGCATAAGAAGAGGGTGACAGGATTTGATAAAACTGTCAACCTTGAGGAACCACACATATTGCGTGGATCAACAAAAGCTCAACATGAGTACATCTAACAAAGAGCTCGAAAGAATAGAGGCGGCAGCCTGTTAGGACCTAAGTGCCAAAACCTCGCGACCTTGCAACGGTGCACCAGTGCAGCAACAACAATGAAAAAAAGTTCCTCCCTAGTGACTAAAAATTTAGAGAGAGCGATAGAGATGATAGTTAAATAAATAAATTAGGTGTTAGCAACTCTCTTTAATTTGTGGTTGCAAATATTTGTTGTTGCCAGTGCACTGGTGTTAACCATCAGAGGTGCCGGGTTTTTTTTGATGTGGTAGCAGGGGTTGCAGCTTAACCATTGTTGATGACGGTTTTTTTTGAGGTGGTAGCAGGCATTGCAGCTTAACTATTGTTGGTGATGGTTTTTTTTGAGGTGGTAGTGGAGGTTGCAGCTTAACCATCGTTGATGACAGTAATTTTTGTTGGAGTAACTCTGCTTTCCATCAACAACCCCGCTTCCTATCAACAACTACACTCACTCTGAAAGCCAGTAAGTAGCACAGGCAATACATTACAGATTCCTACTAATTGATTGTTAATTTAGTGGCT
>Ga0307515_10001574_pt1 | contig 50970 bp, 49 predicted proteins | sample 17_EM_MG_FD_194513 | JGI IMG/M metagenome (GOLD analysis project Ga0307515, IMG submission 194513) | Populus trichocarpa ectomycorrhiza microbial communities from riparian zone in the Pacific Northwest, United States - 17_EM | ecosystem: Host-associated > Plants > Roots > Unclassified | place...
GGCCAGGATGGCGCAGGTGTTGCTACCATTAAATTAGATATTGCTCCGGGCAAGCGGTACATCAGTCGTCACCGGTCAATGGCCTCAAATGCCGTTGCTGATATTTTTGAATACATCCAGAAGAAATTCGCGGAGATTCAGAAAGAAACCCCCGAAAAAATGTTGGATGCCGAGTGGCTCAAAGAACATGTAAGCTTTACCGGCGAGGTTTTATTAGGGCACCTGCGTTATGGTACCCATGGTAAAAACTCGATAGAAAGCTGCCATCCGTTCCTGCGCCAAAACAACTGGCAAACCAGGAACCTGGTTATTGCAGGTAACTTTAACATGACCAATGTTGATGAGCTTTTGCAGCAACTTTACGACCTGGGCCAGCATCCAAAGGAACAAGCCGATACCATTACAGTGCTCGAGAAAATGGGCCACTTTATTGATACCGAAAACCAAGGCTTGTTTGACCAGTACAAACGCGAAGGATTAGACGATAACGTGGAGATTAGCAAGCTGATAGCCAACGATATGGATGTTGCCAAAATTTTAACAAAATCGGCCAAAAACTGGGATGGTGGTTATACCATTGCCGGCATACTTGGCCATGGCGACGCCTTTGTAATGCGCGACCCGGTTGGCATACGCCCGGCGTTTTATTACTATAACGACGAGATTGTTGTAGCTGCATCAGAACGCCCTGCTATCCAAACAGCATTTAACGTGCCTATGGAAGAGATCAGGGAAATTATGCCCGGTCATGCCCTTATCGTTAAAAAGAATGGTAAAATAAGCGAGACCATGTTTAGCGAGCCCAAGGAGAAGAAAGCCTGCTCTTTCGAGCGGATCTACTTTTCACGCGGCAGCGATGCATCTATCTACCGTGAGCGTAAACAATTAGGCCGGTTATTATGCCCGCAAATATTGGATGCCGTTAATCACGATATTAAAAATACCGTATTCTCATACATCCCTAATACTGCCGAGGTTGCTTTTTATGGCATGGTAGAGGGGGTACACAAATACGTAAAAAAATACCAGCGCGATAGGTTGCTGAACCGTGAGGATAAAGTGAGCGACGAAGAGCTTACCGAATTACTTGCACTGGCACCACGCGTTGAAAAAATAGCTATTAAGGATGTTAAACTGCGAACCTTCATCACCCAGGATGCTGACCGTAGCGAAATGGTTGCCCACGTTTACGATACCACCTACGGTTTAATAAAACGTGATACCGATACCCTGGTAGTATTGGACGATTCGATCGTTCGTGGTACCACGCTTAAACAAAGTATCCTGAAGATACTGGATAGGCTTGGCCCTACTAAAGTGGTTGTGGTATCATCGGCACCGCAAATCCGTTACCCGGACTGCTATGGTATAGATATGTCGCGTATGGGTGAGTTTGTTGCTTTTGAGGCTGCCATTAGCCTGTTAAAGGAAATGGACAGGGAAGATGTGATCCTTGATGTTTACCAGAAATGTAAAGACAGCATTAAGCTGCCTAAAGAGAAGGTACAAAACCATGTAAAAGCCATATACGAGTTATTTACCGATCAGCAGGTATCTGACCGTATAGCGCAGATCATCACTCCTAAAGAGATCAAATGCGAGGTGAAAGTTATCTATCAAACTTTAGATAACTTGCATATTGCCTGCCCGGATCATACCGGCGACTGGTACTTTAGTGGCGACTACCCAACCCCAGGCGGTAACAAAGTTGTTAACCGCGCCTTTGTTAACTGGATGGAAGGTAAAAACCAAAGGGCTTATATGTAAGCCCCCCCCCCAGCCCCCTGAAGGGGGAGTGAAATTATATAGAGGCGATGAGTTTATACTTGTCGCCTTTTTTGTGCTTTTTTGAGTGTTTTCATAAAAATTAAAACGAGGTTATTCTGAATTGTCGGATTTCGGGATGAATTCTGAAGGAGGAGTGATAAAATTAAGCTATGTCATTGCGAGTAAACATCAGGCTAACCTGAAAAAACAGTAATGACATGATTGTAAATTGGGTTTAATGTAGAGAAGCAATATTTTGCGTCTCCGCCAGGCAAGCGGATTTGCAAGGTTTGATTTGCATGCGGGACACGCAAAATATTACGTCTCTACGTAAAAAAATCAACGTTGATAGTCAACGCATTACAATCATGTCATTATAAGGCACTAAGCAATTGCGAGAACGCTTAGCCAATCAAAAAGCTCCCCCTTCAGGGGGCTGGGGGGCTCACGATCCTGCCGGTGCCGCGAAAATGAAGTGCGTAACCAGTTTATCGATCAGTACCAATGAGGCGATTATTAACGCTATGCCGGCCACTTCGTTAAGGCGGTGAATGAGTTTAACCGAAATTTTGTCGCGCAGCTTATCGGCATAAAAAGCTTTAATGGTATCCATACCAAACTGTACAACAAGGATAGTTAAAAACATAACAGCTATATGGAATGACCGATGGGGCGTGCCCACCAGGAAAGTAGTACTGGCCGCGCCGATAACAACCGTCCAGTGGAATAACAGCGTGGGGTTGAAGATGCACATCAAAAAGCCTTTGAAAAAGTAGCCTGCCTTGTTAATATTTGTTGCCTTGTTATCGTAGTTTACCTCGGCTTTTTTGAACATATAGTACAGGCCAAGGGTAAACAATATTACAGCGCCAACAACGCCTGCAATCAGTTTAGCATGATCAGATACATCTATATATTGTGAACCGAAGAGTAGCGCACCAACAAATACTACATCGCTGGTTACAACACCGAGGGCAAGGGCTACACCTGCATGGAAACCTTTTTCGATGCTGGTTTTAATGAGCGCAAAAAAGACCGGGCCAGTAATAACAGTCAACACTAATCCAAACCCAATTCCCGAAATAATGGCTTTTATCATTAAGTTAGGCTTTGTTCATTTTTGAACAATGCGAATATGCAATTTTATCTCATAAACAACGAAACTTAAAATTGTGATTTATTTTAATTTAAAATAGTATGACCAGTTTTACAAAAAATCAATTATGTTTAACGATTCAAAATCTATTCTGTATAACCTAATTTTAAAATGGAACAAAACAATGCTAAAAGTTACAGTTCGGCACTTTACACGCTAATAACTGTATTTTTCTTTTGGGGCTTTTTAGCCGCCTCCAACGGTGTATTCATACCTTTTTGTAAAGAACACTTTCATCTAACCCAGTTTGAATCACAGTTGATTGATTTTACCTTTTATGGCGGTTATTTTATAGGTTCATTAATACTTTATTTTGCTTCATCTATCAGCAAGGTTGATATTATGAATAAAATGGGTTATAAAAATGGTATTATTTTAGGATTGATTGTATCGGCGGTTGGCGCTTTGGGAATGGTCCCTGCAATAGCATCAGGTTCATTCGGTTTAATATTAGCGGTGTTCTTTATTATAGCTGTTGGCTTTTCATTACAACAAACTGCTGCAAACCCTTTCGTTGTTGCCCTTGGGCCACCGGAAACTGGCTCAAACCGATTAAATTTTGCGGGCAGTATTAATAATATTGGTGGTTTATTAGGCCCGGTGGTTGTTGGTATTATTTTATTTGGATCGGCAGCGGCTAAAATTGATGCAAAAGATGTTCAAATCTCCTCCGTAAATAACCTTTACTACATGCTTGCCGGTTTATTTATTGCCGTAGCTATCTTCTTTTGGTTTTCGAATTTACCAAAGGTTACCAGCGATGAAAAAATTGAACCAAGCCCTAAGGCCAATACTCCGCTTTTAATTATGTTTTTGGCGTTCTGTTTAATATTGGCAGCCGATCCGTTGAGCGCCTATCTTAATAAGTTGCTGTCTTCAGATCACATAAAAAGCCAGTATTTTGTATACGCATCATTAGCTATTATTGTATTAACGCTGGTGGGAACTATTTTTGCCGCTAAAAAAAGCAAAGAAGGTTGGGGCGCGATGCAGTACCCGCAACTAATTCTGGGTATGCTGGCTATATTTACTTATGTAGGTACCGAGGTTACTATTCAAAGCAATATGGGATCGTTATTAAAAACGCCTGAGTTCGGTTCGTTCAAAGAATCGGATATAGCGCCTTATATTTCATTGTATTGGGGTAGTTTGATGATCGGTCGTTTTGCCGGTGCTATAGGCGCGTTTAACTTATCCAAAACGGTTAAATATGTGTTAACCATTCTGATACCTTTTATAGCGTTTGGTATAGTATTATTAGTTAACGCTGCCACCGGCGTAAACGTAAGTAACCTTTATGGTTATGCAGCATGTGTAGCAATTCTTATTGTTGCGTTCTTTATTGGTCAACAAAAACCTACACGTACACTATCTGTATTGGGCTTATTAGGCGTAGCATTTATGTTGGTTGGGTTATTTACCACAGGTAAAGTTGCAACGTTTTCTTTCATTAGTGGTGGACTGTGCTGCTCCATTATGTGGCCTTCCATATTCTCTTTGGCTATTACGGGTTTGGGAAAATACACAAGCCAGGGCTCCGCGTTCCTGATCATGATGATTTTGGGGGGCTCTATCATCCCTCCGCTCCAGGGCAAAGTTGCTGATGGTGCAGGTAACGTTGTACCAGGTATGAGCGGTATACACTTTTCATATATTGTGCCTGTAATAGGCTTCGCGTACCTTGCGTATTTCGCCTGGAAAGTAAGCCGCGAATTGCGTAGCCAGGGTATCGACCTTGACCATGTTGAAGTTGCTGCAGGCCACTAATTTTTAATGCCGTTATAAGCCATTGGGTCATTAAGTCATTTTCACTGATTTAATGACCCAATGGCATTAATGACCCAATGATTTAATTTATGAAACCAAGTTTCGATTCGATATTCATGAACCTGGCAACCGACCTGGCTAAACGTTCACACTGCGTTAAAGCCCACGTAGGTGCTGTTTTAACACGGGACACGCGTATTATATCCATCGGCTACAACGGCCCGCCTGCGGGTACGCATAACTGCGACGAGGAGTGGCCGGCCCAGGGCTGCGCACGCGATTCAAAAGGAAGCTGCTCATTAGCGTTGCATGCCGAAGAAAACGCGATTTTATACGCCGTAAAAAGCGGCGCAAAGCTGGAGGGAGCAACCTTATATACCACGCTTTCGCCTTGTATTGCCTGTGCGCGTCTTATCTATTCGGCCGGCATTACCAAAGTTTATTTTGATAAATCATACGCCGAATACAAAGGCATCGGCAGCGACGAAGGCGTTGATTTTTTGAATCGTTTTGGTGTACCAACCGTACGATTTATAGAAGATTAGATTGCCCGGCCACTTTTTTAGGCCGGGGTTAATGACAATATTTGCGATAAATAGTAACCTGGCTTTAATCGGCCAGGAAAGGTTCAATATGGCTAAGCGCGAATAGCAGTTGTTCGTCTGGGCTCAGGTCGGTATTATCCAAAATAATAGCGTCTTCAGCACGCGTCAACGGGCTTTCCTTGCGGGTGGTATCCTGGTAATCGCGGTGGGCCAGGTTATCAAAAATTTCTTCTAAAGTTATTTCGGGGTTTGTAGGCAACAGCTCTTTATACCGGCGCTCGGCACGGATTTTTGGGTCGGCGGTCATAAACAGCTTTACCTGCGCATTCGGGAATACAACGGTGCCAATATCGCGGCCATCCATAATAATGTTTTTTGATTTGCCCATGCGTTGCTGCTGTTTTACCATGGCAACGCGCACTGCATGTATTGCTGCAATAGTGCTTACTTTTTCGGCCACATGCATCTGGCGTATCTCGTCAGATACTTCTTCATCATTCAGGGTAATGTGTGTTTGGTAATCCCTGGAGTGAAAGTTAAGATGGATGTCGTTCAGCGCATCGGCAATCTGTTCCTGATTGGCCAAATCGATGTTATTACGCAGAAAGTACAAAGCCACGGCCCGGTACATTGCGCCGCTATCCACATAAATAAAATGAAGTTTTTTTGCTAAAGCCTTTGCTAAAGTACTTTTACCACATGATGAATAACCATCAATTGCTACTACGATATTGTTGTTCATAAGAGCTGCTAAAATAATGATTTTTGTTGATTGTTGTGTAGTTGGGTGCCGTGATTTAGTTATAGAAGGCTTTAATTTAACCAGTCGCCCGCTTAAAAATCCTCAAAAACCGGTAAGGCAGATGGAATCCAGTTTCAAACAATTACATTGGGTTATAGGAGCACATAGCCCTTACAGAGGTAGTACCAGGAAAAGAAAACAATAACGATGTTTTTTTCCTTCGCATTATTAGCAAAGATGGATGCCATGGTTTCGAAGTTTTTTCTTCGAAAGTACTTTTTACGCAGAAAATACCATTCTGTAACCCCAAACCCCTTGTTAAGCGAGTGTTTATTCTGACATTGAAAAAGCAATTCAAAAGCTATTTTACAGTAGTCTGACTATTGTACCCTATTGGTCAAAAAATAAATTATTGTCAATCAAACGGTTAAATACACATGACTTTGGGATGAAAAATGATATGTGTTTTGGTGCTTTAATTTGCCTTGTGTTTAAAACAAAACAAAATCAAAACACAACAATTGTTATGAAAAATTCATTCAAAATTTCAGCTTTAATTTTAGCTTTTGCCGGTTTAGGTCTTGGCGCATCAGCTCAAACAACAACTACTATCACAACAACTTCTACTACAACAACCACCCCGGGTGGCATTCGCTACAGCATTGGCGTTGATGCGGGTATTCCTGTAGGCAACTTTAAAGATAATTACAAATGGAACTTAGGCGGATCGTTACAGGCAGATATCCCGGTTTACAAACAACAGTTATTTGTAACTATTAACGCAGGCTACAACAATGTTTTTGGCAAAAAGAATATTGGTGGTGTTGCCAATGCCGATGTTACCGATTTTAAATTATTGCCAGTTAAGGCCGGTTTAAAATTCTTCCCTATCGAAAACTTTTATGTACAGGGCGAAGCAGGTGCTGCATTTTTGTTAAACAAATCTGATTTGGGTGCCAACAAATCAACCGCGTTTGTTTACGCTCCGCAAATTGGTGTTCAGTTCCCGGTAAGCAAAAGCAGCTTTATTGATGCCGGTGTACGTTACGAAGCAACTACCAAATTTGCGACCGGTGTTGATGCAAGCAAAGTAAATTTTATAGGTGTACGTGTAGCCTACGGTTTTTAATATCGATCCTACTTTTACCTGAAAAAACGAAAGAGGCGGCCAGTTATGGTTGCCTCTTTTTGCTTTTTGTGGATATTTTTTTAACCAATGAGACAACTATAATTCAATAAAATCGTACAAATAGCTACATTGTTTGTAATTTAACGCCTTTAATACATTTTACCACTGTAGTAACCGATATGAAAAAAATCCTCATCATTGATGATGAAGTTAATGTAGCCTTACTGCTATCTAAATTTTTAATTCGCAACGGCTTTGATGTAAGCACCGCATCAAGCGGTACCGGCGGGATGGAAGCACTTAAAGTTGGCGATTATAACCTGGTACTGTGCGATTTCAGGCTGGAGGATACCGATGGCCGCGAAATGCTTCGGAATATTAAGACGCAGTATCCAAAAACCGGGGTAATTATTATAACCGGCTACTCGGATATAAAAATGGCTGTTGAACTTATTAAAATGGGCGCTTATGATTACATCACCAAGCCATTATATCCCGACGAAATTTTAAATACGATCAATAAAGCTTTTGAAACCCACTACGCATTAGTTGAAGAGTCGGAAAGTGCCGCAACGGTAGTTGCCGATAAGTCGAAAAGCAAAGAAACTAAAAAGCAAGTATTTGCCGGTGAATTTGTGGCTGGCACCAGCAAGGCCTCTAAAGAATTACTGAGGCAGATTGAGCTGGTAGCCCCAACAAACTATAGCGTAATTATTTTAGGCGAGAGCGGTACAGGTAAAGAATCGGTTGCTAAAAGCATCCATCTGAACAGTCCGCGCCATAACCAGCCTTTTATTGCCATGGATTGCGGTTCGTTAACAAAAGAACTGGCCGCCAGTGAGTTTTTTGGACATGAGAAAGGTTCTTTTACAGGTGCTTTATACACCAAGATAGGCCACTTTGAAATGGCCAACGGCGGTACTTTGTTTTTGGATGAGGTTGGTAACCTATCATACGAAATACAGGCCGCCCTGCTGCGCACCGTTCAGGAGCGCAAGGTTAAAAGGATTGGCAGTACCAAAGAAATTGACCTTGATGTACGTATTATTATAGCCACCAATGAGAGCCTGCAGGAGGGTATTAGCAAAGGCAAATTCAGGGAAGACCTGTACCACCGCTTTAATGAGTTTACCATTTATATGCCGCCACTACGCGAGCGGGGTGGTGATATTATGCTGCTGGCCGAACATTTTTTAAGAATAGCCAACAACGAACTGGGCCGTAATGTAGATGCGTTTGCGCCCGAGGTTATTGATTGTTTTATGAATTACCGCTGGCCGGGCAATATCCGAGAGCTTAAAAACGTAATCAGGCGGGCGGCATTGCTGGCCGAAGATAACGAGATTACCATGAAAGCCCTGCCGCTGGAGATATCGAACTTCAAAACCCCATCCTTTGACCAATCTGCTTATGCGCCGTTGTCATCGTTTGAGCTGCCCGATGTTAAAGAAAATCGGCACGATTTAAAAAATGCCGCGCTTGAAGCCGAGTACGAAACGATTATTCGCGTTTTAAGGGAAGTGAATTTTAACAAAACCAGGGCAGCCGAGATTTTGAAGATTGACAGGAAAACCTTGTATAATAAAATGAAAGCCATCAACCTGAAGTAATACGATGGATTTGCAGGAACAGGAAAAGGACGGCGAAGATGACCAACTGCGCAAATTGAAGCATGATATAAGAAACCAGCTTTCAAACGTGCACCTGGCATTAGAACAATTAAAGTACGAATTGCCGGATATAAACGACGAGGGCTTATTTTTTATAGAAATGATTGACACAAGCGCCAAAAAAATAAACGAGCTGTTAAACGATGCAGAATAAGGAAATTGTGGCCAAAATACTTTTTAAAAACGCTGAAACTTTTTAGCGTTTTTTTTGTCTCAATTTTAAGGATAGGATCAAGAACCATGAGTCAGGAATCAAGGCAACAGTTTACGATTTTCTTTCTTGATTTTTGGATCTGATATCTTGATTCTTATCACCCATGTCAATTTTTAACTACAAACAACGCAATAACATTATCCTGGCCAGTATTATAGTGCTGGGGTGTTTCTTGCTTTACGCGCTCAGCGGCTTATTCAGCAGTATACTTGGCGCTATTGTATTGTATGTTATTTTCAGGCCGTTGTATGTTAACCTGGCCGAGAAGCGCGAATGGCCAAAGTCGCTGGTGGCACTTATCATTATTTTTACATCGCTAATTATCATTGTTATACCTTTCCTCATCCTGAGTATTATGGTGGTGGGGAAAATATCGAGCATTAACATTAAAGACCTGCCCATTGATCAGTGGACTACAAAAATTGATGCTTTTGCTGCTGCTAACCTTAATCAGCCCCATTTTGCCGAAGATACGCTCCAAAAATTAGGCTCATTTGGCACCAGCCTATTCCCATCTATATTAAGCAGTGCGGCAAGCATTATACTTACCTTGCTGGTTTTGTATTTTATTTTGTATTTTATGCTTACGCAAATGCGCGAGTTTGAAGCGGGTTTGTTAAAATACGCACCGTTCAGAGAGCAACATGCATTAAAATTTGCAGCTGCCCTACGCGATTCTACCTATTCTAACGTTTTAGGACAAGGAATCATAGCTGTTACCCAGGGTGCCTTGCTGGCCAACGGATTTTTAATATTCGGCATTCCCGATCCGGTTTTTTGGGGGGTTATAGCCATATTTATTTCGTTTTTGCCGGTAGTAGGGGCGCCTACATTGTGCATACCTGCAAGTATTTTGTTGTTTGCGCAGGGGCATAACTGGCAAGGTGTTGCATTACTGGCGTATGGCTTGTTATTTATAGGCAATGTTGACAATTTTTTAAGGATGATTATCAATAAGCGGGTGGCCAATACGCACCCAATTATATCCATCATCGGCGTGTTTATTGGGCTGCCTCTTTTTGGGATTTTGGGCCTGGTTTTTGGTCCGGTTTTGCTATCTTACTTTTTGTTACTGTTGGAAATATATGAAACCAACCGCATGGCTGCCGACAGGCTCGAGCGGATTAACACAGCAACAGAAAACTGACAGGCATTGAACAGTTTTGTAAACACATAACCAAAAAATAACTGACAAAAAAACTATTTACACACAATTAGCATACAAATAATACAATTGATGATATTTGGCAAGGTATTAGTATTAATCAATCAAATGTTCAACTTTAAATTTATATTACAATGAATGATAACACAAAAGTAGTTGTTGCATTGCTTGCGGGCTTGGCAGCAGGGGCGGCTTTAGGCATTTTATTTGCACCCGATAAAGGTGGGGAAACTCGCGACAAGCTTACTGAATCATTAAAAAATCTTGGCGACTCCATTAAGGAAACTGCCGCTGCTGAGATTGATAACCTGGTTGGCTTAAAAGACAAAGTGGTTGAGAATATTAAATCAAAAATTCGTGGTGCTGAAGAAGAGTACCAGGACGATTTGGAACACGCATAATTTTATTTAAACAACCCGGATAATTCATCGTATTGAATTATCCGGGATTATAAAATTATTAAACCAAACACCTATGGAAGCCGAAAAAGAAACTCCACCACCACTACCACCAATTATTGATCAGTTAAGGGAATACGCCGAAACACGGTTTAAGCTTTTAAAATATGAGGCTATTGAAAATGGCACCTCCATTTTAGCAAGCGTTATTACCGATGTTGTTGTGGTAATAGGGATGGTGCTCTTCTTTATATTTGCCAGCCTAACCTTGGCGTTTTACCTGGCCGATGTACTGCATTCCAACTGGATGGGCTTTGGATGCGTTGCCCTTATTTATTTAATTATCGCTATCATTATTAAGTTGAATAAAAGCCGCATAGAAAAACCATTGGCCAATATTTTTATTCAAAAAATATTTAAAAGGTAAACATCATGAGCTATCAGATAAGAAGTATAAACGATTTACAGGATGAAATATTCAGGCTTAAAACGCTCGAGAGCCAGCAAAGCACCGCTTTACGGGCAAGGGTAAGCAGCCCTTCTGCCATATTTTCATCTGTTATGTCGTTGTTTCCGCGTTCAGTTGATAGCGATGGTGTCCGCAACCCAGGCCTTTTTCATCCGGATATTATAAACCTTATATCCAGATTTGTGATTCCGCTTACCTTAAATAAAACGCTGTTTAAAAATTCCAATTTTTTGGTTAAAGCTTTGGTAGGGTTGGTATCGCAAAAGGCATCCAACTATGTTAACGAAGATTCTGTTTCGGGCGTTTGGGGTACAGTAAAAGGCCTTTTTGAAAAATTCACCAAGAAGAAAAGCAAGGACGAATACAAGCCCGAGCCCTATAAAAAGCCAATTGCCGGCCCGGTAGTTTAAAGGTATTTTAAACGCCACCCCGCTCAATTAGCAGAAAAAGTTATTTTTGCACTTTATTTTATAAAGTGGGAAAAGATAAGTTAAAGCGATTTGCAGAGATTGATACCTTTAGCAATGTATTACAATTGGATGCAGGCAAACCTTTTAAAGGGGAGTGGAGCAAAGGTTTTTTTAATAATGACAACCCGGTAGTTTTAGAGTTGGCCTGCGGCAAAGGTGAATACACAGTAAACCTGGCCCAGCTTTTTCCTGATAAAAATTTTATTGGTATTGATTATAAAGGCAACCGCATTTGGCGTGGCGCAAAAACGGCTATTGAAGATGGCGTACCCAATGTTGCTTTCTTACGCATTCAGATCGAAAACCTGCTGGATTATTTTGCCGATGGCGAAGTAGACGAAATCTGGATTACCTTTCCCGACCCGCAGCCGCAACTAAGCCGCGAAAAAAAACGCTTAACCTCTCCACGCTTTTTAGATAAATATATCAGGATACTAAAACCATGGGGCTGCGTTAACCTTAAAACCGATAACGATGGCCTGCATGCCTACACAGCCGAGAAGATTGAAGAGCTGAAATTAAAACTACACATCCGTACTGAGGATCTTTATCATTCGCCATATGCCGATGATGTTTTATCGATAAAAACCTATTACGAAAAAAAATATTTGAAGGATAACAAGAACATTAATTATCTTAAGTTTTCGTTTGAATAACACAGAAGGCTAAAAGCTTAAAGCGGAAGGCGTAAAGGTTTGAAATTCAAAATGTGGCAGTAAAACACCAGGCGACTTAAAGCTTTTAGCCTTAAGTATTCGGTTCTAAGCTTTTAAAATGGACGATATTAATTTTTTTGATAAAGTATACCAGGTGGCCCGGCTGATACCCAGGGGAAGGGTAACGTCATACGGGGCTATAGCGTCTTATTTGGGTACCAAGGGATCATCGCGCATGGTTGGGTATGCTATGCAGGCGGCAGGCAGGGCCAATCCGCCCGTACCGGCGCACCGGGTTGTAAACAGGCAGGGATTGCTTACCGCCAAGTTTCATTTCGGGGGTAATACCATGCAGGAGATGCTGGAAAGCGAAGGCGTAAAAGTAACTGACGACCAGGTTCAGGATTTTAAAACGGTGTATTGGGACCCCAATATTGAACTGGCATTATAATTTTATTTGAATATTGAAGTTATATACATTGTTGTCAATATTTAAAATCCGGCCTTATGAACAAACTCCTTATCGCATTTGCAATAACACAGTTATTCTTTAAAACTTCAGTTGCCCAAAATGCGGTTTTGCATATCGCAGTTGCTAATTCCACCAGCCATAGTTGTTATATCGCAAACCACAACGGCTTTACTTTTGATTACCTGAAAAAAGGGGGCGATGAGGTCACTTTAAGTAAAGAATACACCGCGACTTATACCTTCGATTTGTCTGAACCCCAGTTTATTACACTTTATTGCAACAAGGATACCGTTAGCCGTAACTTTTTGAAGTTTACTTTTTTCGTATCGCCAGGTGATGACATTTTGTTTAAAGCCGATTTTGCCAAAAAAGGAAACGAATTTGTAGTAACAGGTAAGGGAGCAAATAATAATCAGCCGTTGTTAGGTGGTATGTTAAGCACAGATATGCAAAGCTTTTATGGCGATACAATCCCAAACCGAATTATAGCCGTTATCAAACAACAGGAAAAAAATTATCAAACTGCCGTTGCAGCATATTATGAAAAGTATAAGCCTACCGCCACCTTTATAAAAGCCACAAACTCTAACCTGGCATATTACGCCATAAGTGCATATTACGAGTTTAAAGAGGAAAATAAATTTAGGATTCGTGAGGCTTATGATCGTAATTTTTCAAAATGGAAAGTGATAACTGATAGCTTGTTTAAGCAGGTTAAGTTAAACAATAGTGATGCTATAAATTCCAAAACCTATTCTTATTTGATCAGGACATTTTTAACGCGTGAAAAAGAGAGGCTTTGGAACGAAAGCAATAAAAATCCGATGACGTTTTATAAGGAGTGGTATAATACAGATACTACATCGGGAAAGAAGTTGTTTAACGAGGATCAGCAAAACCTGCTAAAAGAAAAAATAATTAATAAGCAGTTCAGCGGCAAAGCAGCCGAATACTTATATGGAGTGCTGTTTGATGAAGCAATGAATGAAAGCGACCCTAAAAATGTGGCTGCTATTTTTAACCGCTTTAAACAGCAATATCCCGATAGTAGGTACATAGAATGGTTTGGCCCTTCGGTTGATGCAATGGTAAAAAGGCTGCAACAAGGTTTAACAGCCGAAATGATTTTTGTTACGGATAACGGAACTAAGCTGAATACATTTGATGAAGTACTGGCACTTAATAAAGGCAAAACCATATTGTTGGATATGTGGGGAACATGGTGCGGCCCCTGCAGGAAAGAGATTGGCAAAAACAGTGCTGCCATTAAAGAACATTTTAAAGATAGGGGCCTAAGCTATGTGTATATAGCAAATTCTGATACAAAGCATGAAAAGGAATGGAAAAGCCTTATTGCATACTTTGATTTGAAAGGAACACACATTTTGGCTAACAGTTCCCTCTCGCAGGATATTATGACTAAGGTAGGAGGTAGGGCATATCCAACTTATGTAGTCATCAAAAAAGATGGTACGTATGAGCAATCAAAAGCCGGCTATCCAATGAAACGTGATGTTTTAATTAAGCAACTGGAAGATGCTCTGGCGCAGTAATATGTTACTGCAACATTTCCAATAACTCTATCCTGTTACCAAAAGGGTCGATAAATGAAAAACGTTCCCGGCCCGGAATCACCGGTTCTTCCATAAACTCCACCCCATGGTTTTGCAAATGCCGGCGTGCCGCGACAATGTCACTTATTTCAAACGCGTTATGCCTCGATGTGCGGGGCATGGCTTCCTCTGTACTTAAATGCAGCTGAATATTGGCGATGTTAAACCAATAACCTTTCGATCGGAACTTAGGCCGTTCAATTGGCTCAAGACCTATTACATCGTTATAAAAAATCCTTGCCTCTTCCAGGCGTTCGGGTGGTACAACAATCTGGAAATGGTCGGCACGTTTAAAGTTGATCATCGGATATTTAGAAAACAAGATATTTATTCAACATAGCGCGACAATTTTAATAACAATCAAAAGTCGGCTAAAAATTGTAAACAGCAAATTGCGCGTCAAAAATTGGCCTTTATTTTGCTTTGGTTAAAATATCTATCTAAACGTAAATATTATGGCAAAGTATTCAGAAAAAGCAGGTGAAAAAGTTGAGAAAACCATGCATGAAATGAAAGAGGGGAAACTTAAAAGCGGCAGCGGTAAAAAAGTGACCAGCAAGAAACAGGCTGTAGCTATTGGTTTATCAGAAGCCCGTAAAGAAGGCGCAAAGGTGCCTGAAAAGAAAAGCTGATGTCTAAAAACAACAAAGCCATCAACTGTAAAAGCGATGGCTTTCTTGTTATAATTGTTTTAAATAGCTACTTAAAATCGGTGGCTATCCAGCTGGCCAGGTTGCCTTCTTTATTAATCTCTATCAGTTTTTCAACGTCCTCATCCTTTTTGCGCGATTCTTCCATGCTGTATTTGGATAATACTGCCCTTAGTGCCACCAGGTTGGCTGTGTTCTTGTCAAAATCTGTTTTATGCTGCAACGCAAATTTGGCATATTGGGAAGTGTAGGTAAACAACAGCTCGGGATTAAGATCGCTAAGATCATTTATGGTTTTGTTGATTGACAAGGACACGCTGTGACTACCTTGCACCCAGGCTAAAATAAATAAACGGGCTGCCTGCCTTTTTTCACGTTTATCTTTCCAGCCGGTTTGTTGCAGCCAGTCGGCAGTGTTTATTACCTGTTGCTCGTACATATCAAAGTCGGCATCGGTTTGTAGTTCGTAGTGCATAGGCACATCATATTTTTGTGCAGTTGCTGTAAGTGTAAAAGCTGTAATAACTATAATTAGCGACAGAATTTGTTTCATATTTTAAAGCAGTGTTAAATAAATTGAGCAGGGTACTTTTGCTCAAACTTCCTTATAAAGGATTTATTGCTCATTTAGTTTTAGTAAATGAATCCATAATGTCCATTAAAACAATAGCCTCGTCAATTGAGCAGGGGTTGGGGCCTTCGTTTTTAAAGTAAGCCACAATTTTTTCAATCATTGGCTGCTGGATGTGTTGCGGATGTTTAAACGTTACAGTTTCATCTTCGGTATCTGTTTTCCGATTCACATAATTGCCAAAAAACGGGAAAGTTATTTTCCCTTTTGTGCCGATGATTTCGCAGGTATCGGTCGTCAAACTTTCGGCTACGTTAAAACACCAGGAGCCATTAACAACCACTTTGTTTTTAAACAGGATTTCGCCGCAAACGTGATCGTCGGCCGGTGTTGAAGCAGATTGGTTGAGCGAGAAGCCATGGTATTTTTCAGGTTCGCCAAAATAATATAGCATTAGGTCCAGCTGGTGCGGGGCCAGGTCATGAAAATAACCGCCGCCCGAAAATTCGGGCAATACCCGCCAGTTGGTTTCGCTTTCGGCAATCAGTTTTGGCTTACGGCTTTGCCACATCCTGATTTGCACCGTGCGCACTTCGCCAATTTTTTGTTTGTCCAGCAAATCCTTCACCATTAAAAACATGGGCACTGCCCTGCGGTAATGCGCTACAGTGAGTTTTGCATTGCTTTGTTTTACGGCCGCAGCCATGGCCCTGGCCTCATCGGCATTGCGGGTAACAGGTTTCTCCACATATACATTAAAACCTTTTTCCAGGGCAGATAAAGCATACTCCAGGTGTGACGACGGCGGGGTAGCAATATAAATAGCATTGACACCGGCTTCGGCCATCATTTTATCAGCATCACTGTACCATTTGCCCACCAGGTGACGGCTTGCATAGTCGGCTGCCTTTGCTGCATCACGCCGCATAACGGCTAATAAATCGCTGTCGGCCACTTTTTTAAAGGCGGGTCCGCTTTTAAGTTCGGTTACATCACCGCAACCAATTATACCCCAGTTGATCATATAGCCCCCTTTGCCCCTCTAAATCTCCCCTAAAGGGGAGACTTTTAAGAAACTAGTATTTTTTAATTAATTGATAATCTAACTATTGTTCCCCCTTCAGGGGGTTAGGGGGCTTACAATATCACCTCAATCTGCGCCAGTTCATCGGCCGAAAAAACAATATTGTCCAACGCCTTTAATGAGTCGGCCAGTTGTTCGGCGCGGCTTGCGCCAATTAGTACCGATGTAACGCGGTTATCTTTCAGCAACCATGCCAATGCCATTTGTGCCAGTGTTTGGCCGCGTTGCAGGGCAAGATCGTTAAGTTTTTTTATTTGGCTCAGGCGTTCTTCAGTTAATTGCGAAGCCTGTAAAAAGCCAGTTGATTTTGCAGCACGTGAATCTTCGGGGATGCCGTGTAAATATTTGTTGGTTAACATACCCTGCGCCAGCGGCGAAAACGGGATACAGCCCACACCTTCGTTGCCCAGTACATCCATTAGGCCACCTTCAACCCAACGCTCAAACATGGAGTATTTGGGCTGGTGGATAAGACATGGTGTACCCAGATCTTTTAATATTTTAATGGCTTTTGCAGCGACATCGGCAGGGTAGTTGGAAATGCCTGCATATAAAGCTTTTCCCTGGCGAACGATGAGGTCAAGCGCTGCCATGGTTTCTTCCAGCGGTGTTTCAGGATCCGGGCGGTGGTGGTAAAATATATCTACATAATCCAGGTCCATACGTTTAAGGCTTTGATCAAGGCTGGCAACCAAATATTTTTTTGAACCCCAATCGCCATAAGGGCCATCCCACATGGTATAGCCGGCTTTGCTGCTGATGATCATCTCATCGCGATAGCCACGGAAGTCTTCTTTCAAAATGCGACCAAAATTTTCTTCGGCCGAACCCGGAGGCGGGCCATAGTTGTTGGCCAAATCAAAATGGGTAATGCCACTGTCAAAAGCAAGGTGTAAAATTTTGCGATAGTTTTCGGTAACATCAACGTGCCCGAAATTGTGCCACAAACCCAGCGAAATGGCCGGTAATTTAATGCCGCTATTGCCGCAGCGACGGTATTGCATTTTCTGGTATCTGTTTGCAGACGGTAGGTATGTCATATTTATAAAAGGTATGAGTGAGATGGATTGTATCAGAAGTAAAAATAGAATTTTAATCAGAATATTTTGTCTGAATCTGAATTTACAGGATTTAAGAATTGTCAGAATATAAGCAGAATAGGCTCTTATAATTCTGCTAATCGTAAAATTCTGCAAATTCTGATTCAGACAACCTCCGCCACCACGAAAGTACTGCCTCCCACAAAAACCAGGTCGTCGGCACCAGCTGCGTTTTGAGCTGCCTGTAAGGCCTGTTTAACCGAAGCGTATGTTGTTCCCTGCAAACCGATGCTTTCAGCCTTTAGCCTTAAGCTTTCAGCCTCTAACCCTCTTGGTATATCGGGTTTGCAAAAATAGTAGGTAGCGTCTTTTGGGAGCATGCTTAAAACCTTGGCGATATCCTTATCATTCACCATGCCGATTACAAAGTGCAGGTGTTTGTAGTTAACGGATGCAATGTTTTTTAAAACCTCCTGTATACCATCGGGGTTGTGGCCCGTATCGCAAATGGTCAGGGGCTTTTCCGTTAATGTTTCCCAGCGGCCATGTAAGCCGGTAAGGATTTTTACCTGCGATAAGCCTGTGCGGGTATCATCATCACTAATATTGAAACCTTGAATACGTAGTTCGTCAATAGCAGTTAACACAGTTTTTACATTTTTGAGCTGATATGAGCCGGTAAGATCGAGCTGGATGAGTTGTGAGTTGTGAGTTGTGAGTTGTGAGTTTTTTGTGGCCGTTAAATCGAGCAGGTTTTCTTTTTGAATTTTGACTTTTGACTTTTGAATTTCCCAGATACCTGATGCAAATGAAATGTCAGTCTCTTCTTTTATGGCCTTGTCAATAAAAATCTGCGCCGTTTCCGACTGGTTTTCGCCAATAATAACCGGGACGCCGGGTTTAATAATACCCGCTTTTTCGGCTGCTATCAGTTGTAAAGTATCACCCAGGATATTCATGTGGTCCCAGCCGATGTTGGTGATAATGGAAAGTAGTGGGTTGATGATATTGGTGGAATCCAATCTGCCGCCCAGGCCAACTTCAATGATGGCTATATCTACCTTTTCCTTTGCGAAAACATCAAAAGCAAGGCCAACAGTCATTTCAAAAAATGAGGGACGAATCTCATCAAAATCTTTAATGTGATCTTCAACAAAATCAATCACCGTTTGCTCGCTGATCATTTGCCCGTTAATGCGGATCCGTTCGCGAAAATCTTTTAGGTGGGGGGATGTATACAAGCCTGTTTTGTAACCGGCCGTTTGCAGCACCGCTGCCAGCATGTGCGATGTAGAACCCTTGCCATTGGTGCCCCCAACATGCACGCTTTTAAATTTATGCTGGGGGTTATCCAGGCGTTTGCAAAGCTCAATGGTGTTATTCAGGTTAGCTTTGTAAGCCGAAGCCCCATCACGCGTAAACATGGGAAGCTGGGTGTATAGGTATTGGATGGTCTCTGAGTAGTTCATGGTTCATGGTTGATAGTTCATGGTATTAAAAGGTTAAACTACTAACCGTGGCACAAATGTAGCATTGAACCGATTAATTGAAAGCTTGATAATGTAAAATTAGAACTTAGTTCTTCTATGAACCATCAACCATGATCCATGAATAATACTAATTTACCTTAAACACAAATACCACCGTACCCGTTTGCGTATCCGGGGCAGTGTCCAGCGAGTTTAGCTTGGAGTTTTTTACGGCGTCTTCGCATTTTTTCAACAGCGCGTCGTCAGATATGGTGGTACCACGGCCACCGGCGACGGCCTTAATAACGTTGCCTTCTTTATCTACCTGTATGTCAACCACAATTTTTCCGCTTTGACGGTTGCCATCACTTACAGACGGGCGACTCACAAAGTTGCGCTGGGCCATGTTAAGGTTGCCGCCGTTACCAGATCCTGTTCCGTTATAATTATTGGTTAAGGTACTGCCTTCCGGTTTGCCCTGGTTGCCGGGTTTATTGCCGGTGCCATCGCCCTGGCCCGTGCCGGTTGTGGCTTTGCCTTTATAAAGGGCATTTTGGTTAACAACGGGTTTTGCAACCGCTTTAGTAGGTTGTGGCGTAGCAACCGCAGTTGTTGGTTTTTTGGTTGGCGCGACCACTTCGGGCGCATCTTCGGTATTTTGGGTAACAACGGTTTTCTCGCTGGCCTGCGGCGTCGGTTTATCCTCCGATGGCGGGGTAGGGGTAACCTTGTCGGGCTTGGTATGGTTGGCTTTCTCGGCAACCGAAGGTTCTTCGGTGCTCATATAATCATTACCCATACCTTCATCAGTGGTGCCATAGTTCACCAGGATACCGCCGGTACCTTCCTCTTGTTTTGGCGGGTTTTGAAACACGATAAAATAACATGCCGCTATCAGCAGGGTCATGATAATGCCTGTTGCTAAAAACGCCTTTGGATAGTTATTTTGCTCTTCCCTGTATTCCATTTTAGTATCAAGTAGTTAGTATCAAGTATCAAGACTTGTTTAAGAGTATCAAGTAGTAAGTATCAAGTATCAAGACTTTTTAATCACGCTTCGTCTTTTTAAATCTTTCACCGTTTCAATGTCATGTCTTTAAATACCAGGTGAAGCTATCCTACTACTTGATACTTACTACTTGATACTATCCCTTTGGTTCCGTTGCTAAAACCAGTTTTATGTTTAATTTTTGTGCTATATCCAATACCTGTACCACATCCTGTATGGCTACGGTTTTATCTACCGATAAAACAATGGTTAGTTCTTTAGCCATGGCTTTGTAGGTTGATAGTTCGTCCATGAGTTTATCTACCGGCACTACCTTTTTATCAACGGTGTATACCAGATCTTTAGTAATAGCTACGTTGATTGTTTTTTTGGAGATAGACTGCCCGCTTGATGATTTTGGCAATACCAGCTTAACCACGTTTGGGTTGGTAACCGTAGAAGCGATGAGGAAAAACAAAAGCAGGAAGAACATGATATCGTTCATAGCCGATGTATGTACCTCGGCTGATGCACTTTTATGTCTTTTTCTTAAATTCATTTGCTTGGCTCCTCTAACAGGTCAATAAATTCAATGGCATCGGTTTCCAGTTTCAGGATCACTTTATCAACCATCATATTTAAAATATGATAGCACACGTAGGCCACAATACCCACAAACAAACCAGCGGCAGATGTTACCATTTTTACATATAAACCGCCAGATATAACCCCCATACTGATGTTATCTGTTTTAGAAATATCGTAAAAAATTTTGATTACACCGGCAATAGTACCCAGGAAACCAAACATCGGTGCTATACCGGCAACGATACCCAAAATGCCAATATTTTTTTCCAGTTTGGATACCTCCAGCTTACCAATGTTTTCAATAGCGCCTTCAATATCTTTTATAGGGCGGCCAATACGCAATAAGCCTTTTTGCAGCATACGGCCCAAAGGCGTATTGCTGTTGCGGCAAATAGCGATAGCCGATTCCAGGTTGCCCGAATGGATGCTTGACCGTACCTGTATCATCAGGTTCGACTCATTGCGGGATGCCTTGCGGATGGTAAAATAGCGTTCAAAAAATATAACAAGCCCCAGTACGGCCAGTATGCCAATAGGTATCATTACCCAACCCCCTTTTATCAGCAGGTCGCCAAAACGTAAATCTTCTGCGGGTGCTAATTGAGTGGCTGCATGGTTAGCGGTATCTACTAAGTGCTTTGCTGTATCTGTTACTGCCTGTATTAATAATAATGTCATTTCTGATGTTTAACGAGTTGATATGGATACGATGTTGTTTCTATTTTCTTTTCTTTTACCAGTCTGTCTTTTTGGGCTTTTGCTTCATCATAAGTCGCAAAGCTGCCCGTTACAACCTTAATAAGCTTACCGGTACCAGGGCCACTGTAAACGCGGGCATCAACTCCTTTTTTCTGGTAAATATCTGCTTCAGCCTGCGCTTTTTTAACTGTTTTAAACGAACCCAGGATGACGGCGAAAACAGGTGCCGTTGATGAATCGGCAGGTGGAGTAGCAACACTTGCTGTTTTTAACGCAGAATCGGGCTTCAAAATTGCCTTTTTAATAGTATCAGCAGGCTGTGCCGCTTTTTTTACAGAGTCGGTATCGCTTTTTGTAACAGGAGTTGCCTTTGGCTCCGGTTGCAGTTGCATTTCCTGGCCCTTGTTCAGATGCAGCCACTGTGGTTTAAATTTGTAAACAGTTAATGCGGCGCTGGCCAAAATGATTACCACTATTAATATAATAGCCCATAGGCTTATACCACGCCTTGGCTCTGGTTCGTCATCCACATATTCTTCAGGTTGATTAACAATTTCTGTAAACTCGATATTCCTTACTGGTGGGGGCAGCGGCAAAGGCTCTGGTGATGGTATTGCAGCTGTTGCCTGCACTGGCGTATCAGCTGGCTCTGGCGCAGGAGCGGCTGTTTGAGCAGTTACTTCTGGCGCAGCAGGCTGGTTCAACTTTTTGATGCTGACGGGCGCATACCCAAAAAAAGAGGCGCTATCGGTAGCGCTTACTTTTGATTTAAAAGCAATTTTACCCTTATCCGTAAAAAACCAACCCAGATCAGCAAACGGCACTTCCTGCAAAGCGGCCTCTTGTTTTAAGGCGCCAATGTATTTATCGGTAAAGTATTTAGATGATGCCAGCGAGATTTTTTTCTTTTCGGCAATGTATTTTGTTAAAGTATCATCGCCATCAAGTGTTTGCGGATCAAACTGGATTTTATAACCGGGTGGATAGAATTTACGCTCGGCATCGTTATACCAGGCGCCCACACGTACATGTACAAAATAGCCAAGGCCCGGCACACTTATTTCGCCGTGCTGGCCCAGTAGTTCACTTAAGTAATTGGCTATATCCATTTGTTAAAATACGGTTTTATGGTAATTCAATAATCTTAAAACGAGAAACCAACGCCGCCAAAGATATTAAATCCGTAGTTAGGATAGTATACCCAGTTTTGATAACCCGAGTTTAAAATGTTATTTGCCTGTGCAAATACAGTAATAACCGGTGTAACGCGGTATTCAACACCACCATTCAAATCAGCAAAGGAAGCAATTTCGCGGTTTTTGGTTAACAGGCTTGTATTTGGCGACGGCGTCCCTAACGGACCCGGCACAATGCCAAATGGCCTGTCATAGGCAGTTCCTCGTATCAATAATGAACCGGTTATGCTTACTTTATTGTTAATATGTATGGCGGTACCCGCTGTTAACAAAAACTTAGGCAGATTCCAGGCTTGCGCTTCTGTTGCCATTTTATAATCCTTAAACTCAACGCGGCCAAAAATGTTTACATCTTCGGTTGCTTTAAAGTCAAGCTCGCCATTAAAACCGCTTACACGCGACCGGCCTTTATCATATATAACATCAAATTTATAACCTTGGGTAGTTTGAGTGCTTACAAATAAGGCCATATCTTTTACGCTGTTGCGGAATACAGCTGCTTTAAAGCTAAGTCCCGGTGCCAGTGTGCCTTTTAGGCCGGCGCTGATATCCAGCTGATCAACGGAGTTTTGAAGCTTTATATTTTGATTGATGTATGGGTTTACATTGGCAAAATCGCGTATTGATGCCCTGTTTACATCACCTTTGGCCTCAACAAACAGACGTACATATTTGGGTATTACCTGGTATTCTAGCTTTGCAGCCGGGAAAACAAAAAAGCGGTCATAATCACCAAATTCTTTAGCGATGTTTACGCCCGCATCAATTTTATAGTTGGTGCCCTGGAATTTGATATAAGGGTTTAACCGCAGGATGCTGTTATTTAAGTTATAGGCACTGTCTTTAGGGTTGGCCAGGTCAACCGAAGCGCCCAGGCCGGTATAAAACTGTTTAATGGTTTGGTTTACAAAGCCCGAAAGTACAATATTGCTTTCGCGTGCCTTATAGGCATTGCCGAATGAATATCCATTTAGTTTTACCGAGTAGGTAAAGTCGTTTTCAACATCTTTAAAGTTTTTGGCCAGTTCAACTTCGCCGCTGATATCATTAAAATATTGTTTTTGCGGGGTAAAGGTTAGGGGGATTGAATCCGGGTGACCGTAAAAATAAACACCACGGCGTTTATAATTGATGCGGCCGCTGATGGTATTCTCTGAATTGATGCTTTTGATGAACACGCCAACCTCATCTTTACTTTCGGTTTGCTTATCCCATGAGCCCGATTGCGAAAAGTGTTTCAGGAAACCGCCAACCTGTAAAGCCTGGTCGCGGCCATTGCCAAAATATGCTTCGCCAAACAAGGTTTTCATGCTACCTACACCCGCTTTAACATAGTTGTTAAGCAATACCGAGTCCTGCTCGGCAGGCCGTTTTTGAGCGTCGAGGCGTTTAATTTCCGAATCCTGGTCAAGTTTTTTATCCAGCGGGGTATAGGCTAAAGGCGCTTTAAAAGGCACTTTATCTTCCAGATCGGGGTTGCGCCGAATTTTTACCGCATCGGCTAATACTGGTTTGTAAGCAGTGGTTACCACAATCTCTTCTGATAAACTGCCCCCGTTTGTCGGGTTGTTACCGTTGGCACCGCCTTTTTTTGTAGTATCCTGGTAGGCTTTGCTAACTACATCGCCCAGTTTTTTTGCACCGGCATCGGTTTTTTTAACAGTGGTTTTTGTTGTGGCTTTTTTTGCAGGCGCCTTAGCCGGCGTTTTGGCTTTGGTGGTTTTTACTGTTGCCTTTTTTGCAGGTTTCTTTGTTTGCGCTTGTGCAGGAACAAAGTATAATGCTATTATTAAGGTAAGCAGCGTATAGGTGTATCTTAATTTCATTGCTTGTCTTCTTTTATATTACTCTTCGTTATCCTGTTAATTTTGGGCTGGAGTTTTGGTAGTATCTGCAGGAGCTGCTTTATTGTCGCCGGTGTCGGACACTACAGGTGCAGCAATTTTGCTTGATTTGCCACCGTTTAACACATCCAGTTTTTGTTTGGCCGTTGGCAGTATATCATCATCGGCTTTATAATTATCAATAATACTTTGCAGGGTTGCTTTAGCCTGGAAATTGTCTTTCAGGGCCTTGTAGTTGTCGGCCAATAAAATATATGTTTTGGCTACCCAGTAATCGTAATTTGGCATTTCTTTAGCCAGGTCAAAACACATTTTTTGCGATGTTTTGTACCGGCCTTTTAAATATTCAACCAGTGCCACATTGTATTTTGCTTCGGCTGCGGCAACTGTTTTGGTATTGGTTATGGTGTAGTTTAATTCCTTAATTGCGGTGGTTGTATCGCCCCTTTGTAAATAAGCCTTACCTGCATATAAACCTGTGCGGAATTTATCTTCCTGTGCGGTTTTGTCGTTTTCCCTAACCAGTTTTACATAGTTAAGGGCATCATCCGGCATTTTCATTTCGGCATAGCAAAGCAACAGGTTGTTAATGGCAAAGGTATAATCGGCCTTATATTCTGAATTGGTTTCAAGGCGTTTTAGGAACACTACCGCTTCGTTATATTTTTGCTGGCTGATGTAGAGTTTAGCCATCGCTATTAATGATTTTTCGCTGTAAGCGCTTGTCCAGTCGTTTAATATCAGGTTGTAATCTACAACAGCTTCCTGTGTCCTGTTCAGGTTGGTTAAGCTTTGTGCTCTTATAAATCTTGCCTGTTTTTCGTAAATCTGTTTGCCCGGAAACTTATCAAAATAAGCGTTTACGGCACCCAGGGCACCTTGCCAGTCATTTTTTAAATAAAGGTTGTTGGCAGCGGTTATCATAATGCTTTCCTGATCGGCAGCCGTGTAATTACCTATCGGGGTAGTTGCCGCGTAAGTAATAAATGTTTGGGCATCACCTTTATCGGTATAAATTTTTTCTATCTGCTTAAGGGCCTGCTTGGCTTCATCGGTTGATGAGTAATCCTGAATCACTTTTTTGAACGATTCAACGGCCACATCATCGTTACCTGCATTGTAATCAATTAACCCGATGGTAACCAGCGCACGCGGAATGTAGCTGCTGCGCGGATATTTCTGAATCATCGCCTGTAAACCTGTCTTGGCTTTTTCGCCGTCTGTTTTCAGGAAATAGGTGTAAGCTATTTCAAATGATGCGTCATCGGCGTAATCAGAATTCGGGAATTTGTTCAGCACATCATTCAATGTGCTTATCTTGGTATCCAACGATCCCTGCAATCCCTGGATCATCCCACGCTGAAACAAGGCATAATCTTCGCCCTGGCTATGCCTGGCAATAATGCGGTTGTAGTAATCAAGCGCTTTGCCGTAGCTTTTTAATACAAAATAGCTATCCCCAATACGGGTTACTGCATCGTTTTGCGTGCTTTCGTCTTTAACATCACCAGCTAAAAACTTTTCAAAATAATTAGCTGCCTTTTTATACTGTTCGCCATAAAAGGCGGCGTAACCCACGGCGTAGTTGGCATAGTTGGCTACTTCGGTTTCCCTGGCTTCGGGCATGTCCAAAAACTGCTCAAAGGTTTCAACCGACTCGGTGTATTTACGTACCTCGTACATCGCTTCGGCCATCCAATAAGTGGTAAGGGCTGCTGTTTTTGGGTCGATAGGATTTTTTAGCGACCGAAGAAAAATACCAATGGCGTTTTCAAAGGCGCGCTCGTTATAAAATTCCAGCCCGCGGTAATAGGTAACTTTTTGATAAGCTATCTGGGCGCTTTCTGATTTGTTGGGGATAGGCTCCAGTATATCTACCGCCTCTTTGTAATTGCGGGAGTTTAACAGTTCTTCGCCCAATAAAACCTTCATCTCATCATTACGGCGTGAGCGAGGGTAGTTTTTAAGGTATAAACGGGTAGCTGCAAGTGCCTCGGTGTTAAAATCCAATTCGTATGATAGCTTGGCGTACTCGTACAAGGCATCTTCCTGTAATTGCTTATCATAAGTAAGTTTGGATGCATTAAGGAAAGCATTGCGGGCGCTTTGCTTATTGTTCATCTTCAGGAACACATCACCAAGTGTATAGTTACCATTTTGGCTATATACATCTTTTTGCTCCACCAGCTTTTCAAGCTCGCTGGCGGCCTGGGCGTAATTACCCACCTTATAAAAGGTATAACCTATCTGGTAGCTATCCTGCGTGTTTTGTGTACGCCCCTGGTCCCGGTCCTGGAAACGGCCATAGTACTTTACCGCATTATCAAAATTGGCTTTAGCAAAGTACGATGCGGCAATTATGCGCAGCATTTCGGTCTCGTTTTGCTGGTGGGTGCTGTTAACAATGGGTACCGCGTAGTTTATTACATCATCATAGCGTTTATCTAAAAAGTAAACTGCCGAGATATAATAAGGGTAGCTGTTTTCATACTTCTTTGATTTTTTTAACCGCTCAAAGTTCACCAATGCTAGGTGATAATCTTTATTGAGGTAAGCTATGTATGCAAAGTAATAAGTAGCATCTTCGGTAAATTCGGTTTTCTTGGTTTTTACTTCGGCAAAAAGCAATTGTGCGTCTTTGTAGTTGCCCAATGAAAAATAGGCATAACCTTTACGGAATTTGTACTCGGTGTTATCGTGCCCGTTAAGTTCGCCGGCTTGTACTTTATCAAACCATTCAATTGATTTTTCGTACTTTCCCTGTTTAAAATATGATTTACCTATCTGGAAATAAGCCAGCTTGGTAAGCGGGTTTTCGGGATGCTCCTTAATGAAACGCTGAAACATGCTTTCGGCATCATCATTATTAAGGTTGAGGGCGCAAAAGGCTTCGTAATATTGGCTGTTTTCTTTTACCAGCGACAGGTCTGATTCAAACTTGGGCTGGGTAGTAGTTTTAAGCCGGGTTGCTTCCAATAGTCGAAATTGCTCGGCAGCCGAAGCATATTGCCCCCGGCTCATGAGGTCGACGGCAGCATGGTAAGTTTTGTAAACCTGGGTAGATGGGTTTTGCTGTGCAAAAGCGGCTGAAGCAATAAAAACAGGGATTAGCAGGGGGATGTATCTTTTTTTGATCATAAAGCGCATACTAACGATGGTGCTAAAATAGCGAAACGAAAAGGGCTAATTAACACAAGTAGTTAACAAATGTGGAAAACACGTTTATAAAACGAAGGTAATACTAAAGATGATATGTGTGTGGAAAACTTTAAAATTGTTGACTGATCCGCACTACCGGGCCTTGCCAAAAATAACCAATTAGTGTAACCCACTGCAATTTTTTAAAACTTTAAGCGTGTTTGATAATATGTTTATTTTCATGTGTTGCCCGATTTTCATATCGGCTGGGATATATCTTGTTGCTGGTAAAAAGCTTAAGCTGCTATTCATTTTGTTTTTTCCGTTGATTTGTAATGCACAAAAAACAAACGGGCCAATTGTTTTAACCGAGCCGAAAAATTTGTTGCCGGTAAGTGAGTTTTATATAGCCGGGGTTGTAGATGAACGCGACGACCGAAGCCCGGTAGCCTGGTTGTTACCCGCTACACAGGCAACCACAGCTACACCAAGGTTATCGTTGGATTTGCAAGGGGGGGTGCCAACGGCGATTAAGCAATATTTTGAGAAAAGCGTGCCTGCCAATAAGACATTGCGGCCCATAGTTATCCGCATTAAGAAGATTAGGGTAGACGAAAAATTACAACCCGACGGCCGGGTTGAAGGTAAAGCCGCCATGATATTATCTTTTTGGCTGAAAAAAGAGGGTGAAGATATACACTTAGTTGATTACCGCGGTGGTACAGGCTATACCAGGAGTCCTGGTCAGCAAATGGATATAGGTGGCTTGTTAAGTAATTCGTTACAGGCAGGCCTGGCTTATTTTAACACCTGGATAAATAAACAGGCCGATAGCAATATAAAACTGGCAATAGGCGTAAAGCTAATTTTTAGCGACTATACCGAAAAGCCCGAAGGTGATACCATTTACTACGCGGCTAAGCGGCCTTTAAAGTGGGATGATTTTCAGCAAAAGCCGCCTGCCAGTAAATACGAAGCAGAAGTTTTTCCAAGTATATCCTACGGTGAACAGGCCGAGGTTGTTAAAGGAATAGTTTGTGTTCATATAAGCCTTAAACCTTATTTGCCAAAAAGCGCCTGCTGGGTAAAAAATGGTGCGCGTACTCCTTATAATTTAAATCATGAACAAAGGCATTTTGATATTGTAAAACTGGTGATGGAGCATTTTAAACAACATTTGTTGAAAGAAAAGCTCACGGTTGATAATTATGACGGCCCCATTAACATGCAATACCTGGATTCATTTAGAGAAATGAATGATCTGGAAAAACAATACGATGATGAAACCAATCACGGGATGAATGAGAGCGTACAGGAGGAGTGTAATAAGAAGATAGATAAAGAGTTTTTAAGTATCAAGTAGTAGAAATAGTATCAAGTAGTAAGTATCAAGATTTTTTGATAGGATATAATAACAGCCCGTATTCAAGGTTGATCATTTGATTTAGTGAACTTGAAAACTACATAGCTGGAAATAAAAGTCTTACTACTTGATACTTACTACTTGATACTGTTTTTGTTTCATTTATTTTTGAAAGTTTAAAAACTTATCTATATTTGTGCATGGAATTGGCAGAAGGAAAGCTGAAGTTTATTGAGGCCTGGGGCAAGTTGGGATCGGAGTGGGGGATAAACCGCACAATGGCGCAGGTGCATGCTTTACTTATGGTATCGCCAGAGGCTTTAACTACCGAGGAGGTGATGGCCGAGTTGAGCATATCCCGTGGCAATGCCAATATGACCCTGCGAGATTTGATTGATTGGGGTTTGGTTGAAAAACAACATAAAACCGGCGAGCGTAAAGAGTTTTTTTATGCCGAAAAAGACACCTGGGTAATTGCCCGCCGCGTAGCCGAGGAACGTAAAAAACGCGAGCTTGATCCGGTACTGAAGATTCTTGCCCAGTTAACTGAAGTTAAAGGTGACGAAAATGACCCTGCTTATAAAACTTTTAAGACGTCGGTAAATGATATTAATAAGCTGGCAAAAAACGTAAACACAACTTTAGACACTATGCTAAAAGCGGAAGAAAACTGGTTTTTTGGTTCGATATTTAAAATGTTCAAATAACATTTTTTTTGAATTTTAATTTCAATATTTCTTGAAAATTCTATAATAATTATACATAAACAATCACAAAAACATGAACTACTTTATTTTAACTTACCTTGTTTACCTGCTGGTAAGCATCGCCTTAACTGTTTGGGTTGCCAAAGTACTATTCAAAAATGGCCGTATTTTTTTGGTAGATATTTTTCATGGCAACAATGAATTGGCCGACTCTGTAAATAAACTGCTTGTTGTGGGCTTTTACCTTATTAATATTGGTTACATGAGCCTGGCGCTAAAAGAAACGGGCACCATTGCCAGTATACAAGTTGTAGTAGAAGTATTGAGCTATAAGCTGGGATGGATAATTTTGATTTTAGGCGGTATGCACTTTTTAAACCTGGTTGTGTTTTTTAAACTACGAAACCGGGCTAAAAGGGATAAGGCATTTAATGTAAATATTGAATAATCGTTATCAATCAGGTGCTGAAAACATAGCGTTCACAAAACTGGATAGCAGGTGCCTCGCGATTACCTGCTATTTTGCAATTAAGCTGCCTGGTTAAGTTGTGCTCTTACGCTCCGCAATAAAACGTCGATGTCAAATGGTTTGGCTATAAAATCATCGGGGCCTCCATCATGTTGGAGCGAACGATCAGAAATATTGTGGCTTGCCGAGATGAGGATAACCGGAATATTGTTGGTCTCTTTCATGGTTTTAATGTGTTTGCATAACTCACGCCCATCTAAGCCGCCCAGCATAATATCAAGTAAAATCAAGTCGGGACTATGTTTTCTGATTCTATCAAAAATGTAATGCCCATCCGATAGTGTTTCAACCTCATAGCCCGATTCCTCAAGTATGTATTGTAAAACCTCCAATATGTCCTTGTCATCATCAACCGCTAATATCCGTCTCATGGTATTGTATTTTAGTATCTTCAAAAAATGCTGTTAATCATTAATTAACAACTTACGTTGATGATAAGCAAATGTTATACCAATTGCATTGATAAGTACTTTTAAATCAGTATAATATTCTGTTTATACTTAATTTTAAAGTAAAGTGAACAAAAATCCTATCAGGAGTGAAGATTAAATTTAAGTAATGTTATGTAAAAAGGAGTATTTATACTACTAAATAAGGGCACTACTTAGCAAAAATGTAACTTGCTTTTTTACACTTGGCACAGAAATACTTTTTTATGGGTAAAAAAAACAAAACCCTTTTGGTAAACCAACTGCGACGCATTTTAAAGTGGAAGGGAGCGCCACATTTTGAGCAATAATATACTGTTCTTGGTTTTTCGCTAATGTTTTGATCTTCTGTCATACTATATAGAAGGGGGCAATTTACGATATAGCCCCTACAAAACATCAAGCTATATATAAATACTACCAGTAAGTCAGTATTTGTATGCTTTTGGTTTGTAAAATTAATTAATGATTAATAAAGTACATATCGTTTGCGTTGGCAGCGATAGCAAATGTACCTTTTGATGGGGAGGAAAAATAAAAAATGCTTAGCAAAAAAACCTCGCGGAACCCGCTCTTCGAGCTCTACTTTACATCTTGGACATGCCTGCCTTTTCTTTTGCAAAGGCTTGATGTCTTGCTGTTGATTACTTTGTACAACCATAATACAATTAGGGGGTTATTGTATTTAATTATTATTTAATTTTTACTATAACAAAGATATGGTTATTGTCAATATCTCAACCACTAAGGTTATTTATTGTTGTTTCATCATTTTTATGGCATGAAAATTATTTTTTTGAAAAATACAATGCCTTTTAGGATCTTTTTTTTTAATTGTTGCTAATCTTTATTAAAAAAAACGGTAAAAATGAGAGGGATTTTAGGTAAATGCAGGCCGAATACCTGGGCAATTACTTAATTAGGTTATTAACTTTCTCTACAAGTTCAATCAGGTCAAAAGGCTTATTGATAATGCCGTCACAACCGTAATTTAAAAGATGGTCGTCATTACTTAAATAGGCCGAAAATATAATAACAGGGATATTGCCAAATTGGGGGTGAACTTTGATGCTTTTGCAAATTTCGCCGCCGTTTGTACCTGCAACACGATAATCCAATATAACCAGGTCGGGGCCGAATTCCGCTATTATTGGTAATACATCATCACTATTTGATGTACTGCGCACTTCAAATTGCTCATACGTGAGTGTTTCATGAACAATTTCTAAAATGTCCTGATTATCGTCCAATACTAAAATACGTTTTGACATAATGAAAAATTAAAATTGAAAGGCCGAAATGTATTTAAGTAACTGTTGCTAACTATGTTGAAATAATTATGAGATAACAGTAGTAGGGGCTATTATTTATCGGGTACGTCAGCAAACAAAAGTAAACATTTTTTGCAGAATGGAATGAACAAAAGCATGACGATTTAGTAATATTTTTGTTCTAATTAACATTTTTTTTAAAAAAGAACTTACTTGCGTTTTTTGAGGTTTTAACAAATAGTTAATACATAGGGAGACCAAATAAAATCAATAAATGATGCCAAAAGCTTTTGGCTGTAAAAAGCTTAAAATCAAATATTGTTGTTACTTTAGTCGGGCAAGGGTTGGCTTAAGTGCCCAACTATTAACAGTTTGATATAATGGTATTAACAATTATTCTTATTTGTATTATCCTGCTTATTTTATTGGTAAGCTGGGGTAAGGTAAATCCCTTTGTAGCCTTTCTTATTGTTGCCATAGCTGCGGGACTATTACTGGGCATCCCGATAAATAAGTTAATGGCATCGATACAAAAAGGTATGGGCGACATCATGGGCAAATTACTCATCATTATTTGCCTGGGCGCTATGCTGGGCAAACTTGTGGCAGTTAGCGGGGCTGCCCAAAAAATAGCCGAGGTATTGGTTAAAGCAGTTGGCGAAAAACATATACAATGGGCATTGGTTACCGCCGGTTTTATCATTGGCATTCCGCTTTTTTACGGAATTGGGTTTGTATTGATGGTGCCGCTTATATTTTCGGTAGTGTATAAGTATAAGTTGCCGGCTGTTTATATTGGTTTGCCCATGCTGGCATCTTTATCCGTTACACATGGCTTTTTACCGCCACATCCCTCGCCATCGGCATTGGTAGCTATGTTTCATGCAAATATGGCTACAACCTTTATTTATGGTTTGATGATAGCGATACCGGCCATTATTATTGCCGGCCCGTTATTTGCCCGGTTTTTAAAAAAAATACCTTCCGAACCATTAGCTACTTTCAGGGCCGACGAGTTACCGCCCGAAAAATTACCCGGAGCTTTAAATAGCTTTTTTACCGCTTTGTTGCCTGTAATACTGCTAATGCTTTCGGCTTTATTTCCTTATCTGGGTGTCAAAAACGTGTTTGTGGTAAAGTTGATAGCCTTCCTTGGCGATCCATCTATCGTAATGCTGATTGCCCTTGTTGTGGCTACTTTTACATTAGGTATTAAACAAGGGAAAAAGATGAGCGGCCTGGCAGGAAACTATACCGATGCTGTTAAAGACATAGCGCTCATACTGCTTATTATTGCCGGCTCGGGAGCTCTAAGCGAAGTTTTGACCATCAGTGGCGCAAGCGACCAGATAGCCGACCAGCTAAAAACGCTAAACATGCCACCTTTGCTTTTAGGTTGGGTAATAGCGGCCATCATTCGGGTTAGTTTAGGATCGGCAACAGTGGCCGGACTTACGGCAGCCGGTATTTTGGTAAAGCTGGTGACCAAAAGCCACGTTGATGCCAATTTAATGGTGCTTTCGATAGGTGCAGGCAGCCTGGCATTCTCGCATGTTAACGATTCGGGTTTTTGGTTGTTTAAAGAGTATTTTAACATCAGTATAAAAGATACCATCAGGTCATGGTCGTTAATGGAAACTTTGGTTTCGTTAACAGGGTTGGCTGGGGTATTAATTATTAACCAGTTTATAAGTTAATTACCTGTAATGAAACGAATTATAAAACCAATTACGCTATTGGTAATAATGCTGACGATAGGCCTTACCAGCTTTGCGCAGGAAACCGCAGGGAGCTTTTACACTGCTGCCGATGGAACAAAAATTTATTACGAGATTAAAGGTGAAGGTTTCCCGGTTGTGCTTATCCACGGGTTTTCGGGCACGGGCCAGGGTTGGAAGAATGGCCATCTTTACCCCGATTTGCTTGCAGCCGGTTATAAGGTGATTATACTTGACCAGCGGGGTAACGGACGATCTGACAAACCACATACCGATGCCGGTTACGCCAACGATGCCGAGGCTAAAGATATTATTGGTTTGGTGAGCAGCCTGTGCATCAAAAAATACAATGTGGTAGGCTATTCGCGCGGGTCTATCATCGCATCGCGCGTATTGGTGCTGGATAAGCGGGTGCAAAAACTGGTTATGGGCGGTATGGGTGATGCTTACACCAATCCCGAATGGCCGAGACGTGTTCATGCCTATAAAGCCTTAATGGGCGATACCAGTTTTCATGATGTAGACGGAATGATAAAGTATATTCATAGTAACCCGGCTTTTGATGTACCCGCATTGGCGTTGCAACAAAAATACCAGCCTTCAACAAGTCCGCAGGAATTGGCTAAAGTAAAAATACCCGTATTATTGATAAACGGCACAGAAGATCATGACGGCGGATCGGAAACAGAATTACATAAAATGATCCCTACATCCCAGCTAAGCTATGTACCCGGCGATCATAACGCTGCCTCAAAAACGGTACAGTTTTCGACTAGTGTGATGGAATTTTTTAAGTGAGTTGTGAGTTGTGAGTTGTGAGTTGTGAGTTGTGCGTTGTGAGTTGTGAGTTGTGAGTTGTGAGTTGTGAGTTGTGAGTTGTGAGTTGTGAGTTGTGAGTTGTGAGTTGTGAGTTGTGAGTTGGCATTATGTTAAATATTGCAGTTTAAAAATCCTGTTAATCTTGTTACGATCACTAAATCGTGTTTAAAATTCTGTTAATTCTTTAATTCTGAAAATCCTGATTCAGCTAACTCTTGCGTAAGGGATAAAAGCGGATACCGGCCTCGCGCCTAATGCCTGTGCAGTATGAGCGGATGAGCCCGGCCCGCAGGGATACGCCATTACGAGTAGTAAGTATCAAGTAGCAAGATAAGGGGCGATTTTGACAATGAGATCAAAGGCCAACCAAATCAAAAAATCTTGATACTTGATACTAACTACTTGTTACAATTTCGCCCTTTCAGCTTTCTGCCTAAATTGTATCTTTGCAGCTATTATGAGCAAATCAACCGACGAACTTTTTAAAAATGTTATATCGCATGCCAAGGAGTATGGCTTTGTTTTCCCATCGAGCGAAATTTATGATGGTTTAAGCGCTGTTTACGATTACGGCCAAAATGGTGCCGAACTGAAGAACAACATTAAAACCTACTGGTGGAAAGCCATGGTGCAAATGCATGACAACATTGTTGGTATTGACAGCGCCATATTTATGCACCCCAAAATTTGGAAAGCCAGCGGCCACGTTGATGGTTTCAGCGATCCGATGATTGACAACAAGGATTCGAAGAAGCGTTACCGCGCCGATCAGCTTTTGGAGGATAAGATTGACCGTTACGATAAGGATGGTAAAACCGATAAAGCCGAGCAACTGCAGCACGATATGGACGAGGCCCTTAAAAACGAGGACCTGCCCCGCCTTAAAGAACTGATTATTGAACACGAAATTGCCTGCCCGGTAAGTGGTACCCGCAACTGGACAGATGTACGCCAGTTTAACCTGATGTTTAGCACCCAAATGGGCGCCGTAGCTGATGATGCCGACCTGATTTACCTTCGCCCGGAGACCGCGCAGGGTATTTTTGTGAACTATTTGAACGTGCAAAAATCGGGCAGGATGAAAATTCCTTTCGGTATTGCGCAAATAGGCAAGGCTTTCCGTAACGAGGTTATTGCCCGCCAGTTCATTATCCGCATGCGCGAGTTTGAACAAATGGAGATGCAATACTTTGTACGCCCTGGCACTCAAAAAGAATGGTTTGAAAAATGGAAAGCGGCCCGTTTAAAATGGCATCTTGCCCTTGGTACCGATGCCGCTAAATACCGTTACCATGAACACGTAAAGCTGGCCCATTATGCCGATGCCGCTTTTGATATAGAGTTTAACTTTCCGTTTGGCTTTAAAGAGGTAGAGGGCATACACAGCCGTACCGATTTTGACTTAAGCCAGCACGAAAAATTCTCGAACAAAAAGATGCAGTACTTTGACCCCGAGGTTGACCCGGAAACAGGCAAACCTTATGGCAACTATGTGCCTTACGTTATTGAAACATCAATAGGGTTAGACAGAATGTTCCTGCTCACGATGATAAACGCTTTTGAAGAGGAAGACCTGAGCACCGAAGAGAAACAGGACAGCCGCACCGTATTGCACCTGCACCCTTGCCTTGCACCGGTTAAAGCGGCTATTTTCCCGCTTACCAAAAAAGATGGCCTGCCCGAGAAAGCCCGCGAAATTATGGACCGCCTGAAGCTTGACTTTAACATACAGTACGAAGAAAAAGATGCTATTGGCAAGCGCTACCGCCGCCAGGATGCTATTGGTACGCCTTTCTGTATCACGGTTGACCATCAGAGTTTGGAGGACGATACCGTAACCATCCGCTACCGCGATACCATGGCCCAGGAACGCGTAGCCAGCGCCGACCTTGAAAAAATCATCGGCGACCAGGTAAGCTGGAAGAATTTGCTGAAGTAAGTAAATATATAACTCCTGTCATTTCGACGAACAGCGGGATGGCATGGGCAATGGGGTGAGGAGAAATCTTATACAAGCGACAAGCGAACACGCAAGTCGTAAAAGATTTCTCCTCACCCCTTTCTTTTACCCACCACCTGTTCGTCGAAATGACAGCTATGTTAATTATAGCAATAATCTTACATATTATGTTTTTGTTAAGTAACACATCATAACCGTTTGTTTGTTTAGTTTTGATGTACAATCATTCGGTTATGAAACAAAAGCTACTCATCGGCTTAGCTATTTTAGCATCGTCAGTTACATCATTTGCCCAAACACCCGGCAAAATAGCCCAAACAGGGCAGGTTTTACTACCCAACGGCTGGAAGCTTAGCCCGGCAGGCACATCCCTGCCCCTGGGCGATTTGCCGCTCAACATCCAGCTATCGGCCTCGGGCAAGCTGCTGGCGGTTACCAACAACGGCCAAAGTACCCAGTCCATCCAGCTTATCGACCCAAAAAACGAGAAGCTGCTGGATGAAAAGGTGATAGCCAAATCATGGTACGGGCTTACTTTCAGCAAAGACGAGAAAAGGCTTTACGCATCGGGCGGTAACGATAACCTGATCTATGTTTTTAATATAACCGGCACTAAACTGGGCAAACCCGATACTATTAAACTGGCGCCAAAATCATGGCCAAAAGACAAGGTATCGCCGAGTGGAATAGCGGTCAATAAAAGCGACACCAGGCTTTATGTGGTTACTAAAGAGGATAGCACACTTTATACGGTTAACCCTAACGATGGTAAAACATTACAACGGCTCAAGCTGCCATCGGAGGGCTATAGCTGCATCTTATCGCCAAATGAAAAAACGCTTTATATTTCTTTATGGGGATGCGGCCAGCTTGGTATTTACGATGTAGCTACCCAAACGCTTAAAACCATAAAAACAGGCAGCAACCCCAACGAATTGCTGCTGAATAAAAAAGGCAGCCTGTTGTTTGTAGCCAACGCCAATGATAACTCGGTATCGGTAATAAACACGACAACGCGCAGGGCGCTTGAAACTATTTCTACAGCCTTATACCCTACCCATCTTACCGGCTCAACTACCAACGGCCTTGCCTTATCGGCCGATGAAAAAATGCTGTACATAGCCAATGCCGATAACAATTGCCTGGCCGTGTTTGATGTAAGCAAACCCGGCAGCAGCCGCAGTATGGGCTTTATACCCGTAGGCTGGTACCCTACCAACGTTAAAATATTGGGTAAAAAAATACTGGTTGCCAACGGCAAAGGTTTTACATCAATGGCCAACCCGCAAGGCCCGCAGCCTGTAAAAAAGGCCGATAACAGCGGCTATCAAAAGGGGGCTATCAATAGCAGGGAACAATACATTGGCGGCTTATTTAAAGGCGCACTGTCGTTTATAAATACGCCAAACCTAAATGAGCTTAAGGCCTATACCAAACAGGTGTATGCCAACACGCCTTTTAACAACAAAATAGCCAAAACAGCACCGGGCGAAGAGGGCAACCCTATCCCCCGCCGGATGGGCGAAAAATCGCCTATTAAGCACGTGTTTTACATTATTAAAGAAAACCGTACTTACGACCAGGTTTTGGGCGATATGCCGCAGGGCAACGGCGATACTTCGCTGTGTATTTTTGATAAAAAAGTAACGCCCAACCACCACGCCATTGCCAGCGAGTTTGTACTGCTTGATAACTTTTATGTAGACGCGGAAGTAAGTGCGGACGGACACAACTGGAGCAACGCCGCCTACGCCACCGATTTTGTAGAGAAAACATGGCCAACCAGCTATGGTAGCCGCGGTGGTAATTACGACTACGAGGGCACCCGCAAAACAGCCTACCCCCGCGATGGCTTTATATGGGATTACTGCAAACGGGCCGGTGTAAGCTACCGCACCTACGGCGAATTTGTTACCGATGGCAACCCGGGTAAGGCCAGCCTTAAATCATTAGAGGGGCATTACTGCACGCAGTCGCCGGGCTTTGACCTGGGTGTGAAGGATATTAAACGCGTTGAGATCTGGAAACACGATTTCGATTCGTTACTGGCTATTAACGCTGTGCCCCGTTTTAACAGCGTGAGGATTGGGAACGACCATACCAGCGGGCAGCGCAAAGGTGCCCTATCGCCCATAGCGGCTGTTGGGGATAATGACCAGGCAATAGGCCAGTTTATTGAACACCTGTCTAAAAGTCCCATCTGGAAGGAGTCGGTAGTCTTTATTTTAGAGGATGATGCCCAAAACGGGCCCGACCATGTGGATGCACACCGATCGCCGGTGTTTGTTGCCGGGCCATATGTAAAGCGCAACACGGTGATACATGGCATGTACTCCACATCAGGCGTATTACGCACCATCGAGCTGATATTAGGCCTGCCGCCCATGAGCCAGTACGATGCTGCCGCCATGCCTTTATATGATTGCTTTACCAGCAAAGCCGACTTTAGCCCGTACGTGGCCAAAGCCGCACAGGTTGACCTGGAGCAGCGCAACGTTGCCGTAAATGAAAGCAGCCGCCGGTCTGAATTGTTTAACCTGGCCAAGGAAGATGCAGCACCCGATATCGATTTGAACGAAGTGATCTGGAAGTTTGTTAAAGGCGAAACTGCGGTTATGCCAGCGCCAAAACGGAGCGCTTTTGTGATATTGGAGCCAAAGAAGGAAGAAGATGATGATTAGTGGCAGATGAAGGAAGTATGAATTAATAGAAATTAGAAAATCTAACTTTGAAGTAATTCCTGAAATTCAAACAAATCCCTAACTTCGGGTTCTGTCAAATTCTAATTGTTATGATTACCATCGAAAACGAATACCTGAAGGCAAGCATCGATACTAAAGGTGCGCAGTTAAGTTCATTAATTGATAAGGCAACCGGCGTTGAACACATTTGGCAGGCCGATGCCGCCATTTGGCCCTGGCATGCACCCAACTTATTCCCGGTAGTAGGTGGCTTAATTGATAACCAACTGGTGGTTGATGGCAGCAAGTACCCCATGGGCCGCCATGGCTTTGCCAGGCAATCGGAGTTTATAACATTAGATGCTGGTGATGTTTCGGCCAGTTTTTCGTTGCCTTATTGTGATAATACTTTAAAAACATACCCCTTTAAGTTTGATTACCAGGTACTGTATACGCTGATAGATAACGCCCTCAGGATAACCTACAAGGTAATTAACCTTGATAAAAAAACCATCTACTTTTCTGTTGGCGCCCACCCGGCGTTTAACGTTCCATTTAACAAAGGCGAGAAGTACGAGGATTATTATATTGAATTTGAAACGGATGAACACCTGGAAACAGAACTACTATCGGCCGATGGTTTTTTTAATGGCGAAAGTCACCCGGTAGCCACGCCCAAAAACAGGCTTCAATTAACCCGCGATTTATTTAATGCCGATGCCCTTGTGTTTAAAGAGTTAAAATCGAGGATGGTAACCATAAAAAGCGACAAGCACGGCCAAACACTATCGGTTGAGTTCCCCCACTTTAGCTATTTGGGCATCTGGGCCAAACCCGGTGCCGATTTTGTGTGCATCGAGCCCTGGTTAGGCTGCGCAGATACCGCAGGCGAGCAAAAAGACATTAAACACAAAGAAGCTATCCAGAAACTAAGCCCGGGCCATGTTTTTGAAGCACCGTTTTTTGTAAGTTTTTAAGGGTAAGCTGTACTATCTTTCTGTCGTTATCCTGGGCACCTGTGGACGGACGGACACCTTTGGCAATCATCATAATTACTACTGATACCGCTGCCTGGCGTCATAATAGATAGCGGGGCATACCCAAAGCTGCAACCCCATCCGGAACAAACAACAGCTACGCCACTGCCAGTTTCTTTAGCTCATCCTTGGTTTTGGCAAACCAAACTTTATTGGCTTTGCGTTCCATAGCACTTAGCTGGCGTTCTTCGTTCAGGATATCGGCAAAAACCTGGTAGGCATCGTCGGGGCGGTTTTGCCTTATCAGGAACAATCCGTATTGATAGCGGGGCTCAAAGTACGAGTAGCGGCCCTTCATCGCCTTAAATTCCTTTTCGGCTAAATCAACCTGTCCCGTGTTTTCCAGGGCTTCTGCATACTTCATATGCGCTTTTGAGCGGGCAAACTGGGGTAGTTTATAAATTTTCTGCGCTATCGGGATAATCTCCTGGTAACGCTGTTGCTCGTAATAGGCAATAATTAACTGGGCAAGTACATGTTCATTCTCGGCAAAGGCCCCCGTTAGGCTGGCCTGGTATATCTCAACAGCTTTATCGGTAAAACCTGCCTCCAGGTACGCATCGGCCAGCTTTACTTTGTTTGCAAAGGTATCTGTAAAGCGCAGTTCATCCTCCAGCCGTTTTAGTTTTACGCCGGGGTTAAGTACTGCGCCCACATCCACTTTAGGCATGCGGATGGCATGGCGGTTGGTTAAAATTTCTTTATAAATATAATAAAGGCAACCTACAACAGGGATAACAATAAGTATCCAAAGCCATTGTTGTTGGGTACCCCTGCGCAGGCAATGAATAATACAAAAGGCTTCTAAAATAAGTACCAAATAATAATAGCTGCCGCCGCCAAAAAGCATATTCATATTGCAAAAGGTATTAGAGTTGTAGTTATCATCAAAAATAAAAAATTACAGCGTTCTGTTTAACTTTTTTGAACTAAAATAAAGCTTTCGGGACTTTTGAATTGGTTAGGCAAATAGTGTATTGGGATATCACGCCTACCATTCCTCGCGCCACTCTTCAGTCACGTCGCAATCATAGAACAATCCGGCTGCTTCGGCTGCCTTTTGGATAAATTCGGCCAGGTCTTCGCGCTCCGTGGTTTCAATAAAGTAATCATGATCAATATTCAGCTGGTCAAAGCCTTTTACAACGGCTTCAATGGCTTTCCAGATAGTTCGTTCATTAGTAGCGCCCTGTAAGGCGGCAATATAATTATCCAGCAATACATCGGCTGCAGTAATGGCCTCTTCGGTAAAAAATTCGCTGCCGTCATCTAAGTGCGCTTTCCAACCTACTGTCGGCCTTTGGGTTTTTATCGGTTCCATAAGGTTTTGTGGATTTATATGGCCTAAGATAGTTTAATGACAGTGCATTTGCAAAACCTAATAAAGACATGAAGTACAGGGGGTTGAAAGAGGTCCGTTTCAGTGCGCATCGGGAATTTCTACTTTCCCAACTTTAACCTGTTGCTTTTTTTTGATAGTGAGGATAACCAGCGGAATACAGCAGGCATTTAAAATGGCCAGCAGCAAAAACGCGTCCATATAGCTCAGCAAGAAGGTTTGCCTTACCACCAGCCTTTCAAGGGCCTCAATAGATTGGGCAAGGGCGTGCAGGTAGTTGGCACCATGCGCCATAAAATTGCTGATGTATGATTGTTGCCGGTGTATAGTTAAATCGTCGGCAGCGGTTACGTGGGTTATCAGGGCCATCCGGTTGGCGGCTTCGCGGTGGGCAATATAGGTATTGGTGAGGGCGATGCCAAAAGAACCGCCCATTTGCCGCATCATGTTATTTAAAGCAGCCCCCTGGGGTATGTCGGCAGGTTTAAGCTCCGACACTGCCAGGGCGGTAAGCGGCACAATCAGTAAAGCAGCGCCCAGGCCCCGGAAAATAAGCGGCAGCAGGAAATTGGCGTCGCCGGATTGCAGGCTATTGCGCGACATGAGGTAGCCAAACGCGGCCGTTAACCCAAACCCGCAAATAATTAAATACTGCGGCCTGACGCCGCTCTGGATCATCTTACCCAAAAATGGCGAGATCATGGCAGCCATTAACGTTCCCGGCAACAGGATGGTACCGGTCTGGAAAGCAGTATAGCCAATAATGCGCTGTGTATACAACGGAAAAACAAATAGGGCACTTAGCAGTCCAAAGCCCAGCACAAATGTCATGACGGCCGAAATAGCAAGCGTACTGCTTTTAAGCACCCGGAGGTTAATAACCGGGTTATCGATAACCAGCTGCCGCCATATTAGCAGGAACAGGCTAATAAAGGCAATAACACTTAAGGCAATGATATAGTTGGCGGCAAACCAATCGTCGGTTTGGCCTCGCTCTAAAACTACCTGTAAAGCGCCGATGCCAATTACCAATAATATAATGCCCCACCAGTCGATAGCCTTTTGAACGGCCGGCCTGGGCGTTTCCTTGATGAAAATATAGGATAGGAATGCTGCCGCCAGGCCTATTGGGATGTTAACATAAAAAATCCACTGCCATTGGTAATTATCAACAATAAAACCACCCAGCACCGGGCCTATAGAAGGACCGATAATAATACCCAGGCTAAAAATACCGCTGGCGATAGGCCTGTCTTTAACAGAGAAAGTATCAAACAGGATAGATTGCGAGGTAGATAGCAACGCCCCGCCACCTATGCCCTGCAAAAACCTAAAGATAACCAACTCCCATAAGTTGGTAGAGAAACCGCACATAACCGATGCAGCCGTAAACAACAGTATCGACCCGATATAGTACTGTTTACGGCCAAATGTTTGCGCCAGGAAACTGGTCATGGGAATGATAATAACGTTGGCGATAGCATAGGAGGTGATAACCCAGGCGGTATCCTCAAGGGTAGAGCCCAGGTTACCGCTCATGGTATTAATTGATACGTTTACAATAGTCGAATCAATAAGTTCAATGATTGTTGATGTGATAATGGTGATAACGATGATCCATTTTCTGAAACCGGTTTCCATACGGCATTTTTTTTGAAACAAAAGTAGATGCAGCTTGCAAAAACGGGCTTATAGAATTCAATCAGATAATTATAAAATTCAAATACACACCGAATCCATTTATAGCTAAACACAAACAATCTTACTTTAAATTGACAAAACAAGCACAAATAGAAAACCATGTAAGCTATAAAAATCAAACAGAAATTTGCAATAATAAAGGCAACGCTTTAGCTTTACATATGCTTACAGAAACCCTGCAGGAATTTTACCAGCGCCACCCCGACGGAACCAACAACCCTTTTAGCATGAACAATGCCGGGCAGGGGCATTTCAACGTTTTTTTGCGCAGGGGCTGCGTTAAACGATCTCCGTTTGGGCGGCGGGATTTTTATAAGATAGCCCTGGTAATAGGCACCGGCATTATGCATTACACCGATAACCAGGTTATTATTGACAGACCGGCACTGGTATTTTCAGGACCATTGGTACCATCGTCATGGGAGCAAAACTCCCTGGAGCAAACAGGCTGGTTTTGCCTGTTTACCGAGGCCTTTATCGAATCGCACGAGCATCAACATGCCATCCGAAATTTCCCGTTGTTTAGGCCCGATACCAACCACATTCTATTCTTGGACGATGCGCAGCTCGCCTTTTTATCGGCTGTACTTAACAAAATGATGCAGGAGATGGATTCCGACTATCCAAATAAATACGATTTATTGCGCAGCTACCTTCAAATTATGCTGCATGAAGCTTTGAAGATACAGCCACCACAAACTGCCGAAAAAAACATCAGTGGGGCTGCAAGGATAACCAGCTTATTCCTGGAGCACCTGGAGCGCCAGTTTCCTATTGATTCGCCGGGGCAGTACCTTAAACTGAAAACAGCCAACGATTTTGCCCAAAACCTGGCTGTACATGTAAATCATTTAAACCGATCTGTAAAAGAGATAACCGGCAAAACAACTACCCATCACATTAGCGACAGGATTTTGAAAGAAGCCCATGCCCTGCTGAAGCACACCGACTGGACCATCGCCCAAATTGCCAATGGCCTCGGCTTTGAAGAACCTGCCTATTTTACCAACTTTTTTAAGAAACATACAGGGGCATCGCCGGGCGTATCCAGGGCTTTGATTGTTTAATTATATTTTATCGGTAACAAAATGAGCTGGTTAGAGTCATAGGTATATTAATACAAATTACTGCAACCTGCGAGTTTTGCCGAATTATTATTAAAAATTAACCCATTAATAACACCTATCATGGCCACAAAAGAATCATTCTCTATAAACGGAGACATCCTGCTTAAAAAAGTAAAAGACCTTATTGCCGAAGGCAACATCAGAAAAATAACCATAACCGATCATTCAGGCAAAGAACTGATGACTTTCCCTTTGGCAGTAGGCCTTGTGGGCATTTTCCTGGCACCTGTATTGGCGGCAGTTGGCGCAGTAGCCGCGTTAGTTGGCGAGTGTACCATCACTGTTGAACGGGAAGAACCTAAACAACCGGAAGCGGAAGAAAAAGAAGAAATATAAAATAACTACCTTAATTTGGCGACGAAAAAATTTCGTCGCCAAATTAAGGTAACAACTTCAGTATCGATTATATTGAAACATATTTGTTTCAACTCGGGCGACACGTTATAATCTATTTTATATTACCGGTACTTTTAAGCGCCCAATACACCAGCACCGGCTGAAAAAACAGCCTTATAAACCGTTTACCATCAGTATCTAATCCAAAGGCGCTGCGTTTGTTTACATATTGCGAGATATTACCGGGGAATATAGCGGTAAAAAAGGCGGCTGCTATTTTACCTGTAGTTGCCTTGTATTTTTCGGGGGCCAGCACCAATGCACTTCCTAATGTTATTTCGGCAATGCCGGAGTATACCACGGTATCGTCTGTTTTTAATGGCACCCAGCCGGGTACTTGTGCCTTAAAATCTTTACGGGCAAATGTAAGATGGCTGATGCCTGCAAATATTAAACCGGCCCCTAATAATAACCGGGCGGCTGTTTTTATGTTCTCGTCTTTCACGGTAGTTTATTTACAATTTGGTTTAACGATACAAATACCATTCCATCTATAAAATATTACCGGCCGGTAATTGCTGTAGCAGCAAAAAGCAATCTTTATCTGCCCGTTGAATCGAATTCGTCAAAAGTCATTTTAACTTGACAGTTTGACGTTAAATCTGTTTATACAATGGCCTTCACTCCCGGCACCTTAACTAACACAGCCGCCAGCAAAAATGAACCAACAACAGCGCCAGGTGCAACAACTAACAATTTAAAGGCAGGATCGACAGCCCATGGTTTCAGCAACACCGATAACGAGATCAATACCAGCGGGTGAAAAATATAAACGCAAAAAGTTAAGCGCGAGAGCTTTTTAAAAAAAGCGGATTGATTGTTCCATCTTTGGCGGGCTATACCCAACAGGGCAACGATGATAAAAATACCTATAAATTGTTCCCAAAAGGCATACATTAATGACTGCCAGTTGCCATGCCCATTGAGGGTTTCGATAGGGCTTTTGCTGATAGTTACCACGGCGTACAATACCGGAAACAATACTACTATCATGACCAACGCCATTATGGCAAAACTTTTACCCAATTGATAATTTACATTATTAAGCCATCTCCCCCTTGAAGCTATAATACCCAAAGCAAATAAAGCCACATACTGCGCAAAATGCCCCAACTGAAAACCAACCGGTTTCAAGATCCAGCCGACGGGAAAAAGCCATCGCACAAAGTAGCTGGCAAGTGCCAGCACCGTGGTAAATAAAATAATCTTCCAGCCACCCGGTGGCATTGGTTTTACTACACCTGGCTTTTTATCAAACCACAATCTTACTACTACATACAACACGCTGAATAACAATAAAGCCGCCACAAACCACAGCACCCCAAAATTTATCCAGGGATGAAAGCCGCCCAAAAATTGCAGATAGGTAATGTTATTCCCCTGGGCAAATCTATAAACAAGGTAACTTAAAACCGGCGAAAGTATAAACGAATAAAATATCAGCGGGATACCAAGACGTTTCAATCTATCGCCCAAAAACTTCAGAGCGCCCTTTTTATTATATGACGATTCGGTAAAGTATGCCGAAAGGAAAAAGAAGAAGCCCATGAAAAACGCCTGGTTGGTGGCTACAAACAAAGTCATGGGGATAAGTGCAGCCTTAAGCGTGGTCTTTTCGGTAAGATACCAGCCTCCGGGCGCTCCATACGTAATAAATGCATGATGCATGATCACCAATACGGTAAGCACTACCTTTAAATTATCTACATAGCCTATTTTGGGGCTGTTGCTATTTGCTGACGCAGGGATACCGGTTTCTGTTTGCATAAAGCTGTCGATAAACTATATTGTGAAACAGACGGCAATTTTGCCCCCTTGTTACAGCACGCTGCAAAATTATCTGCCTTTATTTTTTTATCTGAATGGCTAATAGTGCACTTTTGCCATCGTAATAAGCATCACAACTACCAACGTTTATCCCCATGCAAATAAGGCCGGCTACAAAACAGGATTACAACTCAATTTGGGAAATATTCTCGAACGTTATACAAAGCGGCGATACTTATGCTTTTGACCCGGAAACCCCGAAGGCCGATTTAGACAAATATTGGTTTGGCAACCCTATTGAAACTTTTGTTGCCGAAGAAGATGGCAAAATATTGGGCACCTATATATTAAAACCCAACCAGCCGGGCCTGGGCATCCACATTGCCAATTGTGGCTACATGGTTCATCCGGATACCCGCGGCAAAGGCATTGGCAGTTTGTTATGCCTGCACTCTATCGACACAGCTAAAGAACAAGGTTACCGGGGCATGCAATTTAACTTTGTGGTTTCAACTAACCAAAAAGCTGTTAAGCTTTGGCAAAAACACGGTTTCGCCATCATTGGAACTACTCCCGGCGGGTTCAGGCACCATCAACTGGGCTTTGTAGATACCTATATCATGTACAGAAACCTGTAAGTTAAACTTATTGCTTTCCTAAAACGGGTGTCGAAGGGCTCAGGTTGGTATTTCTTTTATCTGCCGGAATCTTTAAAAACGCTTTGTAACTGGTATCCAGATAACTAACAAGGTTAAAAGCAGCACTAAAATAGTATTTTGTTGACGGGGTATACAGGATCAGAAAATCATCCATATCCTTTCCCTTTAGGGGCAGGTACTTAGCCATATTTTCGGCATTAAAAACCTTTGCTATTTCATCCTGTTGCTGTTGGTTTTTTAAAAAGGCGGCTTGTTTAGCTTTTCGTTTTTCGTCCTTTTTAAAATAGTGTAATCTTATAGCAACGCCCCCTTTATAATATTGAGGATATTTTTCATCGGGCTGGTAAACCACCGTTTGATTATGATAATCTGGCGACTGGAACGAGCCTGTGTGCTTGGCTTCGGTTGCAGTAACATCAACCTGTTTAAGCATATTATGTTCCGGTACCAGGAAAATTTCCATTGGTTTATTGTCGGTTAACAGCACGGTATCTGCCCGGTAAAAACTGCCGCTGAATACCAACACCTCTCCCACTTTACCTCCGATGGTAAATGAGCCGCCTTTATCTGTTATGAAAACTTTATGAGTGGCCTGGTTTTCAATTCTGATGCCTTGTAGCGTTACACGCGTTTTATTTTCAAATACAACCCCGGTTTGAATAGTTTGCCCAATGGCCAATGCCGGAATTACGCTGCCCAGTAGTAATAAAAGTAGATGTTTAAGCATGTTTAAAAATAAGCATAAATCCTATCTGTAACTGCAACGAAATTGCATTTTAACTAAAATTAACATTTAACTATAAATACGTATACCTCAGGTACTTAAAAGTCATTTTATTGAAAAAAGATAATTTTTAAACTAACTTTTAATTTAAAAAAGTAATTATATTTGATTCCAGTTTTTAAACCAAGTCCCTCTTTACTTTGATTTTGAATACGCAGTTACAAACTTCCGGAACCTTTGCTGAGGGCAAGTCATTAGCTGTTCATAATCTGTATAATAACTACGCAGCCATGCTATTGGGCTATATATTTGAGGTTGTAAAAAACCGATCAGAAGCCGAGCAATACCTCATTGCTGTTTTTACCGATGCCCAAAGCCAGATTGACGAATTTTATAAACCGGGTGTAAATGCGTTTTGCCGCCTGCAGTTGATGGCCCGTAAAAAGCTGGCAGATTTTTTTTTAAGTATCGGGGAATGTAACATTGGTGGCAGCCAACACCAGCAGCCGTTTACAGGTAAAAATAAGTTTATCCAACAGATGGATACCCAACAACAATTTGTTTTTTGTGGGTTGCACTGGCATGGCAAAACGATTGGTAAAGTTGCAGCAGAATTAAACAAGACTGAAAACGACATCAGAAAAATATTGAAGGAGTGTTTTACGATTATCAGGAACAGTAAATGAGGATTGAGGATTACATAGAGAGCGGAATACTGGAAACCTTTGTAACGGGCGCTGCATCTGACGATGAGGTTAAGGAACTGATGTACATGAAAGCCATGTTCCCCGAGGTTAATGAAGCCTTGCTACAACTGGAACTGGATATGGAGCGTATAGCTCAAAACATGGCCATTACTCCTCCGGCTGATACCTGGAATAAAATAGAGCAGGAAATAAGCGATATTATTTTACGCGAAGCCACCCAACCCGAAAAATACGCCAGGCAAAGTAGTGAAGAGAAATTCGATGGCAACAAAAATTACAACAACAAACATCATTATATAGAAGTAGAAGCCGAAGCCGAATCGAGTCACATAAAAATACACAAAAACTGGAAATGGGTTTTTGCAGCAGTTTTTGTATTGGGCAAGATATTTTTAGGCTGCGCTATTTATTTTTATTTGGAGAACAGGCAGGCACAACAACAAATACAAGAGTTGAAAACCGAGCTTAAACAGGTGAAAAAATAATACCAACTTGCTGGTATATGATGATGTTGGCTGATGTAATATATTTGACCTCCTTACCTTTATTATGGACCAGCTTATTAATGCTAACTCATTTGAGTACAAGTACGAACGACTTGCAAGCTCAGAACTTATCGCTATTATCCGCAATTCAAGAAACTTTCAGCCTCTTGCTGTCGAAACGGCGTACATCGAACTTCAGCGCAGGGACTTGCCCCCCGAACAGTTTAAAGAAGTAAATGACGAATTTAACCTTTACCTGAAGCGTAAAGTTACCAAACAAACACAGGAGCTAAATTCGCCAAAGCCCGAGCAAGCAAAAAAAGTCCCCTTAAATCAGCAGTTCTTTTCGGCAAAACGGGTAATCGGCATCGTTTCGTTAACCGTTTTAGCCGTGTATTTTATTACGCTTGCCCAGGGCGACACCGCCGTTTTACGCATGATTACCGAATCCAGCTCGTACCGCCCGTCTTTTTTGTTTGTAGTAATACCTTATTTAATGTTGCCATTGGGTGCCATTGGTTTTGGTTTGAGAAAACAATTAGGATGGATAATGCTGTCATGGGCCGTAATGTATAACGCGCTCAAACAGGCCTTTTTTTTTAAAAAGGACCTTGATATTAAATTAAACGACCGTTATACCGATATCATATCAACAGACGAAGTTATCCGTAACGCCATTGTTATCGGTTTTTTTGTACTGATATCTGTAATAGTCTGTCTGCCCGGAATCCGTGCCAAAATGAAAACCGGCATACTAACCATGGTGTTAACCATAGTTGCGGCAATTGGCTTTTTAGCATTGCAGGTGATGAAAGTTATTTAGTTTGGTGGAATTAAACACAAATGGCGCATCGAAGGGTGCGCCATTTGTGTTTACATGGATGTTGATTTAAATTTCTTAGCCCTTGAAGCTACTGTGTGTACACATCTTTCAGATTCTTATTATTAATAAACCGATGTCATTTCGAACTAACCGGAGGTGGATTTAAGCAGCAGGGTGAGGAGAAATCTTTAACGATTTGCATCAACACAAACATATCGGAATGCGGGGCGTACAAGATTTCTCTTTCGCGCCCCGCTTTTTCCCACTCAAGCGCTATCGTATCGACATTCATATTAAAAAGATGTGTCACACACAGTAGGCTTTTGAAGCGACATGCCGGTTTACCAACTACTCACTACTCACCACTCACTTTTCCGCCACTCATTGCTCCACCTTCTTCATTGGCTTTTTGCAATTTTTTAAGCATTTCGCTGCCAATTAAGGCATCTATAATACCATTGCCCCCGCCTTCCTTGCCGCTTACCATTATTTCTGGTACTAGTTTAATACCATTGCTGGCAAGGGCTTCGGCTACACGCACAATGGCGTATTGTTCGGTACCCATGGCTTCGGTTTTTTGTTTGGTAACTTCGGCTTCGGCCATACCTATGGCTTTAATTTTAGCACCTTCGGCCAAACCATTCACTTCGGTGGCGTTTGCATCAGCTTTGGCGTTCACGGTTTTGGCTTCGGCATCGGCCTTGGCAATCGTGATCCTAACTTCGGCATCCGCTTTGGCGTTAATGGTTTTGGCTTCGGCCTCTCCACGTGATGCAGCAACCCTTGACGCAGCCATCTGTGTATTTATCTCAACCTGGCGGGTCGATTTTACAACCTCTGGCTGCATATCGGCACCGGCACGGGCGCTTTCAAATTCCTTACGTTCAATTTGCGCGTGGCGTTGTATCTCGTAAGTTACTTTTTCCTGTTCGGCTATTTTACGGTCGGTTAAGGTTTTCATCAAAGCAGCTGGTGGCACTATATCGCCAATCAGGGTATCTACACCTATTACATTGTAACTTTGCAGCACGGTGCTAATGTGTTCTTTAGCATCGTTTTGCCTTTCAATACGGTTGGCTAAAAAGCCGATAACATCACTCCGTTGGGCCGAGTTACGGAAATAGTTGGCAATGGTAGGCTCCAATACCTGCGATACCAGGTTTTTCATTTTACCAAAACGGGCTATCACTTTTGGCGCTTCGTTACGCGGAACGTGTATAATTTGTGAC
>Ga0307515_10001575_pt1 | contig 50960 bp, 47 predicted proteins | sample 17_EM_MG_FD_194513 | JGI IMG/M metagenome (GOLD analysis project Ga0307515, IMG submission 194513) | Populus trichocarpa ectomycorrhiza microbial communities from riparian zone in the Pacific Northwest, United States - 17_EM | ecosystem: Host-associated > Plants > Roots > Unclassified | place...
CGACCCGTCGCCTGGGCGACGGGAAGCGTGTAATTCTCCGTCAGAGGGTACGAGGTTCCGTCAGAGCCGTCAGAGCCGTCCGGAACACCCGGGTGTTTCAGACGGAAACTAGAGTTGTTGCTGATGGCCTCCCCCACGACCCCGAACACAGGAGACTCATACCCTCAGTGGGCTGGAGTATTTGGTGCTTGTGATGCCGAAAAAACCTCGCCCAGCGGCGCCAACTCTGCGAGAAGCTGAGGCAGCCGGAAACACCTCGGATGTCGATGTGGATCAGCAGCTACTCGGCGAATTGGCAGGTGGCGACAGTCTCCCTGATGTCCCTCTCCCGGATGTCCCTCTCCCAGATGTCACTCTCCCCCATGTCCCTCTCCGCGATGTCCCTCTCCCTGAGGTGCACCCGGAAGGCTTGGTAGGCGAGGTGTGAACCAGTCCTCACGTTGTAGAGGAGGCGTGCGTTCGGGTTAGGGTCGGGTTCTTGCCTTGTGTGTGTTTCCTTTGCTGTGATCTATTGATCTCAGGCACTGATTAAGGCACGCGTGGAGGTGTTCTTTTCATTTGGCTTAGGGTTGTGGGCTTGTTCCTTTCCTTTGTTCTGATCTATTTTTCTCAGGCATCGAATATTACATGCGTCACAAAGATTTAGGATTGCTCAAGGTTTATTTTTTATTTATTCATAGTATTTTGGGACATCGCACATGCAGTGTGTTTGCAACTCCTGGCGCGTAAGGAACCTCCTTGTGATGGTGTTGAGGATCAATAAATCTCTCAAGTATCGTGAGCTTATACCCACACCAGAGTGCTTAAGCCCAGCACCAACTTTCATCCGTTTTCTACAGTGAATACTCCACTCCTCACGTGTCGTTGACTATGCCAAAGAAGACCCCTTTCCATTGCCCCGAATTTTCATGCCGAAAGATGTTCACCTCAGACAGCTGGCGACCTAAACATATCAAATAACACCATCCGGAACACCTTCAAGTTCCACGCCAGAAGAATCTGACTGTTGGCCGCGCGCCCCGACGCCTTGAACCTCCTCAGCGTCGTGAATTCAACAGTTACAAATATTCAGTCGAAGACTTGGACGTGTTTCCCTACCTCGAACACCTTGAAAACATCGCAGACTTGGAGTCTCCACCACCGCCACCTCCTCTGCCGCGGACGGAAACATACTTCGGCGCCGGTGCTCCGCTGAGCGATTACATTGCTGAGCCATGGGAACGCGACACTCAGGGTTTCCTTGAGACGAACCTACAAAACAATCCCTTCTACCCGTTCGTGACGCATGAAGAGTACAAATATATCCAGTGCGGGATCAAGAAGAAGGGCATGAAGACGTACTATGACAATGTGCTGAAGGAAGAAAACACCGCTCTGCGTTTCCCAAGCGTCAAACACGGCGATGGCGTCCAGAAGCTGGTGGCTAGCATGCCAGATGATCTGGCTTTCGGGGAGTGGGAACTACACACTCTCGAGGATATGAAATGGAATGACAATCACCAACGCCATATCAAATACTGGAGTCGAGACATCAGCAAAAGAATAAGATGGTTCATGCGGCAGCCGGCGTACGCGGAGCATCTTATTTATGCCTCTCAGCGTTGCTGTAACAGCAATACGCCACCGAAACGCCTATATACCGAAATGCTCACTGTGGACTGGTGGTGGGAGACACAGGTAAGGAGAGATACCCGAGTATGATGACGTGCTAACCGACGTTAAGTCAACACTCAGAGTGGGGGATATACTGGTTCCCTTGATCTTCATGTCTGATGGAACTCATCTCTCGAATTTTGCTGGCGACAAGAAAGAGTGGGCTGTATATATGATAATTAGGAATCTATCTTCGAAGCTCCACCAGATGACCTCAACGCACAGCGTCGTAATGGTCGCTCTCCTGCCGATGCTGATCAAGAACCGCAATGTTCCTCAGAAGCGGCTGGATGAGCAGCGGCAAACAAACCGAGAGGTGCTGAATGAGGTACTCTGGCGGGTACTCCACCTTCTCACGTTTAAACAAAATCCCAGCGCCGAGAGCGGGTATTACAACGTTCTCTGTGCAGATGGCAACTTCAGGCGCTGCAAACCGGTTTTAGCAGCATAGCTTGCAGATTGCCATGAGTATAGCGACCTACATCGTCTCGAGCAACATTTCTGTTTTTGGTGCGAGTGTCCCAAGAATGAAGTTGGAGATCATGTCCCTCCTGACAAGCAACACCCCCGGCGGGATCACAATCTGTATCGAACACTCAGCGATGTCAACACCAGAGCAGCCGATGCTGAACTCTCATCACGCCATGTTCACCCAGGATTCAATGTGTTTCGACATATTCCCTGTATCGTGAGTGACCTCCTGAAGCCCGACCGCCTCCTTACAATGCAGATCGGCATGATCGATCACCTCCAGAAGTGGATTTTCCACTTCATGAAGACGCACGAACAGCTCGACAAGTTAAATGCAATCTGGTTATCCGTGCCTGCTTACCATGACCTCACACCAAAAACTGAGTCATATGAGGAAGTTTCTCAATGGAATGGGAAGGAGATGAAAGAAATGAGCAGGTACTTGCTTGGAGTTGTAACCCTGTCTCTATGAGGAGGAAGCCCCGCTCAGCATCCCATATTCAATCGCGCAATGGAGTGCACACTGGGATTGTTAGAATTCTATATGTATGCTCGATATAAATCTCATGATGATACAAAATTGAGCTACATCGAAGACGCCTTGTGTCGTTTTCACACCTTCAAAGATGTTTTCTTACTCTGGTGAGCCGGCAAAAAGGCAAAGGCCAATGCCAATGCCCTGAGAACGGAGCTCGTGCAGAAGCGAAAGGTAGACGAGGAAACAAATGCTGAAACATGGACGCCGTCCAAGAAGCGGCGCAAAATGTACGCCTGGCGGGGTGATATCAGGCACGAGATAGATGTTTCCAAGGAGTTAGATGCCGACTTCAACTCTCCAAAGATCCACTTGATGTCTCACTTGGTCTAACAGATTCGTCGATACGGAGCCTTGCAACAGTATTCTCCTGAGAGACATGAACAAGCAAATAAAACAAATCTCAAGGACGGTTGGAACAGCTCCAATCACAATTGCAACTCCCTGCCGCAAGTAATCACCTTTCAGCGTCGCATTCTCTGCTTCGAAATCAGAGAGCCCAATCTCCAAGCCCTCGCCCAGCGTCGAGAGAACAGCGCTGCCACCTGCAAAGTCCTCCCTTCCGGCGCTGATCTGGCTGCCCCCCTGAGCTCCCTGTCATATGCGGACCCCGAATTCATGGGACCCCAAAACCGCCGTGATGGAAAGCATCCTGATGCTATGATCAAAGACTTCAGAGGATTACTCGACTTTAGGCAAGACGCAACGCACAGTGTGACGATATACAACGGCGCCCGGGAGTTTCCCAAGCATAAGAGTCGTAACAAGACGTATATATCGGATGAACAACTGCATGCAATGGAGCTCTGTATTCACCATGGTATTAAGGTTCAAGTTGAGGGTTTAGAAGGTGAATGCATATGTCAGATTTGTCGATGCACAGGAAGCCAGAGCTGGCGCGGAGTGGACCGACGGAACGACTGGGTGTGGGTGAAGCAACGCCCAGGGAGATGTTATGGTGCGCTGAATGGTCGTCTCCCGTTGCAACTGCAACGACTATTCAAAATCAAGCTCCTGAATCAGGATGGAGCTTTCGTTGAGTACTGGGTAGCCCTGGCGCTCACCACAATACCTGAAAACTCAGGTAACTTGGATCCCGTCTCGAAATTTGTACAAGGGAGACAAGCACCAGCAGCAGTTGCTTTTCAAGTTTTCAGTGTGGGAAACATCGTCGGCTGCGCGCACGTAATTGGAGAGATAGCTACAAGTAGTAAGTCAGGAGACGGACGGAACGAGCGATGGATTGTCAATAGCCACATAGATCTGGCGACTTGGAATGATGTGTATAATTAGTAAAGAGAGAATTGCATTTTGCACGCAGGTAGAAGGAACACGAGGAGAGGTTTTCGCAGTGTCACCCATCGCATTGCAATCCTGATGAAAGCCCGTGCCCAATGAACCCAATCCTATATATGGTCACAGTTGGCCGGCAACACTGTAGTGTGTGTTCATAATAGGAGACCGACAGAGCGAGTTGAAATGGTGAAACTGCGATGGGAGGGCAATATGCAACGCGACGCGTGGAATTGACACCTGGCGCGGAGTAAGCCCCCACCGGTGTGTCTCTGACAGCTCTGACGGAGCGCTTCCACTCTGACGGAGCCGTTCCGCCCGGACGGAATCATTCTTTGCTGATGAAGGACTTCAATTCATGAACTTTGCAGAGGACTTTCTACAAGATTAGCGTAGATTTGTTTTCTTCAGTTATTGATCGAAATTCAAATGTGTTTCAGCGAGATCCCCAACAGTGGGCCGCCACTCTTGCATACTCAGAAATCCAAGTTCAATAGTAAGTAACAAGGCCCAACAATACCATCCACATAGTACCATTCTTACATCTGGGCTTATTTCATAACTTCATAATGTTTGATACTTGCAACCACCATTCCACCTTTGTTGAAACATTGTGGACTAACTTTACTCCATTCCTGCACCAGTTTAATTTCTCTTTCCCAATTGTTGCTATAGTTCTATCCACATTGGCAAAAATGATATTGTGATTCTGGAAGTGTTCCATAATAAATATTTGAACTCCAGGTAGTCCTTCTACCTCTTCCCATGAATATCAACTCTTCTGGCCATCCACTGACATTATCCAGGAATCACACTACAATCAAGCACAGGTGGGCATTGAGAAATGTCCGGGATACTTTGACCAATACATATACCCAGCTAGTTACTCTGTATCTGCACCCGGTTGGCTGATTCATGTCTACAGTTGTCTTACTAGCCACATTATCCCACCAATCCTCATGCAACATTTTTTGGTCATACCCAGAGTGAAAGTCAATTGGTGATGATAGAGCCAGCCTGGAAATGGGTTCGGAAGAATGTTCAATGTGGCAGAGTGTTCAATTAGATTGCAGCATTTGCCAATTCTGACTCACTGCACATATGAACAATTGGTAGTTTTAATAGCTTTTCAGAACTAAAAGCTGAGCAGTTACATAGGAGCCTCATGTGAGCTTAAATAGATCCAATTGGATGCTGTCTTCAATTATCAATCATTCCATCCAAATAGCTGTATTGGATCTGCATAATATACAATCCTTTCAGATTTTAAAACCTGGCTGCAGCTGAATACACTGCAGCAAACCTACCTTGTTGATGATCATACCCAAATGCTCTGATGTTGATGAGAGAGTGTATTCTCTATTTGATATCATAACAAGACGGTTTTACTTTTCATTTGGCCATTATCTTCTCCCTATGTGCAACTCTCCTACACTGGAAAATGTCAATCTGCCACTCCTTTCGCCATGGGAGAGCATTTGAATAAAGCACTGATCCCAAGGTCTGGGTATTGATATGGCACAAACTAACATCCTTCCACTCCATTATAGTCTAGAATGTGCTGTGCTTTAATTCAAGATGGGAGCAGGCTTTACTTGCTGTAGAATGCAGTTGTATCAGGCACCCACCCATGCTGCTTTAGTGCTACTATCTGAGTTGCACTTTGCCTGGCCCAAGTACAAGGAAAAGGGTGGTATTTGATTATATTGTAGAGTAATGCTAGTTTTAGAAATCTACAAATTGTGATGAATTCACTCCTTGTTACCCTCATGTCTTGAACAACAGCCTCCTCATCTAATGACAATTCGGTGGCTACCAACCTCCTACTCAACTTTCCAACTACAGACCCCGTCTCCTCTTTCTACTTGTAATTACTGTTTATGCTGCTTCCCATTAGCTTTTTCACTGGCTTGGATAGTCTGACTGCACTAACTGACTGTTTTTCTTTTTTCTGAAATAATCTCTGATCGTTTCTGCTATATTTATCTTCCACCTATCCTACATTATCCACCCTTTCTGTCAACCAACCCCTTCTCTTCTCCTGTTTTCAGATTCGAGCTGTTATCATTCCACAGATTAATTGCAGCAGCCATTGACAAATCACCTTGCTCATATGAGGCCTTGTTGTTCCTAGTCACAGTTACTTTGTTTTGGCTAATCAGGCACCCAATATACTGGACAATCTAGCTGGGTTTGCATCTCATATGGTAGTGACTATTGTCATCTACTCAGACCCATGCATGGTAGAGATAGTGATTTCAAAACTATTAATAGAAAGGTTCCTCTTATATATTGGAGAATATCATATTCTGCAGAAGCTCAAAAAATCCTGTGTGTGTACATATTATCCTAAAGATATATACAGAAGAATTAAAATTTCACACCTACTGAGTAAGACAGATTCTGCTATCAATTACTTTAACCATTGGAGCTTACTTTTAAACAATTATATAAGATATTAATAAACATGGTAACTAATTTAGTAATATTAACAAAATATTATTCAATACAGGGGCATGGTAAGCAGATGATAGATGGTATTATATGAGAAAAATTATGATATGTAATAGATTGCCAGCTTTCTATATACTGTTTATGGCACATGATCACTAAATAAATAATACATTCCCCTCTCTCTATACTCTATTAATAGCTTCTATATAACTTCTTATCATACGTATAAATGTACAGTTTTTGACATCAGTTATAGAAGATACATAAAATTCCCAGTAGGTGCAGATCCACCAGTACCACCAACCTATATAGAATTTCACCTGCTATATAAAGTTGAAAGTGTAGTTCCAACAATAACCTTGAATCAATCTGTGCTGACACAGCACATCTGGATGCTACCTGGTATATCAGTACATGGATAGAAACACTGCTATCTCTACCTGGGTGTAGGAGCTACTGCATACTTTGCAACAGCAATCTATTTGATAGTTTGGATGATTTACATTCCTTCGAAATATTGGTTCCAAGAAGTATCATTTTCGCTTTATTTAACAATGATCGGAAATCTGGTTTTGATAAGTGTTAGCAACGGTTGCGGACTGTCACTTCAGGTCCCGGCACAAGTCCAAACCAAAGCGTTGCCCAATTTGCAGTCCCGGGTGTCAATCAACTGGAACGGTCAATTCCAGTATGGTTCAATCGTATACTCCCAACCCGTCTGAATTGGGCGGGTTCTCAGCGGGTACATCTATAGATTCATATGAGGCTCTTGTTTCTGCAGTTTGTTAATAGTATCTTATCAAAATCGTGTTTTTGTCAACCAATAATATGTTTTTGCGTGTTTTGCAGTTGGCGATATCGATTAATTTGGCATGCATGTCTTTCCGTTGATATATTCTATTTTTGCCTATTTGAGCAGTCAATGATACTGTGATAGGAGCGAAGATCCGTGCGATGCCTTCATTACCAAATATGCAAGACCGAAAACTTTTGACGTTCGGTGGACACTCATTTTCAGGACGTGCCAGGGAAGGTGTCGCTGTTGTTTTTGCGCCTAACGGATGCTAATATCCCGGGAATGGATGTGTGCAACCAATCGCAAGATACTTTCCCTAAGATGCAATGCTAGATCTCAAATATGCTCCGGTGACATTCATTTTCAACATGGGGCGGCGACCGTGTAGCTGTCTCATTTGCCTCTAAAAGCTGCCAATATGCCGGTTATGCATAACAGTGACCAAATCACTGTGCAATTGCAGTACTTACAAGACCACAAATGATTGATGCACCTTTGACACTCGATTTAATGTATTGTCCATTCAACATCTGCCGGCATCGTTAATCGTTTTCATCATGATTTGAACTTATTGGTTGTCTTTCTGGCATATAGAGACTCGGCCAGGTGAAAAAGCCAAGCACAGAAATATTCTTGCACTGTTCGCTCTCAAACTACTAAAATCTATATATCATGCCACAACAATCATTGCGCCTGCTATATATCAGTTTATGAACAGCTATTCACAAGCTACTGCACACCATTCACCCATAATATATCTCTAACTGAAACTCTCTGTCAGGCTACACAAAGAAGCTGCAGAAACATTGAGGCATTCTGTCCTACTTTTTCTTGATTCCCTTATTCCTCCGCGTTCCCATTGCATTGACTGTAACCAACACCTGTTCACCCTGTCTCTGTGACTTCTGTGTTGGCTGAATCAAATCAGGAACAATTGGTGCGGCACTCACATCCTGCTGCTCTGGGCATTCTAGATCCTGGATGCCATTATCATACTCTATCACAGATTCAACATCTACTGCGCTATAGTCTTCACTGTCATCTGGATCATCCAAGTCCCAATTCCGGTCCAGCTAATTTTTATTGTCCGAAATGGTTTGTGGGGCACTATCCTCATCACTTTCGACTGGACAACGGTTGATTGATCTGATTCGCCAGACATTTCATGTTTGAGTTCGTCCTCCAGAGAGGTCCTTTGCAGATAACGCTGGTGGCAATGGTGATCTTTCTGACAATTTAAATGCAGCTGCGCCATCATGTTGAAAGAGTGACCAGGATGCTTTGATGATCTCTTCCATGTCCGAAATGTATTCTAAGGCTGTTATCTGCTTGTTTTGAGCGCGAGATTCTTCCTGTGTAGCACATATGTTTTGGCTGCCCTGCCTCATCTCCAACAAGTCATGGACCTTGGCCATTCTGTGCAATGTGCTTTCCTCCTCCTCTTGCTTCATTTCCGAGTCGCTTTCTGTGATTGGGGTATCCAATACTGGGTCATCACCTGCCAAGATCTCGTTATTGGCTAAAGCAAACTCCCTTACAATGACTTTTTCACGAAGGATCTCGCCTGTGGTTGGTGACTGCCTCCAGCCGATAACATCTCTCCCAACGCAACAACTGTCCTGCACTCCAACACCATATGTGATGATAGAGACAATGTCACATGCCACAGTGGAGAGATCGGCGTACATTGAGTGTGTTTCCTCCTGTTGGCGCCACCAGTCAGTTATGTCCGCCATCCAGAATGGACTGCTAATCTCCATCAGGTCGGAGTGGGTATCATTGAGATTTGGATCAATCTGCCCACAGTTCTTTGGTGCTTCAGGCGGTGATCTCAAATAGAACTTTGCAGCTGTTAATAACGGTGCTGTGCTATCGTTTCGTCCAGGTGTCGTTTTAGCTACATTGTTTGGCATCAGGTATTCTTCATCATCGCTGGTCAAATCATATGGATCAAAGGATGATTGACCGGATGCTGAAGCCATTCTGGAGAGGACGAGATTGTTGCTTAGTACGCTTTCGGGCTTCATGCCTGGCCCGCGTTGATGATTCACACAGTATTCATTCTCCACATTCTTCGGAGAGGCCTCCTGGTATTGTGTCGTATAGAATGTCTCCTCCTCAGGATTGATATCCATTCCCTACTTCCACTTCTTAAATGATTGCAACTTCCGGAAAGGATCAGGGAGATGTGCAGAAATCAGAAGCATACCTGTCGTTGGAGTCACTTCAGCATACTACTTGGACAGCTTCTGTCGCGCTAACTTCATGGCAGAGAACAAGTCTTCATTCCATTGAGTCTGCTCCTTAGCAAAAGCTCCCATTATGCCATCCGTATGATGAAACATGTCATTGTAGACAGTGATAATGTGATGCAATGTGACTGTATGCCTGTTTGACATCCACAGGGTCCAATATCGGAATGGCCCCAAAACTTCCATGACATACTTGACAATGGTCCATTCATCCTGTGTTGTGAAGAGTGGCCAGTAATCACTGTATTGTGGATGTTGCAGCCACTCGCAGGTTAATTCTCGTAATCGGAAGGCTCGCTCAAACAACTGCAGTATCGAGTTCCAACATGTCTTCACATCCAGAACAGGTATTGCCACAATGCGCACCTTCGCGTTATGACAGTCAATGAACTTGTTTCGACAACCAAGTGTCAGCGTAATTAATAGAGCAAACATTCTCTGCTATATGATAGTTAGGTTCAGGACTTTCAAAATGTCATGAAATACGTACTTTTTCAATTATCTTCGCTAAACGTGGTCTCATGGCCGACGCCTTGTTGATTCGAGCATTGCCCTCTTTCCGAAGTCTTTGACTCTTCCGAATGTCTATACTTTCATTCTCTCCAAATTCCTGATTTCGCTCATGGGCTTTCCAACACTTGGTGCAGCCTTTACACCCAGACTGCTCATAAATGCAACTAAAGCCAGCTGTATGATGTGCGCCAGGCATGGTATGTGGTTCCTCAATGCAGGCCACTCGAGTCCGGAGCCATCAATATCTCATGGTAGCTCGCGAGTCATCGAGTAATTTGAGGAAGCATTGTCAGTCATAATTCCTAGCAATTGGCTGTCAGGACGCTCAAAACGATCAAGTACGTTCTCCAAATGTATGGCTAGCATTGCTCCAGTATGTTGGCCCTTGACCAATCATCATAAATCAGCTTTCGAAAATGGAAAAGAATAGGCTATCAACCTCATCAAAAGCGAGTTTTACTTCTCACAATGCCCAATTTCGATCCATATATTCAGCAATGGCCAATGTCAGGGCTAGTTTGTTTGTTGATATCCATCTGTCCAATGCTAAACAAACTTTTTTCCATGACAGCAAATTGCTTCTTGATTGCATCCACAGTCAGTGTGTATTCCCTCCGGGAAATGTTGCTAAGGGTTGTGGCAGACGGCAGTAATCAGTCACCTCGGAATGCTGTATATAGTCGTTGCAGCTCCAGATTTGATATGGCGTTGCATGGAACATGAGCCGAAACAAATCCTAACATAAGGTAGTGATTCCACATGTCTTGGTGAAATTAGGAAGTTTCAAAGTCCTTAGCTGCCAGTTTGGAGCATTTTGTCAGTCATTTCAGTCAATATGGATTAACCTAGATGTCAAAAATCATTTTCCTCTGCTAATTTACTACTGTAATTCCTCGACTTCCTTGCCTCTTGATGATGGCCAAAGCTGTTTCATCGACCATCAACCAAGTCAATTCAGTAAGTTCCGACTGTGTTAATTGATCTAACTTTGCGATGTGAGCTTTTGCCAGTGAGTGTTTCCCCATTAAGCCAGTTCCATGTTCTGATGAATGGGGAAGAACATGATGACAACCAATACATACGTTTACCGGGCTGCCGGTCTCCTCAATTTCGCAGAGCGAATAAAATCGCCATGAAGTCTCATGTCTACAATTTTTCCAAGAAATAGGTCACTTCGAGCATACATTCATTGATGACCACTAAGCATCGAAAATGATTTGTATAGTATGGTAACTCAAATTACGAATAAAGACACATTCATTTTCTGAAGAGATCATAACATCTAGCAATGATGTATTTAATGATTTTGGATCCAACATGGCAGTAGGAATTAGAAATCTGTTCAATCCGACTCCAGTGACTGCCAAATGTTACATTATAGTAAAGCAGAATGCGGGTTCTTAAATATTGACTCTGGAGCTATACGCAAAACAATCAGATCTGTGAGACATTGCATGCATATTTGTAAAGTTGTATACCAGGACATATTGAAAAGACTGACCATGTAAAACTCAATTTAGGAACAACTCAATGCAGTTCATTGATGTGTAGCGTACTGAGACCGCACCAAAATTGTTGAGGCTCCGTGGGCGCTCAATGGTAGAAGGCGGACATTATATTGTCACCACCATTTTTGCCAATCAATGCTGCCAACAGGTTGAATGTAGGTTAATGCCGTTCCTTAGCCCATAGATTATCCAAGATGGAGGATCAAAAATCTTTGACAGTCTTTTGAGGTTCCTTTGACTTTTATTTTTGGACATAGTTACGAGGTTGTCGCAAGCATTTTTGTATAGAAAGGCGGCCGATAGTTCCATTATGGATTGATGTGGTCGGACTGCCCCTCGAATCACCAAGATGCAAGGTCTAACATTGTTGATGCTCCATTGACGCTCATTTTTAGGACACAGCAGCAATCCTGTCCCAACCATTTTTGCCTAGGAAGGCGGCCGATAGTTCAATTATGGGTCAATGTCGCCGCACAGCCCTTGGATATGCAAGATCCAACGCCAACAATCGTTGACGCTGTGTTGACGATGATTTTTAGGGCATAGTTACGATGTCGTCGAAGGAATGTTTGCCTAGACAGGTGGCTAATTGTTCAGTTATCGATCAATTTGGTCGCAGAGCCCCTCAATTATCCACAATACAAGGCCTACAATTGTTGACGCTCCATTCACACTCATTCTTTGGTTATACCAGTGATGTTGTCACAACCATTTTGGTTAAGAATGGCGGCCGATAGTTTGATTATGGGTTAATGTCGCCGCTCAGCCCTCTGATTTTCCAAGATCCAAGGCCAAAAGTTGTTGACATTCCATTGACACTTAATTTTAGGACATAGCAGTGATGTTGTCACAACCGTTTTGCCTGGAGAGGCAGCCAATAATTCGATCACAAGTAAATGTCACCACACAGCCCTTGGATTTTTCAAGATACCGTGCCTAAAATTGGTGACACTCCATTGATGCTCATTTTTCGGATAGGTCAACGACCGTGTCATATAAGTTCTCCGGCGTAATGGCGATAAATAAATTCACTGTGGAGGGATGTGACAATGCAGGCCGTTGATTGTCGAATGTGTAAGACGATGCATCGTTAACGCTCAGTTGAGGCGCACATTGATCACATCGAAATAGCATTCTTACACTCAATAAGTGTATTCAATGCATTGTATTCTCATCACTGACATCCAATATTGCGTTTCTAAGTATTATCATTTGCACCCAGGAGCATTGTGGCCTCTCAATTGCTGATTGACCTCTATCCACATTATCTGAGTGAGAGATGACGTGGCCCTATCACATGCCCGCCATTTCGGCCGGTGATTTATGGCATGTAGATCTTTTCACTAGTGTTTGGTAAATGTAACTTGACTTCTTCACCTTGCATCATCCAGCTTGTTCTCCTCGGTTTCCATGACATACCATAAGCAATTTTGAATATCTCAGCCATCAGCACCAGGTCGGTGTGGAGAGTCATGCAGTTATATGCATGGATAAATGCAGCATGACGGTCATCGTTCGGACAGATTTGTATTGCGCACTGATGGCCCTTACTATGACTTGTATGACATCAATGAATTAAATGTTGTTAGTATATTTCGTCACTAATGTAGCTTTTGCTTTCTCACTTAACAGTATTTGGCAAACAGAAATTGAACTTATTGGCCATCTTACAGCCTGATTGGGATTCCAGAACTTTCCCATGGTGCATTCGACCCTTGCACATGCACAGACGAATCATCATATGACACAATTTGGTCACTAGAATCAAGAAAATACTGACAAATAGCAAAATTGGTGCAAAAATTGCTTGTCGCAGAGATATGTCGTAAAAATTAAAAATTTACCACTCCATTGGCCCTATGACGCAGGAGCCGTCACCATGTCTTCATCAGAATCAGATTACTATGTTGGAATCATCTGGGGAGGCTATACGCAGGGGTAAACGCTTACGAGTTCAACAGGCTTTGCATTCTGAATGAGGAATGAATCTGGCTCTCTGGCGGGCACAATACCGGATATTCTCATATTCAACTGTGGCTTCCCAGAACGCAGCTAAATATGTCTACTTCCTGGTCGAGAAATCCCCTGCAGCATTCGCGATATTCCGGGGACAATGTCAAGACACTCCCTAAGCTTTCCGAATGTTGTCAGTGCAGGTGCAGCGGCATCATCATCCGATTCCAGGTCAACAACTGCCGGTACCCTCAAATCGGATGTGCCGTACTTTTCATCCCTTTCATGGAAGTAGTCGGCTGTGTCCACCCACCCAGGTTGTGTCCATTCGTCAAGCTTCATCTACTTCTGCCGAAACCTCTCCATGCGCTGCTGTACCATTTCGGAGATTGTGCCCATCACCCAGCCGGGATCATCATCTTCGCTCGGCTTGCCCTGCTCTGTCTCTTCCTCATCCTCATCTTCCCCATCCTCCCCATCGTCGGAACCTGCAAGATCATTCAGACTGTCTCGGATAGCAACAATCATCCCATGAGACGTCCATTCGAGCTCTCTGTTCTTCAATCCCGTATTTTCAGCGTTCCTCGTTTCTTCCTGCTCTTCCTGCTCTTGCTGAACTGCTACTTCTGCATGTGCAACACACTTTGTTGCCCCAGCGGTTTCTCTGTCAACATCATCCTTGATGAAAAAAATTTCTCTTTATTGCTTGTCAGGTGCATTTCTGGTCGTTTCTTGGCCCCAAGCTTCTTGTTGGATCGCAAGCTGCGCAATTCCCCAAGGGCTCGGACTCTTGTTGCTTCCAAGCCACTCGTACCTTCATTCGCTTGGTCACATCATTGTGTAGACCGCTGGTTCGCTGTGCGATTGTTCCCCGCTGGACATGGTGAAAAGTTCTTTATTGGAGGATTGACCATTGTAGTTTGCATCGACTTTGTGGTTGGGCGAGATGTTTGTTGTTCCAAGATATGGGCAATATGGAGGCAAGCTGCATCTTTTATATCAAAGTTGGTACATTTAATCATCTTGAACAAAGCCAAATCTGCCTATTGACTGTCAATAAATTGGCCATAGTTAGGCTGACCATACAACATGACGTGATTGTTAGCGTCAGTTTCATGTAATATCCCGGGGATAATTTGAGACAAACAGCAGCAGACATTGTTTCCCTCGAACTATGTCCCATTTCTAACTGACAATCATGCGATTTCAGACTTAGTACACTGCAACATATCCCTGTAAACTAAAAAATAACATCAGACCAACTTATTGCAAATTGCGGGGTGATGGGAAACCTCTGCAACTTGCATCCATACGCAGCAGGATTCGTCTTGAGTATAACGAACATGTTGGTTGCAACTTATTCCATTCTGACATGATGCTAACTATATAGTCCTCAGGACTTCCCACTTCTTTCCGTTATCTTGTTCCTCTTCTATTCAACATCAGCAAATTATGGATACACAACCCCCTCAGCCAGGTGAGAGTGGATCCGACTCACGCAGATTGCCAGGCGTTAGGTCGAATACATCACTCATTGGGACACAGCAAGACCGCAGACCCCAGTTGGTCCACCGCGACGCTGCCAATGCAGCCTCCAAAGATATGACCCTGGCTGCACATTTTGATATCATCCGTAAGACCGGAAGCAGCAGGAACAAGATGCAGCATGCAGTTGCATGTGAGTATATCTGAAATGAGGTAAATGGCTGCCAATGAACCATATACAGTATAGCGGGCGTACGTAGAGAGCTACGTGAGCAATTAATTACTTTCTGTAACAGAAAATCTCAACGGTTGACCATGGCATTTCCCTGCACAGTTCACAAGATCAAACATCTTGATGATTTCAGCTCTGGGATTTTCGCGGAATGATTTCCAGATAAGCATCCCCGGGAGTGGATGACACTGGCTGTATCACTTCAGGGGAGGCTACCCAACCATATATCGTCGAGGTAATTGCCAAAACTCATTGTTAGAAGCAGCATCTGATTTCTTGAAGGTTTTCAACATGGCTGCTACTATGGCATGGCAAGGAGGTCGGGTAGAGCTGGAACAGTCCGACATGCGCCTGGCCTTGCATATGGCCAAAATGGCCAAAGAATGGTTTTCGCACGCTGCAATAGTGGAAACGCAATACCGCATCAACAGACCTGGCGCTGAGGTCCGTGAAGTGAAGAAGCGGGGTGTTGAGTTTGATGGGCATACAAATATGAGGGCTGCGATAGACAGACCCATGGCTATGCGTCGTTATAACCACATGGCCGGACGGCTTCTTTGCCACGATGGCACAGGAAAGAATCTGCAGACATGCTGCAGACGCAAAGGAACATGTGCACCCCGACCTGACAGACACAGATAGCCGACCTCAGAGTGGACGCCAACTGTGCCCGGAATGCCATGCGCCAAAACCGTAACAATTCTGGAGCTCCATGTACCGGAATCAACAATGTGCTGGCTGGATACGCGTATTCACATACTTCTCTTGCCTGTGCTGAATTTTGTACTCCTGATGCATACGCCCAGGAAAACCAGCACGATACAGATTTTGATCCAGATATGCTGAGTCATGAAGGAACATCCACTGGTTAGTACAAAATCTGCCGTGTGGTAATACAGCTAACATCGATTTTGACTATGAGAGCAGCCAATCGAGCGAACCTACCTGTGATGACGAGCATCGATCGAGCGGCGTGGGATTTTGGATATTAATCTGATCTACAATCAGCGGACACTGTAAGTATATTTTAAAGGATATATTGATGTGTATTATTAAAGAACAATGTAGTGATCAAGGAGAAAGTAAATGAAAATGCTAGAAAGGGTGCCAAAACAATGTGAATGATAAACTGCACCAAATCAAATGATTGCATATTGGTGATACGCCTGTGGCAAAATGAGCGTCAACAGAGTGTCAACTATTTTAGGTAGTGTAAGCTGGGTAATTGAAAATTGATCTGGTTGTGGTTCGACAGAATGAAAGTATTGGCCGCCTTTGTTGGCAAACATCTTCCTGACACACTCCATACCTCATCTTGAACATGAGCGTCAACGGAGCGTCAACAATTGGTAGACATGCCTAGTGTTAGCAACGGGTCCAGGTAACCCACCAGCAGTCTGGGTTTGGACCAGACAATCGGTTCGGTTCAGTTCCAGAACCATTCACACACCCAACGCGCTGCTTCCTGGCGGTCCAAACATGGCCGCATACCTGTCAACCCGTGGGTTTTGCTGGGTGTGTCTAGACCCGTTGAGTCCAATCTCCAGTTCTGCATTTCCTGTTTTTCAATATATGGTCGCATTCAGATATCCTACTGTTAATTGCAAAATATTGACTGTGGTACTGCATTGTCATTTTCTGATGTATTGACAACCATTATATAGCAAACAAGTGGAGACGCTCCCTGGCCCATCCTGAAAACAAGCGTCAATGGAGCGTCAACAATTGATGGTCTTGCATCTTGGGTAATCTAAGTGGCGCTTGAACGCACGTATCCATAAACAAGTGATTAGCAGCCTTCATGAGCTAATAAGCAAATGATATTCCCACGATAGACTCCTGAGCAGTAACAACTTATTTCATTTACAAAGGTGCAAGTAAGTGTTCATGAGCATTTCAGACTACAAAAACGGCAAAAACTGAGTAAATGGACTTAAACAGCCACAGCGCGCTTCGATAAAGCATGATCAAAGGCCCAAGATCGTCGACACTCTGTTGACGCCCATTTTCATGATGGGGCAGGGAGGGTGTCGCTTTCGTTTTTGCCTAGAAAGGATGGCAACACTTCCATTATGTGTAATCACTACCAAATTGCGTGTTTATTGCCCGACTTACAGGACCAAAAATTGTTGACGCTTCATTGACGCTGATTTTCACGATGGGACACGGAGCATCTCTCTTTCCTTTTTGTATCTAAAGGTTGTCAATGCTGATGGTATGTATAACCACTACAAAATTACAGCTTAATTACCAGACTAACATAACCTAAAATTGTTGAGACGCTATTGTCGGTCATTTTCAAGATGGGACAGGGAGCGTGTTACTTTCTCTTTTGACAATAAAGGGTGGCAACATTTCCATTATGTGAACTTCCTGCCAAATCGCGTTTTTATTACCCGACTTACATGACCAAAAATCGGTGATGCTCTGTTGATGCTCAATTTCAAGATGGGGCATGGAGCGTTTTGCATTTTTTTTTGCGTCCAAAGGTTGTCAATACTGTTGTTATGTATAACCACTACAAAATTACTTCATAATTACCAGACTAACAAAACCAAAAATCATTGACGCTCTGTTGACGCTCATTTTCAGGATGGGGCAGGGGGCGTGTTGCTTTTTTCTTTGCCTATAACTGATAACAACACTTCCATTATGTATGATCATTACCGAATCGCGTGTTTATTACCCGACTCACAGGACCAAAAATTGTTGACGCTCATTTTCATAATGGGACACAGAGCATCTCGCTTTCTTTTTCATGTATACAGGTTGTCAATACTCTTGTTATGTATAATCACTACAAAATTACTTCTTAATTACCAGACTAACAAGACCAGAAATCGTTGACGCTCCATTGACGCTCATTTTCAAGATGGGGCAGGTAGCGTCTCGCATTCTTTCTTGCATCTAAAGGTTGTCAATGCTGTTGTTATGTATAACCACTACAAAATTACTTCATAATAACCCCACTAACAAGACCTACAATCGTTGACGCTTGGTTGATGCTCATTGTCAAGATGAGGCAGGGAGCATGTTGCTTTCTCTTTTGCCTATAAAGGGTGGCAACACTTCCATTATGTGTATTCACTACCAAATCGCGTTTTTATTACCTGACTTACAGGACCTGAAATCATTGACGCTCCGTTAACGCTCATTTTCAAGATGTGGCAGGGAGCGTCTCGCTTTCTTTTTTGCATCTAAAGGTTGTCAATGCTGTTGTTATGTATAACCACTACAAAATTACTTCATAATTACCCAACTAACATGACCTAAAATCATTCACGCTCTGTTGATGCTCATTGTCAAGATGAGGCAGGGCGCGTGTTGCTTTCTCTTTTCCCTCTCAAGGGTGGCAACACTTCCAGTATGTGTATTCACTACCAAATTGAATTTTTATTACCCGACTTACAGGACCTGAAATCGTTGACGCTCCATTGACGCTCATTTTGCCACCGGCATAACCGCAATATGGAACCATTCCCTTTGACATACTGTATCAATAATTGTGTGGTGGCTGACGTTCTCTGCTGTTAATGTACATACTCCTTTCTCACTACATTGTTCTTGAATGATGCATATAAATATACCCTTTAAAATATACTTCGAAGAGTCCGCTAATTGTTGATCATGATAATACTCATAAATCCCGTTCCCTTCAGTCAACTGTCGTCTTCGCTGTCATGTTCACTGAAATGGCTGCTGTCGTCTACGAAATCGCTGTCAGCTGCATTACCACGCAGCTGACAGTGTACTAACCTGTGGATGGACCTTCATCAGTCAGCAAATCTGGAATAAAATCTTTATCGCGCATGCAATCCTTGGCATATGGATCAACATTGAAAAATTGAGCGCTGGGAAGCGGAGTATGTATATACACATATCAGGGTGGCACACCTTCTGTTTCGGAGCATTGAGTTCTCTAATTGGCATCAGGTGGCGCAAGTGGCGTTCCAGGCCTCGGGGGTGCCGGTTGTGGTGGAGGTGCACCTGTTCCTTTGCACCTCCAGCAAGTCTGTAGATTCTGTGCTGTGCCATTGTGGCAATGAACACAGCCGTCCGTTTGATTATCACGAAACATTGCCGGGTGTGTTTCTATCAAAGACTCCACCTCGTTATGCCCCAGATACTGAACACCCTGCTTCGTCTCCTGTCGAACTTCGGCGCACGGTTTCCTGATTAGTGGTCGCATTTCCTCAATCGCGGCGCGCGAAAACCCTTCGTTGGCCATGTTGGCCATTTCCAAGGCAGGACGCATGTCGGACTGTTCAAGCTGTACCCGACCCCCTTGACTTGCCATAGTAGCTGTCATGTTGAAAAGCTACAAGAAATTAGTTGCTGCTTCTAGGGTGAGAATCGGCTGTTAACTCGACCATATCCGACTCCGTAGCCTCCTCAAAAGTTCTTCAAAGCCTGTTTTGTCCATTCCCATGGACATTGATCACCAAGATGGTCTGCAGGAAGCACAAAGTTGACAACATCGTGATGATTTAATTTCGCGGACTATGCGGACAAATGCCTTAGTCGACCATGGAGGGTTCCCGTTACAGGCAGCGAAGAATTGCTCATGTAGCTCTCTACGTACCCCAGCTGGGTGATATACTGTTGGTTCACCGTCGTCTACATCGATATGGATTGACTCGCATCCGATCGCATTCTGCTTCGTATACTTGCTGCTTCTGGTTTTACGTATCATCTTCGAATGTGCCTCCGGGGTCAGATGTTCGGTGGCCACAATTGCTGCATTGCGGTGGACTATCTGGTGTCTGCGTTGCTGCTGTGTCTCACCGGGTGGCGCATTGTTTGAAGCGCCTGGCGTTCAGCTCAATTGGGCTTCAATCGCACCTGGATGATGTTTTGCTGGAACCATAACTTGCTGTTGTGGAATGGTGAGGAAGATGTTCATGAAAAGAAGTGGAAAGTCCTGAAGATTATATAGTTAGCTACAAGTCAAAATGGAATGAGTGATAGCTGACTTGCACCTTCAATTCAAGCTGAATCCGGCTGCGTATAGCTGCACTGGGTATGGCCGGAGGGGATTCCAACAGTCCTGTGATTTTCACTCAGTCGGTCAGATGTTGTTTGTGTGTTTGCAGGGATATATCGTGATGAACGACAGCTGATATCTCTTTTTGGATAGATATAAAAAGGACATTCTTTGACGGAAACGAGGTCTGGTGATGTTTGTCTCAACACATCGCCGGGATCTTACATCAATCAGAGGCTAACCATCACGTCACAATGTACGGTTAGCATGAGTATTCCCAATCAAGTGACGGTCAAAACGCTGATTGTACTTTGATCTAATTGATGAAACCTACCAACCTGGACATGAAAGATGCAGCTTGCCTCCATGCGGTCCATATCTTGCAAGATGCAACATCTCGCCAAACAACAAGGTCAACATAAGATACAATGGTCAATGCTCTGAAAAAGAACCTTTCACCACTTCCGGCCGGCCAATACGGCAAATCAATGAAGAAATTCACACAACGACATCATCTCACAAATAGAGGCAAAACTGGCTTGGAGGCAGAAAGTGTCCGAGCATTGGGAGGATTGGGCAGCTTATGATCTAAAAGAAGCTTTCGGAGGAGAAACGACGGAAAACACACCTTTTAAACAATGACGAAAAAGATAAATGGATCGAGGATTACGTGGATAGAGACACCACGGTGGCAAAAAAGCGAGTTCAAGACGCAGACACAGCAATCATTCAAGTGCAGGAACATATGAGGAATGTTGAAAAGGCACGATCGACAACAACAAAGCCTGAAACATCATTTGAGGAGATGTTGAATGCTGTCGGAGACAGTTTGAGCGATCTTGCAGGTTCCGAAGATGAGGAGGATAGGGAAGACGAGGACGATGATGAACAAGATACAGAGCTTGGCAAGCTGTGCGAAGATGAAGATCCTGGCTGGGTGATGGGCACAATCTCCAAAACGGTAAAGCACTGCATGGAGAGCTTTTGGCAGAATCAGATGAGACTTGATGAACTGACGCAACCTGGATAGGGGGACGCAGCCGAGTCTTTCCAGGAGGGAGATATGAAGTACGGAATGACTGAACTGAAGGTTCGGGCAGTTGAGATACCCCAAACAGACACAGCAGCAGTCACACCATCACCGACAACATTTGGAGAGCTTATGCAGTTTCTTGATATCGTCCCCCGACAATCCGAAATGCTGCAAGTGACATCTTGACAGGGAAGTAGTCAAATGAGGCTGCGTATGGAGAAACTTCAGGCAGACAATCACATAGTATATCTAATATCCGACGCGGTGCCCAATTCATCACAGAGGGAGATTGCGACGCCAGTTCAACCTGTGAGCATGTACACCAGAGTATAGCGTCGCTAGCTAATTACCATATAGCAATCGGATTTGGACAAGGACATCTTGACGGCTCCTGCGTGACCGGAGGGATCGATAGCCGAATGGCTATTTCCGATGACGTATCTCGAGTAAAAGCAATTTGTACCTACTCTGTTACGCATCAGCCTTTCTGGATCTCAATGACCAAATTGTAAGGCAAGATTATTCATCAGTGTGTGTGCAAGGGTCGTACGGGCCATCGAAATATTCTAGACACCAAATCCAGTAGATTGACAAACAATGAACTGTATATGGTGTTGCCTGTTACAGTTAAATGATAAAACAAAACCTAAATTTGAGACAAAATTTACTAACAAAGTTTAAGTCAGTGATGTCATACGACTCATAGAAGGAGCAGTCGAAGCACATCCAAAACCCGGATGAATGACAGTCGTCAGTCTGCATTAATCCATACAGCCAACTACATTCCTCTCCGCTCAGACCTCCTGCACATGGTCAGAAAATCGAACATTGCTTATGGTACATCATGGAAATTGAGGTGAACTAGCTGGGTGAAGAATGGTGAGGACGTCACGCTATAAATAGGTAAAACTAGCGCACAGATTTACATGCAGTAAATTGCCGGCTGAAATGCGATGCACTCACGTCATTCGTCATGCAGATGACATGTATATTGTTGGCTCACAAACTGATATGTCTTGAAGATTTTGAATTCGAATGATGATACATACAAACGGTATACTGGCTGCCAAAAAAGACTGTATGTATTTTATGTACAATTGTCGAGCACCAAATGACTGTTGATATGTCTCTGAGGTGAGCTCAAAGGTGAGTGTCAACAGAGCGTCAACTATTTTTTGCATTGCATCATACAAAATCGAGATGGTTTCGCTGCAACATTCATTCATAATCGAACTATAGCCCGCCTTCCTATTCAAAATGGGTTGCAACAACATCGCTACTATGTCCTAAGAATGAGCCTCAACGGAGCGTCAACAACGTCTGGCCTTGCATCTTGGAATATGCACGGGCTGTGCAGCGCCATTAAGCCATAATCGAACTATCGGCCGCCTTTCCAGGCAAAAATGCTTACCGCAACTTCGTCAATATGCCCTGAAAATGAGCGTCAATGGAGCGTCAACAATTTTTGGCTTTGCATCTTGGGATATCAAGGGGCTATGAGACTACTTTGATCCATAATCAAACTGTCGGCAGCTTTTCTAGGCAATAATGCTTTCCACGACCTCATCACTATGCCCCAAAAATGAGCGTCAACGGAGTGTCAACAATCTTATGCCCTGCATCCTGGAATATCAATGGGCTATGAGACTACTTTGATCCATAATCGAACTATCAGCTGCCTTTCTAGGCAAAAATGCTTATGACAAAATCGTTACCATGTCTCAAAATGAGCTTCAACGGAGCTTCAACGATTTTTGATTTTGCATCTTGGATAATCCAACGGCAATGGAACATATGTAACCCACAATGAACCCATCGGCAGCCTTTATTTGCAAAAATGCTAGTGACAATATTGTGTCCACCTCCTACAATTGAGCGCCCTCAGAGCGTCAACAGTTTCTGTGGGGGCTCAGAACCCTACACAGCAATGAACTGCATTGTGCTGTTCCTAAATCGAGTTATACGCGGTCAGTCTTTGCAATCTAACCTTGTATACAACTTCACAAATATGCACGCAATGTCTTACAGATCTGACGGTTTCACTTGAGGCAGTAGAGTAAATATTTAAGAATCCGGAGTCTGCTTTACTGCATCGTCACTTTCGGCAGTCATTCGAGTCAAATTGACCAGCTGTCTGATTCCTACCACCATGTCGGATTCAAAATCTTTGAACACCTGATTGCTCGAAGTTATGATCTCTTCCAAAAATGAATGTGTGTTTATTCGTGATTTGAGCAACCTTACTTTACAAATCCTCTTCAATGCTTGGGGGGCTTCAATGAATGTAGACTCAAAGCGGCCTGTTGCTTGGAATAAAGTTAGACATGCGCCTTCGTGGCGATTCTATTTACACTGCGGAATTGGGGTGACCGGTAGCCCTGGCATCATATGTATCATGTGTCATCAAGTTCTTTGTCATCCATCAGACCATGGAACCGGCTCAATGGCGAAACACTTGGTGGCAAAAGCTCACATCGCGAAGTCAAACGAATTAATAGAGTCAGAGGTCACTGAATTGACCAGTTCGACGGTCGATGAAACAGCTTTGGCCAGCCTGATCAGGAAAGGAAGTCCGAGGAATCACAATAGTCAGTTTGCAGAGGAAGATCAGATTTGGCATCCATGTTGATCCAGATTGACAGAAATGACAGACAGAATGTTCCAAACTGGCAGCAAAGGACTTTGAATCTTCCGAATGTCACCAAGACACATGCAATCGCTACCTCATGTTAGGATTTATCTTGGCTCATATTCCATGGAACACTATATCAAATCTAGAGCTATGTTGGTCATAGAAGGCATTGCGCGATGACTTAGTGCTGCCATCTGCTACGACCCGCTGTAACATTTGCCGGAGGGAATCTGCACTGACCGTGGATGCAACTAAGATGCAATTGCGGTGACGAAATTAAGTGGGTTTAGCTCTGGACGGATGCGCATCCACAAACAAACTGGCCATAACGTCCGCCATTGCTTACTATATGGATCGAAACTGGGCATTGTGTGAAGTTCAACTCGCGTTTGATGAGGTTCATCGCCTGTTCTTTTCACGTTTCGAAAGCTAATTAAGGATAATAGGTTAAAGACCAACATACTGAAGCATGGCTAGTCGTACATTTGAATGACGTTCTTGATCGTTTTGAGCTTCGCGACGGCCATTTGCTTGGAAATACAACCGATAATGCCTCCTCAAATTACTCGATGACACGCAGGCTGCAATCAGCACTTGAGGCCTCTGGAATCGAGTGACATGCATTGAGGAACCACATACCTTGCATGGTGCACGTCATACAGCTGGCTTTAGGTGCATTCATGAGCAGTCTAGGTGTCAAAGGCCGCAAAAAGTCTTGGGAAGCCCACCAGCGCGATCAGCAATTTGGAGAGACTGAAAGCTTAGACATTGGGAAGAGTCAAAGGCTTCGAAAAGAGGGCAACGCTAGAATCAATAAGGTTTAGGCCATGGAACCAGGTTTAGTAAAGATAATTGAGAAAGTACGTATTTCAAGATATTTTGAAAGTGCTGAAACTGACCTTCATATAGCAGAGAATGCTTGCTGCATTGATTACACTAACACCTGGTCGTCAAAATTAGTTCATCGACTGTCAAAAAGCCAAAGTCCGCATCATGGTACTTCCGATTCTGGATGTGAAGACCCGTTGGAGCTTGACCCTGTTGTTGCTCGAGCGCGCCTTCCAATTACGTGCATTCACATGCAAGTGGCTTAAAAACCCAACATACAGCAATTACCGGCCACTCTTCACAACTCAGGATTAATGCACCATCGTGAAGTATGTCATGAAAGTGTTGAGACCATTCCAATATTCGACCCTTTGGATGTCAAAGAGGCATACAGTCACATTGCATCACAGTATTACAGTGTAGAATGATATGTTTGATCACATGGATGGCGTGATGAGAGCTTTGGCTAAGAAAAAGACCCCATGGAAGGATGACTTGTTCTTCGCTGTGGAGTTAGCTCAACAGAAGTTGTCCAAATATTACGCTGAAGTGACTCCATTGACGGGCACGCCTCTCATTTCTGCACATATCCTCGATCCTTTCCGGAAATTGCGATCCCTTGAAATGTGGGACAAAGGAATCGATATTAATCCTGAGGATGAGGCATTGTATAATACCCAATACCAAGAGGCCTTTCTGAAATACGTGGAGAATGAAGAATGTGCCAAACATTGACTTGTGCCGGTCAACAAACACGAAAGCTTGATAAGGAGCAATCTTACCCCCTCCTAAATGGTTTCAGGATCCTGTCAATCATCCTTTGATCGATATGATTTGTCCAGCGATGATGAAGAATACTTAATGCCTAACAATGTGGCTGAGACTACACCAGGACGAAGCGATCATCATGCAGCACGCTTGTTGACCACTGCCATGCTCCATTTGAATTCGCCGCCTGAAGCACCGAAAAACTGGGGGCAAATTAATTCAAATCTCAATGATTACCACTCCGACCCAACCGAGAATAGCAGTACATTTTGATTCCCAGACATAACCGACTGGAGGCATCAACAGGAGAAAATGCACTCCAAGTACGCCGATCTCTCCAATGTGGCATGCGACATATTCTCTGTCATACCACATGGTGTCAGAGAGGGGGCCAGTTTTCCCCCAGACGGAGATGAAATCGGCTGGAGGCAGTCAAATACCACAGGTGAGACTCTTCGCGAAAAAGTCATTGTAAGGCAGTTTGCTCAAACCAATAACAGGATTTTGGCAGGCGCTGATGGAGAATTGAATCCAATGAGCACAGAAAACGACACGGAAATAAAGACAGAGGCATTGGAAAGGACATTGCACAGAATGACCATGGTCCACAAAGTTTTGGAGATGTGGCAGGGCAACCTAAACGTATGTGCTACCCAGAAAGAATCCCGCGCGAAAAACAAGCAGATGACAGCCACGGGTTACATGTCGGACACGGAAGATATCGTCAATGGATCCTGGACACTCTTTCACAATGCTCGTGCGGATGCATTTACATTGTCGGAAAGATCTCCATTGGCACCGCCTTTGTCTGTGAAGGACCTCCCTGATGGACAAACTCTAATATTGAATATCTGCCACATCCGAAGACTCAACCGTCATCCAGTCAAACGTGATGAGGATAGCACACCAGATAGCATTTCGGACACTGAGGATTGGCTAAAGTCGAATGGGGACTTAGATAATCGAAATGACAGCGAAGATGATTGCAGGGTGGACGTTGAATCTGATATAGTGCAAAACAATAGCATCGAGGATCTGGACTGCCCAGAGCAGTGGGATGTGAGCGCCGCGCCAAATGTTCCCGGATTGATTTGGCCTACACAGAAGTCAAAGAGACAGGCTCAAAAGGTGTTGATGACGGTCAATGCAATCGAAACGAGGAGGAATAAGGGAGTGAATCAAAAGTTGGACAGAATGCGTCAATGTTTCACCAGCTTCTTTATGTATCTTGAACTAGAATTTTAGTTAGTGATATATTATGGGCGAATGGTGAGCGGTAGCTTGTCAATATCGGGTGATAACCAGATGTATAGCAGGTGCAATGAAGCTTTTGGCAAGATACAGAAATTTTAGTCGTGTTAGAGCGATCAGTGCAAGAATGTTACTGTGCTCGGCTTTTCCACGAGGCCAAGTCTCAATCTGGCAGCAGGACCACCAATATGTTCAAATCATGATGAAAACTATTATCAATGGCAGCAGATGTTGAATGGATAATACATCAAAATGAGCTTCAACGGAGCGTCAACGATTTGTGGTTTTGTAAGTATGGAAGTCAAACAACAATTTGGACGCTGTAATGCATAACTGATATGTTGGCAGCCTTTACAGACAAATGGGACAGCGACATTCTCCCTGCCGCATCCTGCGAATGAGCGTCAATGGAGGATCAACAATTTTCAGCTTCGCATCTTGCGTAATTTATGTTCCGACTGGTTGTAGACATCCATTTGTCAGATATTGACAGCCCTTACTGGGAAAGACTACAGCGACATGCTCCCTGCCGCATCCTGAGGATAAGAGTCCACAGAGTGTCATCAGAGCGTCAACGGAGCGTCAACAATATTCAGCTTCTCATCTTGGGTAATTTATGTTCCGATTGGTTGTAGACATCCACTTGTCAGATATTGACAGCCTTTACTGGGAAAAACTACAGCAACATGCTCCCTGCCACATCCTGAGAATGAGTGTCAACGGAGCATCAACAATTGTTCGCTTCGCATCTTGGGTAATTTATATTCCAATTGGTTGTAGACATCCATTTGGCAGATATTGACAGCCTTTACTGGGAAAACTTACAGCAACATGCGCCCTGCCACATCCTGAGAATGAGCGTCAACAGAGCGTCAACAATGTGTAGCTTCGCTTCTTGGGTAATTTATATTCCGATTGGTTGTAGACATTCATTTGTCCGATATTGACCGCCTTTACTGGGAAAAACTACAGCGACATGCTCCCTGCCGCATCCTGAGGATGAGAGTCAACGGAGCGTCAATGGAGCTTCAACAATATTTTTCTTCCCATCTTGGGTAATTTATGTTCCGATTGGTTGTAGATATCCATTTCTCAGATATTGACAGCCTTTGCTGGGAAAAACTACAGCGACATGCTCGCTGCGACATCCTGAGAATGAGCATCAACGGAGCGTCAACAATTTATCGCTTCGCATCGTGGGTAATTTATATTCCGATTGGTTGTAGACATTTATTTGGCAGATATTGACAGCTTTTACTGGGAAAACCTACAGCAACATGCGCCCTGCCACATCCTGAGAATGAGCGTCAACAGAGCGTCAACAATGTTTAGCTTCGCTTCTTGGGTAATTAATATTCCGATTGGTTGTAGACATCCATTTGTCAGATATTGACAGCCTATACTGAGAAAAACTACAGTGACATGCTCTCTGCCTCTTCCGGAGAATGAGCGTCAGCGGAAGGTCAACGATTTTTAGACTCGCATCTTGCGTAATTTATGTTCCGATTGGTTGCAGAGATCCATTCATCAGATATTGGCAGCCATTACTGGGAAAAACTACAGCGGCATGCTCCCTACCGGATCCTGAGAATGAGCGTCAACAGTGTGTCAACGATTTTGAGCTTCGCATCTTGGGTAACTTATGTTCCGATTGGTTGTAGACATCCATTTATCAGATATTGGCTGCCTTTGCTGGGAAAAACTACAGTGACATGCTCGCTGCCGCATCCTGAGAATGAGCGTCGACGGCGCGACAACAATTCTTAGCTTCGAATCTTGGGTAATTTATTTTCCGATTGGTTGCAGACATCCATTTATCAAATATTGGCAGCCTTTACTGGCAAAACAACAGTGACATGCTCCCTGCTGCATCCTGAAAATGAGCGTCAATGGAGCGTCAACAGTTCTAGTTGTTGCATATTTGGTAATCAAGGCATCGCGCTCATCTCCGCATTCCTAACGGGATCATTGACCACCATGATAGACCAAAATGCAATCTATCAAAGGTAAAATACTGATTCTAAATTAATCTATATTGCAAGCTGCAAAGCATGCAAAAACATATTCTTGGTTGTTGAAAACGTGATTTTGATAACATACTATTCACATACTCCAAAAGCAGGATCCTTAATTAAATCTATGGATGGACCCGCTGGGCGACCCACTGACAACCCGCCCAATTCAGACTGGTTGGGAGTTGACCATTGAACCGTATCCGAGTTGACGGTTTGGGTTCATTGACAACCTGCACCGCCAATTTGGCAACGATTCGGGCTGAACCCGGACGTGGACCTGAAGTGACGGTCTTGAACCGTTGCTAATACTAGTCATGCATCCTGGGTAATTCGAATGCTGATAGGTAGCAGTCAGTCATAAAGGAATCATTGGCCGCCTTTATATGGAAATCATATTGCGATACCCTCCCCGCCCCATCTTGAAAATCAGGGTCAATGGAGCGTCAACTATTGTTGGTCGTGTATCTTGTGTAATCTGCGGGGTGGCAGGTTGCAAACAGTCATAAATGAAGTAGTGGCCGCCTTCATAGAAACCAGAGGAAGTGAAACGCTCCCTGCCCCATCATAAAAATGAGCGTCAATGGAGCGTGAACGATTGTTGGCCTCCCATCATGGCTAATCAGAGTACCATTTGGCCGTTCCGGTCAATATACATCATTTTGACTGTTTTTGTACACTAACAGGCTCAAGAACACTTAGTGGTAGCTCTGGAAATAAAATATGTTGTTACTGTCCTGGAGGATGTGGCGGGAATATCCCGTACATATCTGCCTATAAAGGCTGCCATATTCTTGTTTATGAATGCTTGTGATCAAGCACCACTCATATTACCAAAGATGCAAAACCAAAAATTGTTGACGCTTCGTTGATGCTCATTTTCATGATGAGGTAGGGACCATTCAGCTTTCTCTTTTGGCTTTAATGGCGGCCAACAATTCGTTTATGACATTTTGCAAGCTATCGGCATTCTGGTTACCCAGGACGCATGACCAAAAATCAGTGACGCTCCATTGACGCTCATTTTCAAGATGGGGTAGGGAGTGTTTTGAATTCTCTGTTTGCTTTAAAGGCAGACAACAATTCGTTTATGACATTCTGCAACCTATAGGCATTCTGATTGCCCAGGACGCCTGACCAAAAATTGTTGACGCTCCGTTGACGCTCATTTTAAAGTTGTGGTAGGGAGTGTTTCACTTTCTCTTCTGGCTATATCGGCGGCCAATACTTTGTTTTTGGCTGTGTCTAACTTGTCGCCCCCCAGATTACCCAAGATACATGACCAACAATCATTGCCACTCCATTGACACTCACTTTCAGGATGTGGTAGGGCGCGTGTTTATATTCGTTCTCAGCATTATGGCGGCCAATACGTCAAAAACAACCTGCGACCTAGCAATGTCAATATTTTATGATTAACGGCAGCATATCTGCACGCGACAATGAATGTGAAACCCTAAACGCACAACCGAAGAATTGAACTGACAGGTCTAGCCAAACCCGGCAAAACCCGTGTATAGATGGGTACGGGTCCCGGTCTGGCACACCGAGAGTCGGCCGGTTGGGTTGTGGGACGGGTCTGGAACCGCACTGACTCGTGTTTGCGGTCCAAACCGGAACCAGTGGCGGATTGCCCAGACTCGTTGCTAACACTAGTTGTAATGCACATACTCATAGGAAATATATTAATATTCAATTAGATCTTACCAAATATGATGTTACAAAATAGAATAATATCAAATCTAATGGTACAAAATATAATAATAATAATTGTCATGGTAATAAGTATGATGAGGATAAACATGATGATAATAAACATAATAGTGATAAATATTATACTGGACGTGGTATTGAGGTCAGTATCATGGCTGCATCAACAACAATATATGTTGGAATGAGTTGAATATTAACTGCAATTCAAACCATGGTAATGAACTTAGTAACTATTGTAATAATAAGTATATTAATTGTGAGTATGGTGGAGAGTAACTTTGATATAGATTGTGATTTTCATTGCCACAGTCTGAGCCAGTACAGATAAGTGCAATGGCCACAATTCCTGATGAAAACCACTTTCTCACTCTGCTGTATAGCTTCTGCATCCAGTTGCAGATTCTAAAAATCTTTGCAAGTTGTCACACTTACTATGGTAAAAGTACCCAATATTTGAATTATCATTGTGGGATATTTACTTCAGCTTAACTTACTCTGTGACTATGTGGTGGTCCATATGGTAGTTAGTCCAACTGTATATATAATATGTATTGTTTATGATATTCCTTTCCTGTCAATCTAAACTATTACCACTATTAGCACAACAGTTCAGAAAGATGTAGATGATATTGAGAATCACCACAATTAAAACAGTTTTAGATACTCCTTCTGCTATATATCTGACATTCCTATCAATCTTATGGCTATAAACAGTATACATTACTTGGTTTGGTGAGGTGATCAGCTGTATTGTTAGTCAGAATGTGCTATATATGGAAAACCCAGGGATTAGTTCAATAATTTTGGATATATATCTTCAAAATACATGGGTATTGTTGGTATTGATATTGGCTGCATGTTGCAGATAGATATTAAGTTAGCATGTGAAGAAGATACTAGCATTCTTACTTTTCCAATTGAATATTTATCAAAATAGTGACAAATAGCAAGGCATGTGACTTAAGTCTTTAAAATAGCATTGTTAGTTTCAATTACCTACTTCATCTGTTGCTGACCTTGTAGCATTGTAATGACATTCTTTGTATGGAGGGAATTTGACTGGAGGGTGATGAAAGTACACGTTCAATCCAGCTGTTCAAAATTACAACAGTACTGTTGAATCGTATCTGTGAGGTAATTAAAATATATTACATTGCAATGGGCAATCTTATAAACTGCTAGGACCTTAAGCACTGTCTGGATTGCATGGCACCAGAACTGGAAGTGTGGAAAATAATTATTCCAATGTTAGAGCTTAGGTGATTATTACTTACTGTAATATTAGTGGTTATAATACTGTTGGAAATAGTGGTATATATCTGAGATTAAGATACCATTAAGAGTATTGATCTTTAGGATCTATTCCATCATCAATTGAGCTTGTAGATTTTTAAAGTGACTTTAGAGATATGAAAGTTGTTCTAGCCGTATACTCTATTAATTATAGGAAATATGATTTACAAATGGTAGATAGTATCATATTATACTTATTGTGGAATGTATGGGAATGGACGAAGTACCGGCTATCTACATGCCATGTTGATCAGGTGATTCTTATCGAAGCGAAATATGTATATCTGTATATGAAACAGCTGATAGCTTTTGAGTTATTATACTGTATTGTTCTGTCATATCTATAACTGAAGATACCAATTTTGAGTTATATATCAATTTGAATAATATATTGCTATCTAAAAAGACATGTATAATTGTATTATATAGAAAATTTAGATGTAACTATACCCTTTGGAATTAATTAATCTATACATTATATTTAGTATCCAAAACATTCTGCCAAATACATACTTATAGAATATTGCGATTAAGTAAATAGACTAAATATTCAAATCGAACTTAGAAATCAGCAGCTATTATAAGCAATATAATTTGAAAGAAATATTGCTGATTACCCAATATACTTACAATAATATTTAATACTGTATACATCACAAAATACCAATTCAGCAGATTATTATAATCACCTGGAAAGAAACTGATTAGTTTCACAGCTTTCATAATATAGTACATATCAGTACTATAATTAAATTATTTATATTCTTTTTGATACTCTCAATCAAAATTGTATGGTAACAACAGCTTAACCTGCCAGTAGTGGGTGAGGTTCATATCAAACTACATCAATAGCAATTGAATAGCATACAATTGCAGTAATATCAACTAATAACAACTGTCAATGTAACTTCATACTGAATGTTATACTGTATTTGTACTTGGGAAAGACACTTTACTGACAGAATAAAGATTTGAATTTACCAGTTGATTACAAATATATAATCTTTTTTGTTGGTATATAACAGAATCCAATTTAATAACCACAACTGCTATTTCTAATTCTTCAAATCAAAATTTAATAATAACCAAACTGAATTAAATTCATTGTAATATGAATAGTTATCAATTTCAGTATTATTTTAACAGAAAGAAAACAATAACATGTATGTTTAACAATAAGAAAATGAATATATATATGATTAAATAGTAGGCTATTCTGTTTTCCAAAACTAAATTAGATAATCACATTTGAATTACAATTTAGAGAAGTTAATAATCGACTTTAACTATTAGAATTCTCAGGTGGCTAGAAATTCATAGTTGAATATTGAGTAATATATTATTTAATAGGAGAAATAGTTATACAATATAGATTGCACTAACTGCTATCAACCAAAAAGTTGTATCTTTGGTTCAAGTTGAATGGAAATAGTATTTCAGAGATATTCAAATAATCAATACTCAGAAGAATTGAAGTTATCTTTGTTAGAAAGGAACAAGATATTCTATATGAACATATTTTTCTCATTTAAAGTTTCGAATGGTTACTTAGTATATCCAATCCAGGCAAAAATGTCATCAATTATCTATTATCAACTTCTGTGTAACTCTACTGCTGCAATAACTATCTGTATTTGAAATTACTATGCTTTAGTTGCCACCATATACTCAAGAGTTATGTTTTATTAACATCTGCAACTGTATTAACTGAGTATTGAGTGTAAGAGTATGTATACTGTTGTTTGGTGTCATATGCATATGTATGGTTATTATAAAACTACAGTTGCAAATGTAGATATCAGTGATAGTAGATGTAGATGTGTATGATTGATTGTGGCTAGAAATCTAAGGCTAATGGTGAGTCTACTATATAGAATAGCCCTTCATCAGCAGGAAATAAGTCCGTCCGGGCCAAATGGCTCCGTCACATTGGACCTGGTCTGTCACAGCCGTCAGAGACATCCCAGTTGCGGCTTACTCTGCGCCAAGCATCAATACCGCGCGTCGTGTTGCATATCACCCTCCCATCGCAGTTTGACCGTTTCTCCTCGCTCTGTCGGTCTTCTATTTCAAACGCTGACTCTGGTGTTGAACGCCAACTGTGACCATACGTAGGAGTGCGTTTATTGGGCACGTGCTTGCATCGGGATTGCAATGCGATTGGTGACACCACGATATCCTCTCCTTGCATTCCTTCTACCTGTGTGCAAAATGCAATTCTCTCTTTACTAATTATACATATCATTCCAAGTCGGCAGATCTATGTGGCTATTGACAATCCATCGCTCGTTCCATCCGTCGCCTGTCTTACTACTAGTAGCAATCTCGGGAATTACATGCGGGCAGCCGACAACGTTTCCCACGCTGAAAACTTGCAAAGCAACTGCTGCCAGTGCGTTTCTCACATGTACAAATTTCGAGACAGGATGCATCTTACCCGAGTTTCGAGGTATTGTGGTGAGTGCCAGGGCTAACCTGTACTCAACGAAAGCTCGATCCTCCTTCAGGAGCTTGATTTTGAATAGTCGTTGAAGTTGCCATGGGAGACAACGATTCAGCGCACCATACCATCTCCCTGGGCATTGCTTTACCCACACCCCGTCCTTCGGCCAGGCGCCTCCGCACCAGCTCTGGCTTCCTGGGCATCAACAAATCTGAGATATGCGTTCACCTTCTAAACCCTCAACTTTAACCTTAATACCATGGTAAATACAGAGCTCCATTGCATGCAGTTGTTCATCCGATATATACATTTTGTTACAACTCTTACGCTTGAGAAACTCCCGCGTGCCATTGTGTATTGTCATGTGGTGCATTGAGTCCTGCGTATTGTGGAGTAAAGCTCTGAAGTCTTTGATCATAGCGTCAGGATGCTTTCCATCAGGGCGGTTCAGGGACGCCATGAATGTGGGCTTCGCATATGACTAAGAGCTCAGCGGGGCAGCCAGATCAGCGCCGGACGGGAGGACATTGCAGGTTTCAGCGCTGTTCTCTCGATGCTGAGCGAGGGCTTGGTGATTGAGCTCTCTGATTTCGAAGCTGAGAATGCGATGCTGAATGGTGAATACTTGTGGCAGGTAGTTGAGATTGTGATTGGAGGCATTCGAACCGTTCTTGAGATTCATTCCATGTGCTTGTTCATGTCTCTCAGCTGAAGACTGTTCCAATGCTCCGTATCAACAAATCTGTTCGACCCAGTGAGACAACAAGTGGATCTTCGGAAAGTTGAAGTCGGCATCTCACTCCTTGGAAACATCAATCCCATGGCTGATATAATCCCGCCAGGCATTCATTTCTCGACGCTTCTTGGATGGCGTCCGAGTTTCAGCATTTGTTTCCTCATCTACCTTTCACTTCTTCACAAGCTCCATTCTCAGGGCATGGGCTGTAGCCTTCGCCTTTCTGCGGGCTCGCCGGAGTAAGAAAACATCTTTGAACATTTGAAAACGACACAAGGCGTCTTCCATTTAGCTCAATGTTGCCTCATCATGAGATTTATATCAAGCATACATAGAGAATTCTAATATTGCCCATGTGCACTCAATAGAGTGATTGAATATGGGACGCTGAGCGGGGCTTGCTCCTGGTAGAGACTGGGTTACATCTCCGAGCAGGTACCAGCTCATTTCTTTCATCTCCTTCCCATTCCTTTGAGAAACTTCCTTCATATGACTTAGTTGTTGGTGTGAGGTGGTGGTGAGCAGGCACAGATTACCATATTGCATTGTACTTGTCGAGCTGTTCGCACCTCTTCATGAAGTGGAAAATCCACTTCTGGAGGTGAACAAGCATGCCAATCTGCATTGTAAGGAGGAGGTCGGGCTTCAGGAGGCCACTCACGATACAGGAAATATGTAGAAACACGTTGAATCCTCAGAGAACATGGCACAATGAGAGTTTGGCATCGGCTGCCTTGGTGTTGGCATCGCTGAGCGTTCAATCTAGATAGTGATCCCACCGGGGGTGTTGCTTGTCAGGAGGGACATGATCTCCAAGTTTGTTCATTTGACACTCGCACCGGAAACGGACATGTCGCTCGAGATAATGTAGGTTGCTATACCTAGGGTAATCTGCAAGCCATGCAGCAACAACCGGTTTGCAACACCTGATGTTGCCATCTGCACAGAGAACATTGTAATACACGCTCTCGGCGCTGGGATTTTGTTTAAAGGTGAGAGGGTGGAGTACCCGTTGGAGTACATTGTTCAGCAGCTCTTGGTTCGTTTGCCGCTGCTAATCCAGCCGCTTCTGAGGAATATTGAGGTTCTTGAACGGAATCGGCAGGAGAGTGACCATTACAACACTGTGCATTGAGGGCATCTGGCGGAGCTTCGAAGATAGACTGCCAATGGGCAGATTTACAGGCCACTCTTTCTTGTCGCGAGCAAAATACGAGAGATGCCTTCCATCGGACATGAAGATCAAGGGAACCAGTGTATCCCCCACTCTGAGCGTTGACTTAACGTCGGTTCGCACATCATCATACTCAGCTATCTCTCCTTACCTGTGTCTCCCACCACCAGTCCGCGGTGTGCATTTCGGTATACAGGCTGTTCGGCGGCGTATTGCAGTTGAAACAACGCTGAAAGGCATAAATCAGAAGCTCGGCGTATGCAGGCTGCCTCATCAACCATCTCACGCTTTTGTTGATGTCTCGACTGCAGTATTTGATAGGGCGTTGGTGATTGTCATTCCATTTCATATCCTCGAGAGCGTGTAGTTCCCACTCCCAGAGAGCTAGATCATCTGGCACGCTAGCCACGAGCTTCTGGATGCTATCCGAGTTTCCGAAGCTTGGGACATGCAGCGGTGTGTTTTCTTCCTTCAGCACTTTGTCATAGTATGTCTTCATGCCCTTCTTCTTGATCCCACACAGGATATATTTGTAATCTTCATGCTTCGCAAACGGGTAGTAGGGATTGATTTTTAGGTTCGTCTCAAGGACAGCCTGAGTGTCGCGTTCCCATGGCTCAGCAATGTAATCACGCAGCTGAGCACCGGCGCCGGGGTATGTTTCTATCCGCAGCAGATGTGGTGGCAGTGGTTGAGACTCCGAGTCTACAATGTTTTCACAGTGTTCGAGATTGCACAACGTGTCCAAGTCTTCGACTGAATCTGTGTTAGAGTTGAATTCACGATGCTGAGCGGGTTCAACGTGTCGGGGCGCGCTGTGAACAGCCAGATTCTCTTGGCGTGCAACTTGAAGGTGTTCAGGATGGTGTAATTTGATATGTGTAAGTCACCAGCTGTCTGAGGTGAGCTTCTTTTGGCATGAAAATTCGGGGCAACAGAGAGAGGCCTTCTCTGGCATTGTCGACGACACACGAGGAGTGGAGTATTCACTGTATGAAGGGACGATAGTTGGTGCTGGGCCTGAGCAGTCTGGTGTGGGTATAAGCTCACAATACTTGAGAGATTTATTGAGCCTCAACACCATCACAAGGAGTTTCCTTACACGCCAGGAGTTGCAAAAACACTGCATGCGCGATATCCCATAATACTATGAATAAATGAAACATAAACCCTGAGCAATCCAAAAACCTTGCGACGCGTGTAATAATCAATGCCTGGGATAAATAGATTAGTACAAAGGAAACGAACATGCCCACAACCCTAAGCCAAACGAAAAAAACACCTCCACGGGTGCCTTGATCAGTGCCTGGGATGAATAGATTACAGCAAAGGGAACTCACATGACAAGAACCTGACCCTAACCCAAACGCACCCCTGCTCTGCCACGCGAGGACTGCTTCACTCCTCGCCTACTGAGCCATCGGGGCGCGCCTCAGGGAGAGACACATCGTGGGAGGGACATTAGGGAGAGGGACGTCCGGGAGAGAGACATCGGGGAGAGTGACATTGGGGAGAGGGACATCGGAGAGAGGAACATCGGGGAGACTGTGGCCACATGCCGATTCGCTGAGTAGCTACTGCTCCAGATTGACATCCGAGCTGTTTCGGGCTGCCTCAGCTTCTGGAAGAGTTGCCACCGCTGGGCCAGGTTGTTTCGGTCTCACAAGCTCCAAAAACTCCGGCCCACTGAGGGTATGAGTCTCCAGAGTTCGTGGTTGGGGGGGGCGGCTCCGGTGTTGGTGGCCGTGGGGCAGGCGCCGGAGGTTGTGGCCGTGAGGTATGCTCGCCCATCTCCTGGCCATGCTCAGGTCGCACGGTTGGCTGATTGTCTACCATGGTATCAGCATCGTCAGCCGATGTATTTACCATCTCTCCCTGGCCAATCGTCCGAGGTTCTTTGCCATCATCCTCATCCTCATCCTCATCCTCCTCCTCATCTTCATCCACCTCCTCTTCCTCCTTCTCATCTTCCTCCTCAACATCTTCCTGATCTTCACCATCCGTTTCCATATCCATATCACCATCTAAATCAACGCTGTCCGGTGTGTCCACATCATCCTCCATACGCATATCCACATAAGAATCATCTTCTGAGTGATACTCGCCGTCCGACTCGGTAGAGTCGGTATCATCATCTGATGAAATTTACCCCTCAGGCAATGCTTCCGGCTCAAACTATACCAGCTCTAGTATGCCCTGCGTGTCCAAGTCTGCCTCTGACATATCCTTCTGCAACTGCAAAGCAACAGCACGAGAGATATCATCTCCCCCTGGGGTTGCTTTAACAATACCTTTCCCTTTACCGTTTCCCTTCCCCTTCCCCTTTCCTTTCCCCTTCCTGTCCTCAGTCACCTTTCTTTTCCCCTTCCCATCATTTGTTCCCTTCCCTTTCCCAGTCTCCTTCTCACAGCGCTGCGTGTCGTCCTCACCCTTGCCGTCGTCTTTGTCATTGCCATTGACAGGCCGGCTCCTTCCACTGCTCGACACTCCGGGATCCGCCCAGGTCTCATCATCATCATCCTCATCGATTATCTCATCACAATTCAGCGGTCTGATGGCAAGGAAACCGCCAGGTTTGTACTGCCGGATGTCTGGCGGCCCAATCTTTGCCCTCAGATCATCACTACTGAACCCGGAAAAATGCTCACCATTGCGTGTAACATTTCCAGAGCTGCTGGTCAGCGGATTGGAGTGATCGACTTGATCCCCGAAGGCATGGGCGTTGGCCCACCACCAATTGTTCATTACGTCGCGGGTTTTCGCAAACACTTGCCCCATATATCAGCAGAATGCAGCCCACCACTCCCGAAAATGCGAACTCCTGCTCCTGTGGTCCGGCCACATCAGCTGGCATTGTGAAAGTGGCGAGTCGTGACTGGATCAAGAAAGATCATATCATAAAGGAGGTCCCATGCCCTGTCGTCCTTAGCACCTCAAACATTGAATATCCGTATGAGTCCACGGATGTGTTGCGGAATGAATCCCTATATACGGTCCCGATCCAATGACAAGCGTCGATTTATAACCAATATCACCATCTTTGCCCTAGCCTTCCCGTTTCCTGTGCTGCTGCCCTTTGGTACCATCGCTGTGAGTAGAAAATGAATCTACATCCGAAACGTTAGCATCATGATACAGTTGCATGCAGCGGAAGCAACCCAAGAGGGAAAGTACATAGTTGTGAAGGTTATGGGGTGTGTTTTGGAACGAGAGGCATTGTTGTGTGCAAGTCACATGATGTCGAGATCAGGATGCTGTCGGTGTGTATAACACTGTAGGACATATGAAAGGAGGTGTAGGCGGGAAGGTGGGATATATATACTCGAGTTCAGGCGATTTCTTGGTTCAACTTGTGAGTTTTGTTGGTTGATAAACACCAAACGTCCCAGCCTTCATCTTGCAGAACCACCAGGCACTTCATGCCAATCAAGCCTCGAGAGGAGATTTGGGACTCGTGGTGAGGACCCTTCACAATGCCGGGCGTTGCGTATGCATCACACATCATTTTTACCGCTGAGACCTTGTGCATCTCGGAGCAAACAGAGTTGTTCTCAGGTTATCCCAACTGTGCAACCATCCAACACGGCTACCAACGCCTAGCAGTGGAAAAAGCACACGCAACTGATGTCATAGGATAGAGAGTAGATCATTGTTCCCTCTGCGATGCTTCTAGCTCTGCCAAAGACGGATTTTCACTGGGAAGCTGAAGATATACACAATCGACGGTTCGAAGTATTTTGCCAAGAATGAGTGCAATACGATGATAATCGCACCAAGAAGGCATGAACACCCTTCAAGCAGAGCAAATAGACCTTCAGACATTGCTGTAACAGTGAATATCAATGCTGAGTGTAATCTGAGTTTAATCTGATAGCAGTTAACCCCATAATTGAATGCTTTTGAAGGGATCTCGTCCCCGAGTATTGTCACGGTTCAGAGTCTAGCCCGGTTTACACTGTGCCTACCTTTTTCATCGAATCCCTCCATGGTCGCTCAAATTGGAGTCTCCCTCTCCTGCCGTTGCATATGCATGCAGCGGAAATTATTCCTCCAGTTTTAACGTCGAACCTCCATATCAGATGACGCCTTCCCAAAGCCATCACCCTGTCACGTCTCCGGTTGTAAGAAATGTTCGAAGTCTTGGTAATCGTCAGAATCAACAAAAGTGTGGGCCTTGGGGGAAATGTAAGGGCACGTACGCCAGCGTTCGGCGTTATAGGCATGCGTACGGTAATTGTGGTATACGGTTGCAAACGTGGACTCGAGTGATAGTAAATTTAGGTGTATAGGTAAGATTATCGCTAGAGATCTAAGTCTTGAGGCGAGCCGACTATATAGAATGGCCGTTACCCGGCCACAGTCACGTGTTGCCGTTACATTATCCCCCTCTTTCGGCGCAGACCTCCTGGGCTGCATAAACCGTACAAGAGAAAAGGAAACGAAACGGAGGAATATATTATACAATTCATGCTGCGTACGTACTCGTACGAAATCATATGTCCCGCTACCGATTGGTACAGCTCAACGGCGACCTTTCGGCGGATCCGGCGCACGGGGAAACTCCACTTCCATTAGCAGGTGGCAAAAACTCATGCCGACGCCATTTGTACCGGGCCGAGATCCAAAGAAGAGAAGAAGACATGAGAGAAACAAGAAAACATCCAAAAGTGATCCCGTCTCCATATCTCGACTTCCTAACCCATGCTCCTACAATCATCATTCCCGTAGCTCGTATATCTCGGCGTAGGTCATTGTCGGAATCGTCAGGGTGGTAAAGCTTCCGCTCATGACTTGGCATCGATGGGAGCTTCCGCTGCTGGCATCGGTAGTATCCGTCGGTAATGATCGATCGTATACGTCAATCGCGTCTTATTCGTCGATATCTACTACGTAAGTTTCTCTAAAATGGTTATACTTACCAAGTTGAAGCGCACCTGCGCTCTCTTGAACCTTCATGCAGTGCTTTCGCATGCTCTGTAGATTATCTCTTCCAGCCGGTAGTCCTCGGAAAATGGCATTGACTCGTAGATGCTGCGTGACGCGGTAGTCTTCTTTGCATGTCCGCTTCGGTGACAATCCGGTCGACTTCATTGTTGCTCTTGATAGGAGGCTTCAGTAGAATCTTGGTTGACTTCTTGGTAGACTGATCAGTCGACTTCTGGTTGCGCTCTCGATTGGCGGCTTCGGTTGAATCTTGGTCGACTTGTAGGTGCGTGTCTCGGTAGACTGCATCCCGGTGGGCTTTTGGCTTGTCGGTAGGACTTGACTGGTCGACTTCTCAGTAGACTTCTCGGTCGACTTCTCAGTGTGTCTCGGTAGACTGCCTCCTGGTGGGCATTTGGTTTTGTCGGTAGGATGCATTTTTGACATGGTCATCCCCTCTGTTGAAGTTTGTTGCTCCGTCGACGACTTAGACTCAAATCAGTTGTTGATTTCCGTTGTGGTTCGGTAGACTTATGAACTTCGGTAGACTTTTGGTGATCTTTGTTGACCGACGCGTCTTTCAGCAGCCTTCTTCTCTGGATTTCGGAGGTCTTCGACTTCGCTTGTCTTTTGGCTGGTCTTGGTCGACTTCGCTTGCTTCGTCTCATTTTTCCACATGCTTTCATGTCATTTTTTGCACTTGCTTTCGTCTCATTTTTCCACTTGCTTTGGCCTTTCTTTTTGACCTGCTTCGTGGTTCAACTTGCTTCGTGTTTCGACTAGCTTCGTGTTTCGACTTGCATTGCGTTGACCTTTCGATGAATCTTCGGGCTTTGGCCGTGAATTCTCTATGTGGGCTTATCATCTTCCGGATGCTAGGTGCGTATGTTGATTCTTCTCTAGATACGCTTATCCCCGCTCTCTGGGTGCATTCATTGCCACTGGACTTCTGTGTCGTTAAGTGCATTCTGATCCTTCATTCTGGCACCTCTGGTAGGGTCATAGTATATGGGGATTTCGTTTCCGGTAGGGTCATCCCTCTCTTGAAAGGTCGTTGCTCTGCCGACGACTTATCTCTTCTAATTGGTATTGTAGCTCGGTTTCGTACTCGTCGCCTTCCTTGATTTGGATGAGGTGATAGGGATTCCTGCGGTCCTGTCGAGGATCTCCGAGATCAGTGGGAGAGGATATCGGTTCTTCGATGCAGCTTGAGTTAGAGCTCAGTAGTCCACACCCTGCCGCAGTCCGCCGTCCTTCTGCTTCGCAAATGAGATCGGTGCAGCCGCAGGCGGTGATGATTGGAAGTCTATCTTTCCCAGCTCTTGGTCTCACTCCCTCTTTCCGAGATTTCGTAGATCCACGCAATTTGTGTGGTTCCTCACGGCTGGGTACCCTGTCATTTCCTCTCACCCTCTTCCCACGGCGCTCTTCCTCGCGAATTCTCTTTGGATGCATTGAAAGGTGTGGTGCGAGAGTTGCCATATCTTTGCGGCATACATCCACATAGTCCTTGTATCACACGAGGATACGACATTTCTTGATATTGTGCTGGGATGCGACCCCCATCATCTGTTAGCATCTCCACATTAACTATGTCTGTTCCTATTCTCATTAGCCATGTCTGCATTGTAGCGTGCTTTGGCAGAGTAGAGATGGGCAGGGGTCCCGGGTTGGCTGGATCAGATGGTTCGTCGCAATAGACCACCCCCGGTGTGCAGTTTCTCCCTTCGTGTCTCGGTGAGCCGGTAGCAGTCATTCAAGCACCGTAACTGTGTCACTCCTCTGCCGCAACTACCGCCGCCGCTCCTGCTTGCGCGTTCAGCATCCTGGGGTATCTCTCACGTTCGGTGATGCCTTCCAGCGATGCTCCTAGCAACCCTTGACATTCGCCAAATCATATGACGAATGCCTCGACAACTTTTTCACTAGCTCCGAGATGATCAACTGCGGTAGCCCCGAGTAGTTGTATACCCGGAGAAGGCTCACCATTTTGGTTACCTCACCGCGTTCCAGCAGAGGACTTGTCCAATCTTCTTCTCGAATCTTCGCCCATTGCGGTCCATTTGGCGCTCGCAGGGCTGTCTATCGACCGTTGCTGCAGTCGATTTCCGGGTTTCTCGCCATTAATCATGGCAAGCCCAAGACTAGCTCGTATACCTTCATTGGGATGACTACAACCTCCGATTCGTCAACCGGTTTAAGGTGTTCAAATACTGAACCAAGAGACTGGCCATTCGACTCTTTACATACATCATCACCGGGCCAGGGTGGAGGTGAATGCTGGTTCGTATGGTAGCTCCAGTTTTCTAAGTAGGCTCGGCGATAAAATGATGCTCATTGCACCGCAGTCGATTTGTGCTTTGACTCGCTGCATGTTGGCATGTATAATTCGTACAAGGTAGGTTTTGTGGTCTCCGCTGCCGCAGGGAGTGCAGTACTGGTTTGGCTTTTGGCTTTCGTAGACTTCCTTTGAAAGCCACGGCGCTGGTGATAAGTTGGCACGGCTGCCTCAACTGGGCTTATTGGACTTGACCGATTTGAATTCCCGGGATCAGGATTGTTGGAATTATCAGAAATCCCTTTGGTGTTGCTGTCCTCCGAGCTTCCTCAAGGTTGCTAGAGTTGTAGGTGTACACGCCAATTGAAGTCGATGCACTTTACTCAATTCGAAGGGATGTAGTTGCAACTTTGCTGATTCGCAATTGTCTTTTGACTTCACCTTCGGTTCTTCGTATAGCCGATTCATGGGTAAGATCGCGTCATTGATTGTAGGTTCTCCGACTGATGATCACGCTCAATTGACGTTTAGGAATGGTGTTCGACTCAATATCTCTATCGTATTCGGTTTCTGTCATTGGCCGAATCGAATAATCACGGCCTCTAGTCGTGATAATTGTCGTCATCGCCGGTGACGCGTCTCGTACGCCAAATGGTGCTCAATTGAATGATGAAACAATCGGTATCCGTGCTTGCAGTAACCATACTTCGATATGTCATTTTTAAGGCTGTAATCTCAATTGTAGACTTGATGATGTGGCGCGTCGGTAAAGGGGTAAACTCGTGAAATCTCGTGAGCGAAATGTATCCGTTTACTGAAATGCGATAATGGTGTAAGGGCACATACGCCAGCATTCGGCCATATAGGCATACGTAAGGTATTTATGGTATACGGTTGCAAACGTGGACTCGAGTGAGAGTAAATATAGGTGTATAGGTAAGATTATCACTAGAGATCTAAGTCTCGTGGCGAGCCGACTATATAGAATGGCCGTTACCCGGCCACAGTCACGTGTCGCCGTTACAGGAATTCTCAAGTTCCCCCTGCTAAGGGACGCGTTCTCGTACTGACTGGCAAGGGGGATTCCGCTCAAGGAGGGATTTCCGTAGCCTCTACAATCCAAGGTCAGAACTCCACCCCCTCATCTTGGCTGAACGATTCCAGCGTTGCAGATATCACCCCGTCTGCTACACGGCGACGGTCGATAATTACTCCAACCAACACGCCTGGTACAAACAGTCATAACACACCAGCACCCAGCGCATCCTCACCGACAGACTCAATGCATTGTGTTGTATCCAGCCCCGCATCTGCTATTGCTAGCACTCCCACTCCTCTCAGCGGTCTTGAAAACCTGCCTACCCCCATCCCTAATCCAGCAGCCCACACGATCATTACAAATCCACTGCGAACGCGACATACAGAAAGGAATCAGAGACAGAGGCAGTGGCAATTGCAAACGCAGGCAGTGTCTACACCTCGATCAGTGGTCGCCACAGTTGTACCATCCATCGATTTGGTCACTCCGACATGACGCGTCTTGTATTTGAAATGTGCAGACTCCGGGAGCTCTACATGTGGAACAGACGGCCGTTTATGAGTGCAAGCAACTTGGAGACAGTATGTTATGCAATGCGACGCATTGCGAAAGCATTTGCTGAGGCCCCGCACTGGTAGATAATAGAGACGTACTGGAACCCCGCAATGCAGCAAAACAACATTTGGTCCATAGCATTTGAGGCATGCAAAAAAAAGATCTTGAAAGAGGTATGCTGAAGCAGCGGCCCACGTGGGATATTACACGCTCAAACCGGTACCAGCTCTGCGCTCACATCGATAATGTTAAATTCCATTTCATTCAATCAGCAAGGGACACTATAGCAGAGCTATATGATCTCCACCGCGTTGTATCCAACGCACAGCGTTTGGAATTGATTGATTCCCTTCTGGCAGACACTAAGTATCGTTTTCCTGTAGCAGAGCATGTGGAAGGTGGTGTACGCGGTCCAAATCCAATGCAGAGAGTGTCGACAGGTGCTAACAAATGGCCAGCGTCCACTTCACTTCCTGGCAGAAGCAATCTTGCGATTTATCTACATCAGATTTTATCATCGGGCGAATAACCGCGGTAAGTATGCTGATCAATTTTATCTTTCCATGATTGACAACAAGGACGGTCATATACCCTTGCCACTGAACAAGTTTACTTGTACCGCGTTGCGCCATGCTCTCCTGGAGTGGCAACAGAACAAAGGTGTTCATCCGAAAGCTTCCAAGTCAAAGTCGAAAGCGGACATACCTGATTGCTCGAAGTACTTCAATTTCAAGCATGACGATGGTAACAACGCATCCTGCAGCGCTGCAACGGGTTGCAAGTAGTTAGCCTCACCTGGCGTTGCAGACACATATGCATTCTTGATGAATACCTGGAACACACTACTGGAGAGCTACCTACAGAGGGTGTATAACAACACTCTTGCTACAGTCAAGCGTCCGATCCAACAGGCAGAGAACACAACGCCTGCTGTGGTGATCAGCGTGGAAGCAGTGCGTGTTGACAATGCTGTTCCTCTTGATTATTTGACATCTGAAGTGGCGCCTGAGGAGTCTGAGATCAGAAGCACTGACCGAAACATCCCAATAGACAAGAATTGCACGGATGTCGAACTTCATTTCGGGATGCCAGGTGGCAGCGGGGATTACTAAGATGGAAGTGAGGAAGGCGACGGCTTGTGACTGAACTCGAGAGGTTTGACCTCGGAACAAGTGAAGTCAACGGGTATGAGGGCGAGTATGGCGACGATGCGTATGGGAATGGGGAGGAAGAAGCATCTCATGCCGATGATGGATCTATGCAGAATGTGGAGGACTGAGGGTATAGTAGGTTTGACCTGGGAATCAGTAATGTCGATGGGAATGAGTGCAAGGATGGCGACAATGCGGATGCGGATGAGGAGGAATAAGCATCGTAAGCCGATGATGGATCAGCGCAGAATGTGGAGGACTAAGAGCATAGTACTAGAGAGTGTGACAATTAGACTGTATATTTCAGACCTGTAAAATACAATACTGGCGAAGCAAATGAAATGGCAAGCGATCTATCTGGAGCGAAGACCATATTGCAACATGTGACAAAATCTCAAAGCTAAACATATATGGGGCGAGTGCGGCATCCGATATATAGCAATGGCGGTGAGGTAAAATGTGGCTATCGGCCGAAGAAAGGCATAAACATCGCCAGGCGTTGTGTAAACGGCTACAGCTTAACTGCAGCCCCTGAGAAGAGTGTAACACACGTGTCGTTCTGATGGTGCGTATACCATGCGCAACGTGATGGAGGTGAGTATGCAATGCAACCTGTCGCCTGGGCGATGGGAAGTGTGTAATTCTCCGTCGGAGGGTACGAGGTTCCCTCAGAGCCGTCAGAGCCGTCCGGAACACCTGGGTGTTTCATACGCAAACTAGCATTGTTGCTGATGATACCCAGGCCCAGATCATGTGCTACCATTGCATTATCTCTTTCTTCAGGTGCACACTTTCTGTGCTGCATTAACAGTTCAAGATGAAAGATAAGAAGGTATTAAACAATCATGCTGTGTATATACTCATTTAAACTCAACCATACCCCTATGAATTTGTACTAATTGGGATGACAGTTTAGCAGATGCCATATACTACGAAACTTCTTCACGACTTGACAGCTATCCTAAGGTGGTGAACACACCTGCCAACAGTTTTTTTACGTGGCAAATATTGAATGAATGAAAGCACAATGGCGATGAGAAACAAGGAGTGAGACAGTGGAAAGAAACATCCAAATGATTACTATTCTCTGTTTCCAATTTCTGAACCACTATTGACTTATGTCCTTCTGACCCAAGTCTCGAACCTCGATTCCTCTCCATTGTCTCTTCAGACACTCCCTAGCCACTGATAGTCCATTCATTAATGCACTTGGGGTTTGTATCTCAGTGTTGTGCTTGGTTGGAAACGTCAGGATGGAAGAGCTGCCACTAATAACTCGATATTGCTTGGAGCGTGCACCACAGGCATCATTCATATTGTTCTGTGATTATCAATAGTATTTGTCAATATTGTATTATTGTATCTTGTGCATCAGTATCAACAATTTGGGTTTCCCTAAACACGGTTTTATGTACTATGTTCTGGGAGCCTTGCACTGTCTGAGCTCTCTGCAGTACTACCACATGCTCTGGAAAATATAACTTACAGCCAGTAGTAATCAGAAGGTGGCATCGAGTTGTAGATGCAGTTTGACTTGGTAATCTACTTGCAAAGTCGGTGTCAGTCATAATCAGATCGACCTCTCACTTGTGCTCTCAAATGGTGGCTATAATAGAATACTCGTCAGCTTGTTAAAGTTGCCAGTCCACTTCTTGGTAAACTACTTAGTCCATGCATCTGTATACTGCCTCTCAGTAGGCTTTCAACTGGCTGGTAAGACTGAATTGTGTAGACATGGCTGTCACCCTCATGGCAAATTCTTTACTCTGTCGACGATTTCTCCATCAGATTGGTTGTCGATTTCCCCTGTGGCCTGGTAGAAGTATAGTCGTAATTCAGAAATGTAATTCGAATGCCTGTGACTTATCACACAATATCGTTCTGCTATCTCTGAGTACAGTTGGACCGGGATATTGCCAATCGTTGCAATTGGCTGGCATAATCTCAGGAGACCTCAACCATCACATGGATCTTTTCTTGACTTTGGGCAATGATGTGAGCTTCTGCTCCAGGCATTATCAGAGCCATCAGTTCTCAGATATGACTCACTCCTAACCATTTAAGGATTATTGAATGAATGCTAATTGTATTGGCCATGGGCAGTATATTATGTATTCATCTCTACCATGTAAGCTTCACAGTTGGAAGTTCTACCCACCATGATAAAAGTGCACTTCTACTCTCAGAATGCCACTATGTAAATTGCAACTGTGAATATTGGAATCTCTTGATTTGGAATTCAGTAGGGCTTCAGTGGATTGTTCGGTTGTGAAAGTGATGCAGATGATAGTTTTGGCGGATTCTAAATTAACTGTTCTGTGATCATCATGATAGGCAGCTTCGGTAAAGTATTGCTTCGGTTGTGATTAGTTAATTAGTAGTACACAGGAATGGTTGTGTCACAGTGAGTTCGGTATGCCATTTGGTGATTGTTTTTTGATCCTTTGGTGCACCATATGATAAGAATCTTGGTCAATGGCTTAGTATGGTAGGGCTCCCAGTCATTCTCTCAATCTGCTTTTGCTGTTCTGGTGCAGTTATATCCATTGCTGTGAAATCCTGGTAATCATCTCTTGCTAGTTATCTTGAATATCTCTGGTGATGCCATTTGATAGACTATTCAGTACCATTAGTCGTGATATTAAATCTCATTCGATGGCCATATATGGGAATGGTCCTGGATTGTGTTCAGAACGCTTTCGGTAGTCATATGTGTACTCTCTCAGCATGGATGTTGCTTCTTTGACATATTATCTCTCTCCGGTTTATTCACAGGTATACTCAATATCCGTTGCATGCCAGGTGGATATATTATCTCTAATCATGGGGTGTGCTGGTTGTCTCTTCTCCAGATGTACTTATTAATTCATCTGTAGGTGTGTTTGCCATCACTTAACTTGGTGCACTTATCATTGGTCTCTGTGTCCACTAGTCAATTCATTTCTAGGCGCAGTTGCTGCTGCAAATCTTCTCAATTGGTGAATGTATCTCATAGTGGTTCATTGTAGTAGTAGCAGTACAATCTTTGTGGGCGGTAGGGGTTGTTTGCAATTCCTGTATAGTCATCCCCTGTTTTGACAATCATTGCTCCACCACCAACTGGTCTCATTTTTTGTCTTAGTGAATATCAATTTGACGGGCTTGTTTCAGAAGTTGACTTGCAGTCACTCATTCCCATTGTAGTTGTGTGGCTTGCAATATGCTGAGTGTGAGTTACCATGTTATTCAGGACTGTATTACTGGTAATTTTATTGTAGAATAAATTCAACATTGTATTCAGTATTGTAATTGGCATTGAAATCAGTATTGCAATATCTATCACACAGTATTTGATTTAGTCTCTTGAATAGTTGTTGGAAATGTACTTAGTCTGGCAAGGCTGCCAGCATGTGTATCTCAATAATGGCATTCAATTGGTGGTCTTGTAGATTGTCATGAATGGTATGAGTATTAAATGGGGTACAATTCCACATATCTGTATGTATATTGCCATAGTCAAACAATTGATTGTCAACTGTCTCATAGCATGAAAGCATCTCCAGGAAGTACATATCATTACTTGTAAGTTGAATTCCCCTACTATCAATGATGGCTCTGTTCATTAATATGTCACTAAGGAATATCTATTCTCTTCTGTTGGGTGTAATCCCATTCTGCGTAGGTTTCTGTAATTGAATCATTGACTCTCGGAGTTCATTGTTGCTTGGCATATATGGCTTACACTTTCTCAGCTTTGATTTGAAGTTCATCTAGTTTCTAGGGTCAACTGTACTTCACCGCTGTCAATTGTTATTCATCTGTGCGGATTGTCTTCAATCTGCAGACCCACACCTGAGTTGTACAAACTGCTACATCTATGTTAGGCAGAAGAACGAAAGAAAGAATGGAAGCAGAGGATGGGAACACCCGAAAGTTGCAGTACTGCTAGCCTGTTCAATGGGTAACGACTGTGTCCTGTCATCCTCCGTTTGTTGACTCTGCAGGCTAGGAGCAGTCATTCAACTTTCTCCTCAGAGACACTCTTCTGCCACAAGTACCTCCACTGATCCTTCCTCACTCACTCAGCCTGCAAGGGTTTCCGTGTCTGATTGCTGATGATACCACTTCGATTGGTCTATTTGTCACTCCTCGCAGCCAACTGGTACAATCCCCTGACTGATGGGTCCATGATATCATAGTCACCTACAAGCTAGCAGTCTTCCAGCGGTCCCCAAGTTGGTATTGCAGAAGGGGTATGTCCTACAATGGTCCAGAAGCTGTATGATGCTTGTGGTGAAGAATTCCACACCAAGATTGTCTCAGTAGCATATCTCGTACCAGAGACATGCTTTAGCTACTCAACCGCACTCACATATCAACTTATTTATCAAAAGTCCATCATTGACAATGCAAGAGATGTATACTGTTTGAAGGTCAGACCAGCACAGTGAGCATTGAACAATTACTGGGTTTAGGCCCTAAACCGTAGCAGCTCAGTATGACATTATACATTGCGATGGGAATATCTGGCAAATCTATTCACAATTCTGAGTCCACTGCAAACCACCATATGGACTGGTAACATATGCCACTTGATAATAGTAATTCCAGATTTTGCTGGTATAGATATAATTAACTGAGTACTGCAGATGAGGTCCCAGTCTAAAAGATGAATACTCGTATTATCCATATCATCTCAATTGGTTGCATCATCAAATTTGAATCCTGAACATAGTGCCTCTGGAGCAGGTAGTCACAATCCTTGATGTCATCAGACATACCCAAAATAGGCAATCTTCATTGACTTTCTTGACTTGCTTGCCGTCATGGCAGTGTGGTATTCTGCAAGTTCCAAGCTTGTTCTATTTATATGTAATACTACTGATGTAAAGCCCCTGTCACTGTTAATGTAGTTGATGTTAAAAATGATGATTATAGTAGGTGGACTTTGATAGTTAACAATTATTGTGCTGTGAGAAGTCTTTGCAGTCATTGTAATCTTTGTAGTCATGGTGGTGATTGT
>Ga0307515_10001576_pt1 | contig 50929 bp, 23 predicted proteins | sample 17_EM_MG_FD_194513 | JGI IMG/M metagenome (GOLD analysis project Ga0307515, IMG submission 194513) | Populus trichocarpa ectomycorrhiza microbial communities from riparian zone in the Pacific Northwest, United States - 17_EM | ecosystem: Host-associated > Plants > Roots > Unclassified | place...
TCATAGACTCTTTGGTATGGACATTTATGGGTATTGTGACAGCTGTGGTCTGGAGTGGAGGCATCAAACGTTTTCTGATTTTTCTCACTATATACGTTCAAGTCAGCTTAGAGAAAAAAAGGCAGTATTTGCTATTTTTTCCCTTTATTTTGATAGCGAAGTTGTTTTTTTATATTTTTTTATTCCATATTATAACATATACCAGAATAATTTTTATCCCGTTAGCATTTGTGTGATTAACCAACCATTGTGCAACAGAACATAAATCAAGCTAGCTCCTTTGATGAACTTTTGAAGCTGATGCTAATGGATGATTGCTTAACTTGCAATCAAGATGCTGGAGGCTGTGGAAAACCTGACCGAATCCAATTCATTCTTCGAACACCTCCCCAAGTCTTCGTTTGCGGTATGCTAGTGAGTAGGTTTTTAGAGACATGTAGTGTGGCATATTCTCATTAATGCTAGAATATTTAATAAATTTTGATGTGGTTCCTATTGCAGTTCTCAGCATGCAGACTGCACGTGAGAGTAGAGAAGATATAAGAGATACTTTAACAGCTTTGGATACTGAAGTAGATATTGGTGATGTATATCTAGGTCTAGGACCAGGGAACGGATATTTCCTTGCTTCAATGGTATACTTCATGAGCTATGCATGCATGCGTAATAGTCTTGACTTCATTTGAATGCTTCAGACATCCTTTTATTTTGAATTAGTAGTGGTTTGATTATTATTGCAAATAAACAAATAACTTATTTTACTTTTTCAAGTTGAGATGGTGTTTCTTTTACAGCAGAAATCTGTGTTTTGTACAGGAAAACCTCTTATGAGATAGAGCATTTGCATCATTTTGATTTGTAGGTTTGCTATGATGAGCTACACTATGTATGCTTTTGTTATAGTCATGAGGGTAAAAGATGGACTATGTATGATGATGTGCATGTGGAGGTATGTAAATTCCATTCCATTGCTTACATTGTTAAAGAAAGCTAAAAATGGGATAGATTTTCTTTACATTTTTTTGTAAATGTAATTTGTTTTGATTTGTACAGGTCATTGGGTTTTGGCATAATCTCCTTGACAAGTGTGTAGATGAGCTCTTGCAGCCACGAATTCTTTTCTTTGAAGCTGGCGTTATAAAGGTGGCAGATTTCTACTCATCCTGTTATTCTGATAAGTGTTCAGACCTAAATTAAGTAGTAATCTTCTCATATAGTTAACATGAATTTTGCTGTTATTATGTTGACAGATTTTTATTTGTTCCATTGTCCAGTGTCCACAATTTGATGATCTCAGAAAACTTAGTGGGAGTTCTGGCATGCTATGCAATCTAGGAGATGGGGAAGTGAAGCAAGGTTAAGATCCCTTATATTAGTATCTTTGACTATAGCACCAATTAAGGTCTTTTAGATAGGGGTCTTAATTTTTCAACTGTATTATGTGTTGAGCTGGTCCATCAGCTGAAGATATTCCTGAAGAGAGTACGCTGCATAATGATTGGCAAACTGCAAAGGATGAAGGTGGGAATTTGCGAAGTCATGCTCAAAATGAAATGAAATTTTTACGTCAGGATAAATTTCAAGGTAATAGCAGTACTGTTTAGATACTTCTGTTTGCTTCATTTTGGTATGCATTGAATTGACACTCATGCTATATTTTCTAATTACATGATGAAATGGCAAGTCTTCTGCCATATGCCTGCTGCATCAAGAAACCATGAATGATCACTTTAGAATTTAGATTCAGTTTGTTATATGGGAAGGTCCTTTTCCAAATCCATGGGCTCTCACATGAATAGCTTCCCTCTTTCAAGAATAAACCAGTCCACAATTGTTTTCACTGTTTGGATCCCTAGCAAACACTGAAAGGATTTGTATTTCATGTTTATGATTTGAATTTAGATTAAAGAAATCATTACATGCTATGTTAGACAACATATGTACTGAAAAGTATTCAGGTATATGATTTACATGAAGGGTATAGATGGAAAAGTTGATAGGGAGGCACTTGTATATCAAGATTCAGAGTTCAGATGAAGAAACAATATGCTCTGTTTCAAACTATTTTTTTTTTTGGGGAGAATCTTTTCAAACTAGTTGAACAATTATAAAGGCACCATCACTCTGAAAATGGTTCCTTTTAACTTCCAGATGCATGTCGAGTGCAAAAGCATGTTCCCTTGGAGATGGATCAAAAGTTGCTTCAAAATTTATTCTTGGAAGGGGAAGAAACTGGAAAATGTCCAACTGATTCCAAGGTTGATTACATGGATGGATCTGAAATATTGGGTTCTGGGCTGAAAAATGATATCGGCAAAAACTATAGCTCCTTAAATGTGATTATACAGGTTCAGTTGCCATATCTTTCTGGATTTTCATTATGTTCCTTTTTGAATATTGATTGTTTTCTTTTCCTATACAAATGTTTGCCAGTTCTCAAATCAGCAAGTCCTTTGTTGTTTTTGGTAAAGTGCAGTCCTTATGGCATATACCACAGTTTCGGAATGAGTTAGCTTGTAAAACAGCTCCAGGACATAAGCATGTTGGAGATCCTTGCGTTGTCTGTGGATTAGCTGAGATATTTGATAAACTAAGTGCAGCAATTATAAATCCTAGCAGAGAAATTGTTTATCCAACCTCCTTAAGCATTGCCATTGACAAATTGTCCCCTTGCGGAGATCTCTTCCAGAAGGTTTGTATAGAGACTGTTGTATATGTCCTTCACTTTTCTGCTTTCTGTTTTTGCTGAAGTTACAAATTTTAATCAACAAGCACTGTCTTGTACCATTGCGCTCCTGACAATGATATACCAAATTCACAGGGAAAAATGAACAATGCTTTTGAAGTGCTATGGATTATTCTTGATTCTCTTCATCATTCCCTCACCAATGTTGAAGATTTCTCTTTACCTGAATCAGAGAAAAGAAATTGTGTAGGATCTTTGGAGTGCACAACTGACACTTGCTTGGTTCATACACTCTTTGGTATGACAGTTTATAAAAGCGTGAATTATGAAAGTTGTGGTCTGGAGTCGAGACAACAAAAGCATACCTTTTTCTTTCACACCATATCCGCATTTGAACTCAGAAAACAGGCAGAATCTTCTTTCCTTGACAAAGTTGCTTGTCTTCTATCCCATATACAACAGATATCATGTTAATACCATTGATATTTGTGTTATCAGGTTTCAACTCTGATTAGGCAGGGAACTAGCTCATTTGCTGAGCTTTTGAAGCCCATGCTGGTGGATTATCATTTAACTTTGGAACCAGATGCTGATGGATGTGGAGAAAACCACATCAAATACTTTCTTCAAACACCTTCCCATGTGTTCACCAGTGGTAATTCATTGTTTACAATTATGTAGTCTGTCATATTCTCAACAATGCTGGGAAAGTTTAATGGTTTAAAATTGCATGGTTATTTGCAGTTCTAGAGTGGACAACTATATGGGTTGCTAGAGAAGATATCAGGGAAACTTTAGCAGCTCTTGCAACTGAAATAGATATTGGCATTCTTTATCAAGGTTTAGGAAAAGGAAAAAAATACCGCCTGGTTTCAGTGGTATACTTCACATTCCTAAAACTACACTAGTGTATAATTTCTGTTTCTTCTAACCCTAAGGGATTGAATGAGTTGAGCATGAGTTGTGAGTCGTGACTTTGGGTGGTTAGGTGCTCAACAAGGGTTTGAATCCCACCAAGCTCATTGAAACTTTGCCACAAGGAGGTGATTCCTCATGCAACCCCCAGTCACTCTCGAGGGTTTGCCTTTGACTGGGCTGGAGAGGACTTATCTCTATGTGCACAAGTTGGCTTGAGGAGGCCCTTAACTGTAACATAAAAATAATTGTACCTTCTATCGATTCAATCAACAATGCATCTCATCTTAATGTCCTGAATTAGCATGGTGATTATTGCGAATAAAGAAATAATTTAATGTGCCGTCTCTAGTTGACTTATGATTCTTTAGCTTCTGAAAACTATTTACTGTTAATTCCTGAAAGGGACCAGTGAACAGAATATTTCATTGCTAAAAGCCAGCAATCGATTTTGTAGGTTTGCTATTGTGGGCTACTCTACTCGTGCTTCATTTACAGCGATGAGTGCAAAAGGTGGATGATGTACGATGACACACATGTGGAGGTACATTCTGGGTCAAGAAAGTTATGATAGATTTTATGCTATCATGTTCATAAGTAAAATTTGATTTGTACAGGTCATTGGGAGTTGGGATTGTCTCTGTAAAAAGTGTGTAGAAAAGCATTTCCAGCCACGAATTCTTTTCTTTGTAGAGAGTGCACCAACTGAGATAGATCAAAATATGCCTCCGAAATCATTCTTTGAAGAGGAAGAATCTGGGAAATCACAGAGTGGTTCCAAGGTCAACTATGAGGATAGCTCTGGTATATTTGGTGCTGGACTAAAAAATGATGTTGGTGAAAATAGTTGCTTTTTAAACGCGATCATACAGGTTCAATTCATACCAAATTTTTAGTTTGTACCATTTCCTATAGGAATTGTTGTATTTCCATATGTAGTTTTATCAGCTTTTAATCCTCTAGTCTTTTGTTCTTAAACAAAATGCAGTGCTTATGGAATGTACAGCTGGTTCGGAATGAGTTGCGCAGCATAACAGATTCAGGACATGAGCATGTTGGAGATCCCTGCATTGTTTGTGGATTAGCTGAGGTATTTGGTGAACTAAGTGAGGCATCTACTCGTACTAGAAGAGAGATTGTTTCTACAACCTCCTTAAGACTTGCCATCAGCAAATACTCCCCTCATAGGAATAGCTTTCTGGAGGTTTGTAAAGTGCTGTATACCTCCTCTACTTTTGCACTTAATTTGCAGTATAGTTACAGAATTTTGAAAATGGTAATTACCAAGCACTTTCATGTGTGATTGCAGTACTGACAATATCTACCAAACTCACAGGGACAAATGAACGATGCGGATGAGGTTCTGCAAAATATTCTTGTTATTCTTCATCAGTCCTTTACCAGTTGCCCAGCCCCAGATGCCTCATCTGAATCAGAGAAAAGCAAGCGGGTAGAATGTCAGCAGTGGACAAGCAATAAATGTTTAGCTCATAGACTCTTTGGTATGGACATTTATGGGTATTGTGACAGCTGTGGTCTGGAGTGGAGGCATCAAACGTTTTCTGATTTTTCTCACTATATACGTTCAAGTCAGCTTAGAGAAAAAAAGGCAGTAATTGTTATTTTTTCCCTTTCTTTTGATAGCAAAGTTGGTTTTTTTCATTCATTCATTTATTCCATATTATAAGAGATACCAGACTAATTTTTATCCCATTAGCATCTGTGTGATTAACCAACCATTGTGCAACAGAACAAAAATCAAGCTAGCTCCTTTGATGAACTTATGAAGCTGATGTTAATGGATGATTGCTCAACTTGCAATCGAGATGCTGGAGGCTGTGGAAAGCCTAACCGTATCCAATTCATTCTTCGAACACCTCCCCTTGTCTTCATTTGTGGTAAGCTAGCGGGTGGTTGAGTTAGAGATATGTAGTGTCCTTTTCTCAACATTAATGCTCTAATATTTACTAGTTTAAGATGTGTTTATTGCAGTTCTTGTGCAGACTGCACATGAGAGTAGAGAGGATACAAGGAAAACTTTAACAGCTCTGGGTACTGAGTTAGATATTGGTGTTGTATATCAAGGTTTAGGACCGGGGAAAAAGTACTGCCTGGTTTCATTGGTATACTTCACATGTATAAAACTTCGCTAGTGTTTAATAATCTAGACTATGATGTGTGCTTTCTAATGATTCGATCAACAATGATTTCTTCTCTGGTTGTTTAACAATCATTTCTTCTCTTGTCCCGAATTAGTAGTGTTTTGATTATTCTAAATAAAGAAGAAAAAAATATTTATTTACCTTTTCTAGTTGATCTGGTGCTGCTGCAGCATTAGAAAGTTGTCTATTACTTAACAGAAAATTACTTACTAGAATCTATCTTTGCACATTTAATTGTAGGTCTGCTATCATCACCAGCACTATGTTTGCTTTAGTTACAGTCATGAGCATAAGAGATGGACCATGTTTAACGATGCTAATGTTGAGGTAAATTCCATTTCTCAATTGTAAGGAAAGTTAATGTAATAGATTCTTTTTCTTGCACTGTTAACTTGTTTGTACAAGTTATTCAAATTTGATTTGTACAGGTCGTTGGGTGTTGGGATGATCTCCTAAGCAAGTGTTCACATGAGCAGTTTCAACCGCAGATTCTTTTCTTTGAAGCTGTACAATAGAGTAACTTTGAGGAAACTTGGTCGCCCCATTGGTGCACTGCTTATCTTGGAATAGTTCATTTTCGTGCTGTTACAACAGATGTTGGGAATATTGACATGGAAGAACCCTAGATTGAGTTTCCTGACTGACCCTTCATCACTTCATGTCCTTGTTGAGGATTTTTCTAAGAAACGGGATTTTGGTTAATACATATTTTGATAAATAATCAAATAGAAAAGCTAATTAATAGAAGTAAAAGCAGGACTACCCCTAGTTATTCCCATTAGACCACTTAAACCATGTGATTTTAAGAGAAGCAAATTGTTAACATGGCTTGATGGTCAACCATCTATATTAAGACTGTATTATAATTCAAGATTTATTGGGATTTTAAAAAATATATATAAAATGTCTTGAACACCACATGCTTGTAGGATTTTCCTTGTGCATAACATGTGATACAAGTGATCTTGGACAAATTAATTAGACCAAGTCAACGTTGGAACACATATCAAAATCAGATCACGCAAGGCAATCACGCAAGCCAATATCCATGTGATCATAGTGGGATCTTATACAGATTTTGATCCAAGTTCAGAACAATACCGAGCTAAATTAAAACTCCATGGTTAGTGGTGTTAACATGAGATTGTGACAGCTTTTCCAACGCTTTTCTTTTTATAGCAAACCAAACAAAAAAAAAGTTGACATGCAAAATTAGAAATAAAAGTATTTGAATGAAAAAAATTGAAGAAAAAAAATAGATTGGTATTTTCATATTTTTCACATTAAAATGACCTATTTACCCTTTAAATAAATAAATAAAAATTGACAGAAAGGGGCAATTGAGTCTTTTTAACCTTTTCAAAAGAATAAAATTACTTAAATACCTTTAAAGATAATTTTTCTAAAGCTGAGGTCCAGGGGCTTTTCAATTATTTTCTTTTCTCTAGCATAGTAAAATTTAAAATTGATATCCAGGGGCAAATTCATATTTCCATCATGGTTTTGAAGTTATAATAAATTTGAATAAGGAGCAATTCAACCTTTTAACAAACACAAAATATTGATTAAAAACAAATTTATTGGTGTGTGCAACGTACGAGCCAATGAGTGGACGTTATCTGTGCCATTAAGGTGACACATGTAGCATTGTAAGATGGCCAAAAAACCACCTTCTAAGGTGGCATTGGAAGCGTTGTGTCGCCCCCTTCATTGTGATGTGATGCGTGTCTTCGGGGATCTATAGTTGAGCTCTGATGGTGCGTTTTCTTCTCCCCTCTCCCACTTTTCTCCCTCTTCTCCTCGAAAAACACGCTGGGATTGCAAAGATTTACAAAATTATGGTCATTTATTGATTGAATTTAGACCTTATTCTTTCAATTGCAATATATTTGGTTTTGGATCCTTTATTGAATTTTTTTTCAATGTCATTCCTTAGCATTAGATTTCTATATCAAATTTCATCCTTATTATTTTAATTGTTATTTTTTTATCTTTTTTTATCCCTTACCATTTGATTTGATTTTCTTTTTGTTTCAAATTTCATCATCATTCTTTTCAATTCTTTTTTTTTTGTTTTGGATCTTTTCTTGTTGAATTAGATTTTTTTTTTAATTTTCTCCCCTATTATTTTGGTTGGTTGATAATTTTACTTTTTTATTTTTTGGTTTGCCTTTTACAGTGTAATTCGGCCTCATGACCCGTGTCACATGTTTGAGAGATTTGACGGTTTACTTTGGTTTTTTTTACATTATTTTTTAATTTTTTTAATTTTATTCTTTAGCATTGAGTTGGTTGAAGATTGTTATTCTTTATTTTTTTAACTTTTATTTCCATGGAATTATCCCGATCTCATGTCTTGGGTTATGGATTTGGCAGATTTACTAGGATTGACTCGGAATTTTTTTTACATTACCCTTTAATATTATGTTGGTTTGAGAATTGAGTTTTATAATTTTATTCAATTTACTTTCCACGAGATTATCCCGATTTAACAACTAGTTTTTGAATTTAGCATGTTGGCTCGAATATACTCGAGTCGATTATTTCTTTTAAAAAATGGTTTTCTTTTCAATTTTTTCCTTTGACATTTTATTTGTTAGGAATTGAGATTCAGATTGTTTTTCATATTTCGTTCTATACGATTATCTTGTTTTCATTTAATTTTTATTTTGTTGACAAAAAATATAATGGAGACCTTTTAAGAATATTTTAAAGATGTATTTCCATAATATTTACAAGCGTTCATCTTTTATTTTGAATCATTTTTGAATTTCTTTTTTACTTAATTTGTTGTCAATGTCTTCTTTTCTAATCATATTATTAAATTAATCATATTTATTTATGTTTTTGTTTTTTTATGAGCATTTACATCTCATTCGTATCTTTTTTTATGTTATTAAAATATTAGATCGGCCAACAGCGTAGTGCAGACCACCAATCTAATTAGGTGCAATAATCTACCTCAAGAAAGGAAAAACAAAATTTAAGAGCAATTGAAGTAATATAATTTCAACTAGATAATTGCATGTGTTATGTTGTGAGTTGAATCAAATTTTTATTGAACATAAACAAAAAATATTAGTGTTGTTGACATGTTTTCTAATAGGAAAAAAAACTATATGGGGGTTGACTCGGTGTGATCTAGTCAACTTTACAGATCTAAAGACAACTTGAATGATTAGTAAAAATATAATTTGACTAAAAAAACCAAAATGATATTTTTTGAAAAACAATATGGAGACAACAACATATTAGATCGACTTAGATTTATTTGGATCAACTTAGGTTAACTTGTTAAAATTTTAAATCAGGTCATGAGACCCTAATAATCCTATAGAAAGTAAATAAAAAAATATTAAACCTAATTTTCAATTAACTCAATATTAAAGGAAGAAATTGAAAACAAAGTTCAATTAGAAAATTGAGTAGAGTCAACTTGATTTAACTTGTCAAACTTGAGCTATGAGACCGGGATAACCCTATATAAATAAAATAGAAATAAATTATAAAGTTTAATTCTCAGTTAACCCAATATTGCAGGATGAAAGTGAAACAAAAAAATGAATTAAAAATAGAACACAAAAAAACCACCGAGTTAACTGACTAAACTCGTGACCCGTGACCTGAGTCATAAGAAAGCAAACCAAAATAAATTATAAATTCTAATTCTCAATCAACCCAATATTAAAGGATGAAATTGAAAAAAAAACATTCAATAAAAAAAGACTGAAAAAAACCATGAGACAACCATGCTAACCTGCGACCCGGGTCATGAGACTATGATAACACCACAAAAAGTAAATAAATTTTTTTTTGTCAATTCAATGTGAAAAGATGAATTGAAAAAAAAAAGTATTCAATTAAAAAAAGACCTAAAAAACCTGAGTCAACTTGACAAACTCACAAAGCTCGCAACCCGAGTATGAGACCATGATAATCTTATAAAAAACAAATATATATATAAAGTTCAATTTTCAATCGATCTAACGTTGAAAGGTAGAGATAAAAAAAAATCCAATTAAAAAAGAATAAAAATAATAACATAAGTTAACTCCGGTGAAATGCCAAAACTATTTAATTGTTCATTACTATAGTTTAATGCCAAAACTTTTTAGTATATGTTAATGTTAGATTTTGCATAGTCCAGAAAATGGGAAGATAAAATCTGACTTCTGCTACAAGTCTTTCACTGCACATCAGCTCTATAGCTAAAAAAAAAAAAATGAAGAAAGAAAATGACAATCTACTATTAGCATTTAAGAAAATAGATGAATTGTAATTTTTTCTCATTTAAGTATATCAAGTTTTTCATGATTTTCAATTAAGTACTTTTCTCTATCTTCTATCAATTTTTTTTTTGATGATGTGTCATTTTCCTTACATCGATATTAGTAATCTAACTTTTATTTAATATCAATTAATTATATGAATATTAATTAACCTTATTTATTTTGATATACCCTTTAACCAATAATTTATTTTTTAATGTGGGTTTATAAAAATAACCTTTAAAATAATATTTTCATATAATTAAAATATTTATTATCTTAAAGCGTCACATTTACTCTTTTTTCTAGTTGACTGGATTCCTTTACTCAGATAAAAATATTAAATTTTAGAAAAATATATGTCAAACAGAAATCAAGAAAATAACTTTTTTTATATATTTACTTCATGTTTAAAAATGAATAATTGAGAAAATTAAAGTATTTATTTGATTTTTATACTCAAATTAAAGAAAAAAACATAATTATGCCATAGTAATACTATAGCAATGCTTGATTTATCATAATTGAAAACAAATTAAAGTGGTAATTATACTAAAAATATAATTAAATCTTTCTTTCTTCCTATCTTCTTGAAGTGATGGTTATTGAACAAATATTTTATAGGCCATGATTAACGGAGCATTGGGTTCCACAAATGATTTGAAGTCTAGTGATACAGTGGTTGATGGTTAGGTGGGTGTTGGTAAACGTAAGAGTGGTTGTTTTTTTATTTGAAAATATATTAAAATAATATTTTATTTATTTTTAAAAAATTATTTTTAATATCAATACATTAAAATAATTTAAAAATATTAAAAATAAAAAATTTTAATTTTTTTTTTAAAATACTTTTAAAATATATAAATAAACATACTCTTAAGTTTGATGGGCTATGCTCTGATCTTGATATTTTAGATGAGAGGAGGAACAACTTTGTTAGCTTGCAAATCACAAAAGTTAAAGAGAGAGTGATATTAGCAACAATGGGAGTGCCAATAGCGGCACCCCAAGCCATTCTTTCAGATTTATAATCTGCAAATAAAAATATTCAGACTTGTAAATATAAAACATCTGAGACCCCGTCTACCCCGCCAATGAACGCCTTCACGCGTTTACTAGCTACGGAATCTAATGCTTCAACTGCCCACCATCTTGATTTGGCTTCCCAATAAAACTGTGTTGTAGCCTTTGCCATCGGCAGGTTGAAGATTAGCTGTGTGTGGTCTTTCTATTATTATATATAGGCAGCGCAACCAGCTGCTAGTTCATTTCAAGAAGACGCAAACTTGCTCATCCAGCTCTTCTCTTCTTGTACATGAAGCTAGAATAATCACCAAAACAGCTTACTGAAGAATGTCAAGTTCTAGAGACCAGAAACTTGCTCATGTAGCTCTCCTCCCAAGTGCTGGCATGGGTCATCTCACACCCTTCCTTAGACTTGCTGCTTTACTAACAGCCCGCAATGTCCAAGTCACCTTCATCACCCCACATCCAACAGTCTCGCTGACTGAGTCACAAGCTTTATCTGGGTTCTTCGCTTCCTTTCCTCAAGTCAACCAGAAGCAGTTTCACCTCCTTCCACTTGAAGAGAATTCGGCTGACCCTTTTTTTTATCATATGCAACTCATCAAGAGCTCATGTCACCTTCTTTCCCCGCTTCTTTCTGCTCTAACTCCATCTCTTTCTGGTTTTATCACAGACATGACCTTGGCCTCTACAGTTATTCCCATCACTCAAGCTATTAGCCTTCCTAATTATGTTCTCTTCACATCATCTGCTAAAATGATGACATTATTTCTATCCTACCCCACTTTAGCCGGCTCAAAAGCTCTTGATGATTTAGATGAGACGGATGTCATCAAGATTCGAAACGTGGAATTGATGCCCAAGTCATTGGTCCCCCCACCACTTCTGCAGAAGAGCAATAATATTTTGAAGAACATTTTCATAGAAGATGGTAGGAAAGTGATAGAATCATGTGGAATTCTACTTAACACATTCGTAAGCTTTGAGCTTGAATCACTCACAAAGATAAATGATGGCCAAGTTCTGGAAAGGCTACCTTCAGTTGTTGCCATCGGACCACTTCCACCATGTGATTCTGAGAAGAGCAAGTTACAGTTAACTTGGCTTGATGATCAACCAGCTGGGTCAGTTCTGTATGTTAGCTTTGGCAGTAGGACTGCTTTGGCGAGGGATCAAATCAGGGAGTTGGGTGAAGGGCTGATAAAGAGTGGTAGCAGGTTTGTCTGGTTGGTGAAGGATAAAAAAGTTGATAGGGAAGATAGTGAAGAATTGGAAGAGGTAATTGGGCATGAATTGATGGAGAGGGTCAAAGAAAAGGGATTGATAGTTAAGGATTGGTTAAACCAGGAGGTCATATTAAGCCACCCAGCAGTTGGTGGATTTTTAAGTCACTGTGGTTGGAATTCAGTGATGGAGGCTGCATGGCATGGAGTGAGGATCTTAGCCTGGCCCCAACACGGGGACCAGAAAGTCAACGCAGATATAGTGGAGAGGATTGGACTAGGGACCTGGGTGAAGAGTTGGGGTTGGAGCGGGGAGATGCTGGTGAAAGGAGCAGAAATTGCAGAAAGGATTAGAGAATCCATGGGGAATGAATCATTGAGAATTCAGGCATTGGGGATCAAAGAAGATGCTAGGAAAGCAGTGGGCTTTGGTGGGAGTTCTGACAAGGGATTGACTGAACTCATCAGCATGTGGAAGCACTTCTGAAGTCGCGAGAATATCCTATACCCTTCTGTATGTCTTGTACCTTGAATTGTCTGTGACCAGATAAACAAGGATTAGATTGGTACAGTCAAAAGGTAGGGGGAAATTCAACTCGCATTGTCCTGAAATTTTGATTTTTCATCCTTCTTTTGGAGGATGTCTTATCCTGTCTGTTGTGTCTTTTAATCTTTTTCTCATCAATAAACTTCACTCCTTTCATGGAATGAAACAATCCCATGAAAAGTATGAAGAGATAAAACTACAAGATACCTTTTTTTTTGGAGAATGTCTTGCCATAGGCCTTGCTCTTTCGGGTCTTGACAGCCCCTCCGCAGCCTCTCCACATCAGGCACTCCCAAAACTGCTGATTCGCAAGTCCCAGGCTTCCCAACAATCGTTTCCACCGTCTCTACCGCCTTCTCATGGTACCTCACCTTCATTGTCTCCATGAACTCAAGCTCTCCACATAGATCCAAGTAGTCACACCTTGCATAATCCTCAACATGAAGTTCATAAAATAAAAATAACTATTGAAGGGAAGGGAAAGAAACCTTTTGACATCTACTGTTTGTGAAGCCTTTCCTTCACTTCTGTTTTTCTACAATTTCCCTCCTTCACCCTTTCTTCCAAATTTCCCAAACACACTGTTAGATGTCAACCCAAATTATGCGTCTGCACACAGATACACGTGAAAAGATTATAAAATATAAAGAGATGAAATGGGTAACCAGTCCTGACACGGACAGCCATGGCGGGAAAAGGGACCTATGCGGTTCAGGATGAGCTTGGTCTGGGTGCTGAGCTGGTGGAGGGAAGGTGGTCCTGTAGTCGCCAAGGCCAAAGTTAAGAAACCATCATCAAAGCATATCTACTCGATTTCTCTACCAAATCTAAGCAGTCTGATTAAGAACAACTCTTCAAACACGACATAATCACTGAACTTTGCATGGCAAAGTCAGAATTTTGGAACCCAAAAAAAAAGGTTTGGTGGGTAAGTTCAAAGCTGAAATCTTTGCTTTTATGATCGTTGATGTTCATAGGTCCAACAACTACCTTCCAAATTTACCGCCAAATGGATCTAGTAATTTTTTCGTCTGTTCAAGTTAGAGATGAAAAAATCGACGGCGCTTTCGGGGTGAGGAGTATGTTTCTACTCGCAAGGATAAATGAAGACCATAACTACAAGACAAGAGGGCACAAGACCATGACTATATATTTAGAGAGAGAGCGCATTCACTGTAGTTTTTTGTTGGTTGGTTAGTGTAGGGATACATAAACACACACACACACATATAATTTAAGAGATAAAAACCTAAATAATTTTATATTTTTAAAACATGAAAAACAAAGACATGTTTCTCAGTCTTCATCTGTTCTATCACAAGACGACAATAACCAAGCACCACCTTTCAACAAAACCATAGTATATTTCCTAGACTCCTTGCTATGTAGGGAGATTTCAGGCCATTTTGGAGTTCATTGTACAAATATGAATAATGTTGTTGTTTGAACTCTGTTGCTTAAATGACTGTTCTGATAGCAATTTAAAACTCTGCTCATTGAAGTAAGTTATTTCTCAACATCAAGATTTCTTGATCTGCCAAAACAAGGAGGAAGAAGCTGAAGCCACAAGTGTCCTATTTCATACAAGTTCAAAGTACAGATTCAGAAAATACAAGGCAAGTACACAAAATGAATCACCTTGGCATGAATAATATTGGCAGATAAGGCCATGACAATTCATTTCTGAATTTAAATGACCTGCTCTCTAGCTATTGGTGTGGTAAAGGGTTATTGGAAGGATATCTCTGCCGTGGAGGACGCCTTGTCCTCTTTCCCCATCCTGTTACTTCAAGTCCCAGTTCTCCACAATTTGGCTGCTGAGCTTGCGGTGGACTCACTGCAGTTACTGTTGGAAAGGCAGCAGAACTCGCTGCACGCTTTCTCCCCCTTCCTGCCTTGCTCTTAGGGGAGTTTCTCTGAGACAAACTTGACTGCCAAGTGCCACCGGTTGCTATTATCAGACCTTCAATCATCTGAAGATCCTCAGTCACATCATTCCTGGACAAAGAGACAAGACCAGGAAGTACATCTCTTTGAAAGTCCTTCCGCTGCCTTCCTCTCCTGGCCTGACCTCTCCTAGGACGTCTTGGCAATGATGTTTCATCTTTTGTGTTATCCAAAACCATAGGTTCAGAGTCATGATCTTCTACCATGGTTTCAGTTAAATTTAAGGTCATATACTCAAAAAAATCAACCTCATCTGGTATTGAATCTTCACAATCATTATTACCCTTGTGCACTGAAAGTGATCCAACATCATTCTCAATGTATCCCTTGTAAGAAGAAATTATCTCTGCAAACAACTGAAGAGAATTATTCACTTCAGCTTCCAATATATGGCACGGAGCATCATCTTGAAACTGGTGCACACCAGACAGTGACATGTCCACTAAAGCCTCAGCTGCAGCTATCAAAAAGCCTTCATGAAAGTCCTTGGACTCATCTGTTATGGACTGAAATGGTTCTTTAAATTTGCTTTCCAGAAATCCACCTCCAGACACGATGTCCATGTTGTTTTCAAGGACAATTGGCGCCTCCAAATCTATCTGAATTGCAATACTGGCCTTGTTTCTTGGAGCTTGAGCCTCTTCTTCAGTCACACTCACATTCAAATCAATTGAATGTCTTAAATCAGCTCTACAATCAACTGAACACTTCGCCACATTTAAACTGTTTGTGTTTAGGATCTCCACGGATTCAGATTCCATAGGATCCTGATTCAGATCAGTATGAAGTAACCCGCCTTTAATAGAGTTAGCATCATTAGTCTCTGAAACACAAAAACCAGGCTTCAGGCCAGAGCTGGCAGAAGGTAGTTGTTTGGAAATGGGCTTTTCAAAAATGGGAACACCAAGAATCTTCCTATTGCTTGAACAATCACCTCCAATTCTCTTTTCTTCAGCATCATGCACATTTGTTGCTGATGATGAATCCTGAACAATGTTATGATGGAGGCCCTTCATTGTTCCACCATTGCAAGCAAATTGCTCAGCATATTTTCTTTGCAACGAATCCCAATTCACCTTATGAGAATCAGACATTTCACCAGAAGATTTTCCATTACAATGTGAAATAGTTTTCATCCATGACAATGCTCCTTGTGGAGTTTCTTCCATCCTTGTAATACCAATGGAAATAAGATTTGAATCAGAAATTGCTTCAATTGGGTAACTTTTTGGAGGTACTGCATTGAGGTTTACTTCCTCTGCAGATTTTATATTCTCAGACCAGCCTGAAACCCTAGAGTTATTTGGAGGATTATGTTTAGGAACTTGTTCAAAAGCAGAATTACTATCACTGTGTCCATTCAAGTGACCAGCCGATGCCTTGGACTTCAACTGAGAAATGAGGGAGATGTCATTTTTGTAGGACAATTCAACTCCTGGTTTTGGGATAAAATCCACTTTTTCATTAACAATCGACCCATCTGCAGAAACTTCATGGCAATGCAACAATGTGGTTGAACTCTTATTTGATTCGGGAAAGGTATTAAAGCAAGGGTTTGCCAGAACAAATATTGCATTCTGTTTCAAGCTAGCCGGAGGCCTCTTCCAAGATGAAATGGAGGATGACTCAGAATTGACTACATTAGATTGAGGAGCAGGTGGCCGCGGAAGTGCATCTGAAGTCATAACAGATGCATTATGATTTCTTTCGGAGATTTCTACACCAAATATTGTCTTCTTTTTCAATTGTTCTGGTTTATTCTGATCAGGCACATGGGCATTCATGCAGCCAACATGCGATGATTCACTTTGTGTAGGCAAATACTCCCCATAAAAACTACTATTCAGAGTTCCGGTGCTTATTTGGCCTGAAAGAAGGATCAAACCATCAGTTGAAAACTGAATGATCCTACACAACAATAAACATATTGCGAGAGTTTTCAATTGTCTCTCTCATTATGAATCACCTAAATGAAAAGAAATATTCATATTGGAGGTTTTACGCTCTGATGACAAAGAAGAGTGATCCAACCTTAGAAAGTAAAGGAATTTCAAATACCATGAGCTTAACTCAGTATCCATGAACACATATGCACATTCACCATCACATGCAAGCGCATTTAATTGTACGTAATTTGAAGTCAAAACTTTCTTTATTTCCATTTTCTTTAAGTCAAAGACATTCCTTAAAAGTCAAACAGAATCAATAACAATGAGAAGTTCCTTTTACATTTTTCAGAATTTTCAAAACAGTGACCATTGAGGTTTCTGAATATTCATAAAAGTATGGGAAGAGCATTTCCTTACAAGTACTTCGATGCTTATTTAGAATTCTCATAACAAAATGGTTATGCCAGAAAATGATTCACTTTTTTTCATGAACAAAGCAAACAGTTATCTCGAACTAAATTTTTTTAATAATTCATTTCAAATTTTGGTTAAAAGGGAGTTCATTTGGTAAATTTTAACATTGCAAAAGAATTAAGTTGCAACAGATTTAGAGTAAGAAAAATCAATTCACCAGGTTATCAACAGGAGAGATAACAAACATGGTATAAAAAAATACAGCAATGATTTGAAAAGAAAAAAAAACCCTACTACTAGGCTACTTGTAAAGTAGTGACTCATGCAAACTTGCACATCCAAGAAAAAAGAACGTCATTGGCTGATTTCAACAGAAAAAAAAAAAAGTGTTGCTGAATAAGTCCTTACCAGCTTTGAAGTTAAAAGGTGGTCTGCCTTTGTTTTCCCATTCATTATCTAAAAGCATATTTCGTTGGCTGAGTCCCTCCTTTTTTTCTTTACAGGGTCTTTGAGAAACTTCCTTTGCCAAAGATTGGAAGCCTGAGCATGAATTTGCAGATAAATCCCGCCCCTGTATCTCTTCTTTCGAGTAGGTAACCTTGCCTAGAGTATTGAAAGGAGTTGTATCATATGTTTCCTCAACCTGGAAAGGTTCATTCAAATCTGTAAAACCTCGGGTCCTCCCTGTATTGGAACTAAAAGTATCACCATTGCAACTAGAGTGAACACTACTCAAGGTAGACATGTTGCCATTTTTCTCACAGGTAGCCATACAATTCCAATTTGGAGGGTCAGATTCCAACACTGACCCACCAAATGCCCCCTTTTCTTCCTCTGCATCATTTATGTATTTTTCAGCTGGTAGTTCAAGGTCAAACAACTTCCTCTGAAGCTTCTTGTGATTGTATTCAAGAGATACATCATACTTAATCCTGGATCCATCGTGCGTAGAACCACATCCAGATTGCATGTTCTGCAAATTAAGGGAACTAAAATGTGATTGGACACTATCAGCACCTGAAGCAGATGGTATATGACAATTCATTGCCACCAAAGGCAGACCAGAATTATGCCACCTCCTTCCATCCCCTTCAGGTGTAAAGGCAAAAGGATTTGATTGAAATGTTCCCATTCGATCAAGGCATATGACTGATTCTTTGCTTCGGACTTCATTCATTATGTCCATTTGTATTTTGTGAAGCCGATGCAGTTCATGGACCTGCATAATTGAATTTCCATAAACTAATATATGATATTTTGCTCAATCAAATTTCAATTATACATGCAAAACAAGCACATTTTCACAATATATTTCATGAACTCAGAAAAGTATTGAAAATCTAATTTTATAGCTCAAAAATATAAAAGTGGAAATAAATCATACCTGATGTCTGAATGTGTTTTCTTGCCTCAATATGGTTTGCCTCAAGTGTTCCTTGTCATATCCAGAGTATCTATCCATTTCTGGCTTTGCAGCAAGCACGCCATGGTGCTGCTCAAAGGCTTTGTTTTCATGACGTGAAGGCCAGCTACCATTCCCACTACTTTCATCTAGATCCTTCATAGAATTATATCCCGGTATATACATCTTGTACAGAAATTCAGTTCCCATTCCTGCAAAGACTGCAAACAACTCTAAATTAACTTGCCAACACTGATAAAAAGGATATCTCGTTTTCTTCTATCACAAATGAAAAGGTTTTACATGCCAACACTATATAATTTTGTTGCAAGAAAAGGCTACGGGATGAGAAGCATGGTTCATGATTCTGACAAATAAAACTCGTGGCATATTGTAACACGTGTATTGTATGCTTAGATCGGAGGGAAAAAAAGTTGATGCCGCACATAAATAGCACATAAATCTTCATCTTTGCAGTCATAAATTATTCATCAATCCTGGTACATAGAAAGAACCGCTACGTTATACAGGCAGTGATATCATATCATTTCCTCCTACATGAATGACATCTTCTGATTCAGTGGTGAAATCAAATCCCAGCTAACGTTTTTAGTAAATCTTCCATATAAAGAACTCACTTTATCACTTAATTTAGCAACAAAATAGCAGATTATGAACAAATCTTAAAAAATCTAGTCATAAATAAAGTCAATTAAAAACAACATATCCCTGTAATTAGTATTGGAGAGAGATCCCATTCCGCCGTCAAAGAAAAATAAAGATGTTCTCGTAATATGTTTGTAAGAAGTAGAGGCAACAGCATAGAAACCCATGCAGATAACTCTCAGCCAAAAGCTTCTTCCTAGCTGCAAGTGCTCCAAACTAGATATTGGACAGCATTTGTAAGGGTAATAACGAATGTTCCGATGGGTTTTGCATGCTGAGTATCTTTAGGAGAGCTGATCTATTAGAGCCTGCCATAATTTATGTTACAGTAGGCAAAACTAGGTCAACCAATGCACTGAAAGAGGTTAAAAGTTAGAAACAGCACCAAAAGAATTCACGAATCCCTATTTTTCAGAAAATGCAGTTTCCAAGCGTTAAAGAAACACTTTGTTGATACACTAGAATTTAATTTGTAGGCAATGGAAGTGTATTTGGTAAGGATGGGAGATCAGAATATAGTAGTATCTAAAAGAAACATCAAAAAATCAATTTTCGTTGGACACCCATTTCGGAGATAATTAATTGTAATGCATCATAGCTACACATGAGCACACAATGCCAACAGTTCCAATGATGATGATAAAAGAGAATGGGGTGAGCATTGGAATGGTGTGGTGAAACTCAAAGTATGTTGTGCTCGAAATTCACTCCAAGGATCCCAAATCAATGATCTGGTAATTGGCAACCGTTGGATCATTAGGTGTTGTTCTTCATTCTTTTCCTTTGCAACATACACTTTGTTCCAGTGTAAAGGAATGGATTCTACCAACTACTGCTCTGACCAGAAAAGAAAGTTCAAATTGCAAAACTAAAGAGAAAGAAACATCTTCTAGCAGCTTTCTTAAGCACTGGGAAACTACTATGGAACAGAGAACCCTGGTATTCTGACATCACTGCAAAATGGCCCTATAAAAAGGGTATTATTACATCTCTTAATACTACTGCAATTACATCCATTTTATGCTACTAACTTCAACAAGAAACAAATACCGATGGCATTGAAAGTTCTTGTCATTGCTTACTTGAAATTCCAGGAGACCTTTCTTCTAAATCAGGTATTCCAGATAAATTGATAATCTGAAATCCAGTTTTCTTTAAAGCCTTCCAGACACAAGCCTGCGATTCCAGCAGCACAAATCAAGGAAAGAGAAGCAATTGGTTTTGTCCTCCACTGACAAATAACATAGAACAAGGACGGAAAATGAAAGCAATAACATGATAACATCATGCACTCGAATTTAAGCAACTACAGTTGACCGACCATGATTAGCATAATTGAGAGACCAACATACAGACAAATCAATCATCCAAAAAAAGAGGAAAAAATGATTTACCTTTTGTATATATCAGTATCCTCTACCTCCCCATATCAAAACTTGAGCTCAAATTCACAGAAAACCCTTGAACTCAACTGCAGCTCCATTAAAATTCCCATCTGAAGGAAGAAAACAAAACCACAAAGACTTAAACAAGAGTAGGTGACTTTGTAATGTCATAGAAAAATCACAAATCATCAACCATCAGAAAAAAGAAAGATAACCCAAATGAATAAAAAATATATATATACATGAGAGAAGCTCAAATCTGCTGGGCCAGTATCTGATATTATGTGAATTGGATTGAAAGATCCCCACAATCCCAGATAAGAATAAGAGAGAGATCTTTCTTTCTTTTTTCTATTTTCTATTTTCTTTCACAAAGAAACAATGACTTGGAATTTGTCAACTCGTGGTCTCACTAATATACTTTGCTTGAGCTTTGGTTTCCAAGATATCTATCACTTCGCTTTCCTATTCTGTATTTATTATTACTATATTATTTTTTTATGGGGATTTTAAGGATGTGAAAGATATGGGGACATTTGTTTTCACATTTTCTAGATTCTCTCTACCTTCCATGCTTTTTGGGTACACGCAAGTAAAGTACCTTTTAGACGCCTGTGTTTCACTCTCTACAACAGCAAGCACTACTGTTTCCATAAGTAGCTGACCACTCTTCAATGGAGTATCTTTCTACCCTCACACGCACCTACACTCGTGTACCGCATTGCTGTTCGCCTTTTAACGATTTAACAATATCTTTGTTTTTGCGTTTTCAATGCTGTTTTCTTGAAAATCGATTTTTTTATTTTAATTAGTTTTTAAATTATTTTAATATGATAATGCTAAAAATTTAAAAATAAATAAATATTTTATTTTGATATTCTTAAATAAAAAATTCTATCATAGTATCAAACACGAATCAAAAACATTACTAAAAATTAGTATTTATTTGTTTTTATATTCTAAAAGTATTTTAAAAAAAATTAAAATTATTTTTATTTCAAATTATTTTTTTATATTTTTATATCGTTTTGATCTCTTAATATTAAAAATAATTTTTAAAAAAATAAAAAATATATTATTTTAATACTTTTTTAAACTAAAAATACTTTTAAAAAACAACCATTATTCAATCAAAATTATTTTAAAAAATTACACACACTATTTTATAAAACCACTGTCGTGATATTAAACTTATTTATAATCACCCGGACATCTAAAATGACAAAATTGACCAAAGATTGGAGGGGTAAAGTTGGCAGTTGAGCAAGGGCAGCACAGGCGCGTGGTGTGAGAACATTTCTTGAGGGATGGCTTTGAAGTTTCCTTTATTATAATGTTTTGGTTCATTGCTTTTGATTGGTTGATAGTTGTAAAACTTATTTGATTAGATCGGCCTTGTAGTGATCCGCGCAACCCTTTAAAAAAAATAAAAATTATTAATATACAAGAATTTAATATATTCATTCAGACAAAATTTACTACTAATAAATGAAGGAGCTTGTATTTTTTTTTAATTTATTATAGTTTATGGTTGTTATCATTTAGATTTATAAGACTTTTAAATTAAATTTATATTTTGAATACATAGTTTTCAAACCCGGCCCGGTTGAAGACTCGGGTTCCGAGTTTTGACCGGGTCGTCTAAGTCAATTCTTTTTTTTTTAAATCAAAACGACGTCGTTTTAGTAAAAAAAAAGTTAACAGGTTGCAACCGGGCTTTTGAGTTGGTCTTGTCGGGTCAACTGGGTCACACCGGGTTTTTCCTTCCTTTATTTTTTCTTCAACACGACCCGGTTTCAACCCCGGATCAGCCAGGTTCCTGGTTGACCCGCCGGGTCGGGCCGGGTTTCAAAACTATGTTTGAATATCTGAATCATGTTTATAAGTTTTATTTTCTAAATCTTTTAAAAAAATTTGTATTAATTAAAAAATACATTGAAATTAAGATTAAAAGTTGTGTTGAAATTGAAATATATTTAATTTATCGTTCATCCGATGATATAATTTTTATTTTATTTTATTTTTTGTCATGTTAGTCTCCAAATCAAACAAAAGCTAGTGGATCATGTTCGTGGATGAGCCTCACTGATCTTGCAATTGGTTCCTTTTGTTTACAACTACACACAAAGTTTGTTCTATTTGACGGTAATATTTTTGTATCATTTTAGATATTATTTAAAATTATTTTTTTAATATCTTTAAATGTGCACTGTCACATTATTGCAATTGTAATGTATTTAGAAGAGTTTAATAAATTATTTTAAGAAATAATCATATTATTTGAATTCATAAAATTAAAAATTGAAAATAACTATTTAACCACCATATATATAATCTCTTAAAATCTGTATAAAAAAATTACAACACACTAGAAGACAACAAGCTAAAAAAAAAAATTGATATCGAATAGGGTTGTCACATATAACTCTAATTCATATTCTTATTATTGAATAAATAACTTTGATGTAGTTTGTCTCTCTATGATGTTTACAACTTCTTAAATAAGCTTAAAAACCAACCTAAACAATCTAGAAAAGTTGAAAATAAAGAAAAAGCCGTAAAAGTTTAAAACAAACTAGAAGAACAATAAAATTACCAATCTTAATATTTGATTTCCAAAACTAAATAAGAAAAAATAAAAAAATCATAAAGGAAAATAATTTCCTAAACCAAATAGAAAAATAACGATAACTAAGAAAAATAATTTCTCCCAAAAAATTCTTTGGCATCAGTCTCTCAAGGTTGGAGAGAACTTATTCTCGAGTTCTATTTTATTTGTCTCAATTTTGTGGATGTCCAATCAAAAATTTCAATCTTTTATGTGCTTAGTTTTTCTATTAGAAACATCATATATGTCAACAACATATTCAATCTCTCTAACAATGAAACTAAACTTAGAGTTAAATAGAAAATCTGGAAATTTGCTTTATAACTTTTATTTGAAATACAAGAACATCAACTTTAATTTTATCAATTCTAAAATCCTCCTCAAGCCCATATAAGGTACATCCTTCGTAATGAGTTTCATCAAATCACCTCTTGAACTACATATAATTTGGCTCTCTTTTCACTGACATCACCAACCAAGAATTTTGCATCCAAGTCTTCTCATTCAGCATCATCTTTATCATTTTCATTAGATTTTAGTTGTTGATTTCAATCTATAAGGTAACTAGAATAATTAAAACTTTTGGTTTCAACATCATATTCGTCCTAATCAAGAAACTGCTTAATTTTACAATCGATCTTTACATGTCTTCTATTACCAGTTCCTAAACACCTTTTTTTAGTTTTGCAATTTGTCTCTACATATATTTTATCACAAGTTCCTAAATGTCTCTTTCTTAAGAGAAAACCTTTCTATTCCCTCCTACACGAGCATATCTTGTTGTGATAGCTTTTATAGCCATAGTTACTCCAGCACACCATTACACAAATAACTATCAGAATCGTTGGGCTCTGATATCGACTAATATAGACAAAAACAAAATAATAAAAGACAACAAGCTAGAAAGACAGAATTAAAGTCAAATAAGGTTGTCACATAGAACCCTAATTCAAGTTATTAGATAAAAAACACTCAAATATTTTAAAATATTTGTCAAAAACCTTGTATGCAACACATAAAGAGAACAACTCAAACTAATTAGAACTTTTCACTCTCCTAATCGCTTGGTTCCTATTATCTGCAATGTTGATACACATCGTTCAACTCATTTGAAGCATCTCCATATACAACTATTTGTGTAAAGGACAACCCTATGGATGATTAAAAGTCCTAAAGTCTAAAATAATTTATTTATTTATGTGAATATGCAACTAATGGATGCAAAATTTCAACAAAAAAAATACACAACTATATTTGAATTAACCTTTATTAAAAAAAAAATACATCAAATGAAAGAACAAAGTAAAAAAGGAACCTCACATTACCTTTCAAACCAAATATCCAAATAACAACTAAGACCAAACCTAATAAGAAACCAAATAGCAAAGCAAAACATTAACCGAACAGGAAAAAAAAAGTGATGGAATGAAAGACTAAATAAAAGAAAAACATACAAAAAATCATAACTTAACTCCATCACATTTGGCAGTCTTACTACACATACAAAAAAAGCAGCCTCTCAAAGAACCCACAACATGTGGCATTAATAATAGAGAATGAGGTTCAAGTCATATAAAAAACACATAATAGACCCAACACTCATGGGAAGGAACCAACCCGAAAAAACAAGGAAAGACATTCAATTTTAATAGGAAACACCAAACAGGAACAATAAAACAGTCCAATTGGAACATGAAATCCTAAACTTACTAATCCCAAGAAACTTGAAGCGACAAAAAAGAAAATTAGCTTGCAATGGAAAAGATATGTTAAAATCATTATATTAAATGCAGATCAATTAAAGGTGTTGAAAATTGTAGAAAACCCAAGACAACGTGGTCGTCAAGGGACATAAAATAAAGGTAAAATTGACTAAAAGGAAGCATATGTAACCTATTGGACACAATCATAGAAAGTACATAAATACTTTAGTCACAATAGTCAAAGCACATGTAACCAAGGAGGAAGAAAATTGATTAAAACCTTCATTATCCAAACAAAGAGCACGACTCAACATACAAAACCTCTCCTAAAAATATAGCTAGAACAAGTTTTTAAATCGAAGAGACTACAATAGACCTACAAAGTAAACCAAAGAAACTCCATGCATCAAGTAATGGTAAGATTCAAGAAACTAACAACACATAAATCATGTAACAAAAAAAGAAACCATTAAAGAACATCCAAAGGTAGAGATTGAATCTCTCCCCCCATCATACATTAAACCACAATGTCACATGATCTCGAACCTCTATAAAGTATCCCCTAAAAACTAAGAGTTGGCCTGATGAAGGAGCAAGATCGACCCATCAAAGCAATGTGAAATGGAATACATCATCCTACACAATAGAAGCTTTCTTTATGTTTACAGGACTCTAAACCTATCTTTCCAAGTTCTTCTCTCCTCCAACCTTTTTTTTTCCTTCTCTTAAAAAGCATCCTTACATATCTTTCCAAGATCTTCTCCCCCCTCTTCTTGCTCTCCCTCTACATCATGCTTCGAGTATCCCAAAAAGAGACTAAGAAGTGTTGATACCTCCCTCTCTCTTTTTTTCTCTCTATTTCTTTTTAAGGTTTACAAGGATCTCAACCTCTCTTCCTAAGTTCACCTTTCCCTCTCCCTTGTTTTTTTTTGGAAAAAAAAAGCAAGCAAAAAAAGAAACTTGGTGTCATGAGAGGAAAACAAAAGTCACAGTGGTTATAGCCAAATGAAAAAACCAAAAATAACCCTCCCAACACAACTCAACCTTCAAACATACTAATGATAGAAGCATCACTATACTATTAAAATCCACAATTGAATGAATATGTATTCATAGTACACTTCCCAATAATCTCGCATCATTTCTTGTTTTTATTTTTAAAAAAATATTATGTTTAATAAGTCAAGTTGATGTTAGTGTTATTTTTGTCATACCGCAAGTTTGACCAAATAATTGCAAGTGTGTGGGTATCTAACTTTCATAAACTTTTGCACTTTCCTTGAAAAGACGAATGAGACTGTAAAATTTAGATCTCGTGGATTTTCAGGACAATAAAGCTTTTTGGGTCATCTTCAATAAAAAAAAGTAAAAAGAGTAGAAGTAATATTCAAATCAATAATATCATAAACATGTTATATCACGGGAGAAAATTATAAGACTAATTGGATTTCCGTGGGTCTTTTTTTATTGAAATCCAATATGTTAGTTTGTCAAGAGCATAAATTCCATGTGTGGTTGATTATCCAAAAAAAAAATAGGAAATGTAAGAAATCAATGGCTTTGAGATGTCAAATGATAGCAACACAACACTTGATCATCACCTGAGATGCAAAATCCGATGATAGTGAATGTTAAAAAATATAAGGTTATTTTGTTTTATTTATTAAGAGTAGAATATTATTTTTTATTTTTTTTTCTATGTATAATCTCTTTGTATTTAAGGTTATTTTGTTTTATTTATTAAGAGTAGAATATTAATTTTTTTTTCTATATATAATCTCTTTGTATTTAGGTTAAACTTATTCATTTAAATTATTGTGATCATGTAGTATCAATGAAACTCTAAACTTCTCCTAATATTTTATTTTTGTATTTTATTTTTATTTTTTTGGATTGTTTAATAGTGAATTCATGAGAATTGTCGATATCATCCTCGACGTAACCTGAACACACTAGCAAATGTTAGCGAAGCTACTTTTGAAAGTCTTCAGATCTGAATAAATAGAACTAAAGCATGTCCCTAAAGGGGAATAAAGAACAGCCATGATTTCAATCTGTTCCCAGCCTCAAACATCCATTGGCTTCGTAGCAGAATCTGTGGGTCTCAAAGCTGAAATGAGGACTCTAGGATGGGGTCCTAAGCACATAAATGGACACAAGCTAAGATGGTCCTGCAATAATGGATTCTCAATCAGCTGGCTAGCATGGATCGAATGGATGATGATTGATGAATCCCAGAACGTGTATTTACGAGCTAAGATTTTTATGGTAATCTTGTAGACTACTGAATTATTTAGTATTTATGATACGCCATAATTCTCCACCAAACTTTTGAATTTCACATTTAAATTAGTGCTTTATACAGCTACGACTATGACTTAACTTCTGAGAAATGAAAGCAATGCTGAAGACCTTAGAACTGTGGCTGTTCATATATCAAACTCCAATAAATGTATGACATTTTAGTGAAATGAGAGAGATTGTGCCTGTGGTGGTGGTCCGGTGGAGTGTCTTGGAATCAATGGCAACCAGTGGAGTTTCCTGGGACTTTGCATCCATCCACACAGCGTGAAGGAATTTCCTGAACCAAAATTAAAATTTAAGGAATTTAAAGCAAAGAAAACAACCCTTGAATGGTCCATCAAGGGTTATATATACAACATTGGGTTTCTGTCCCAATATTTAAAAGAAGAATTAATCACATATTATACTATATTTTAAAATTCATGGAAAAAATATTGTACTGGTAACATATAATAATTTGCAATCAAACTAATATTACAAGCATCCTATATTCCGTCCCCAATGACAATTTAATTATATATTATATTATATATATAAAGAAAAAAACTAAATCATATAAGGGTCTTGTTGTCCATGACTGTTTTTCACCAAGATTTCAAACCATTATTTGGGGTTTTACTGTACATGGCTACTGTTCACCAGGACTTAACAACCATGGTGGACTGCACTGTTCCCTCACAATGACACTGTAGTTTCCATTGCTGTTCAGGTGTAGAAAAGATCAAATTGGTTATTGAAGTTTTGATTTCTTTCATAATTAGTCCATGCATATTTAGATATTTATATTTCGGACCTAAGACTTTATTTTTATCAAAGAGTGGACTTAAATGTAGGTAGTTTTGCCTTTTGACCAAGCTAAAAAAAAAAATGAAAGCCTGATAAGTTTATTTTTAATTTGTTTGATTTTTTTAGTCGATTAAAAGGTTTTTTGAGATTGAAAATAAAATTATTGAGGTTCTTATGATATTTTGGGTTTTTTAAAATGAAAACGAGTTGAATTTTAAGTTTTAAAGTTCTAATAACTAGAAAAAGGATTTATTTTGGGTTAATTTTATGATTATTTTCTTTTTTTTGCTATTTCTAGATTTTAACCATTTGATTGTAGCTTTCAAGTATTGAGATTCGAGTAATGTGGTATCGGATACGTTGATGTTTTTCAAGTAAAGTTAGCTCCGTTGATTATGAGTTCAGTTAGAAATAAGGACAGTACATGTAATTATTGGTTGATATTGAAATTAAAAAAGAAAGAAAGAAAGAAAGAAATGGTGAAGGAGGATGAAGATGACGACGAAGAAGAAAAAAAGTAATATTTTATTTATAAAGATACTTTGGATAATAACAAATCTATAGTATTTTACGTACTTTTTTTTTATTGATTCGGAAAATCAATAATTCAAAATATATAATAAAATTAACTTAAGAAATAATAGGATATAAACAGTAATAAATAAAAAATATAATATGCAAAATATTCTCAACCTAAAAAGACATAATATTTCTTAATAATTCTCCTTTTTAATATCCCATCAACTCGTCCACATACATGTTTTTGTATTAAAAAAAGGTTTTAACTTCAAAGTCAATCAAACCTCTTTCTTTTTTCTTTTTTTTTCAAAATTTGACATCTTGAATTGCCAGTGGAGGTAAAATTGGTGGAAGGTGCAGCTCCTTGTCTTCTCACCTAACCCCAATTTGGCATCTTCCGTTTCCAACAACCACGCCCAATCAAACGAGGAAACCTTTTGTCTATTTACAGGTGGCTTTTGGCTTTTCTTGGGCTTTAAAGTTTAAAGCTTTCTCTGTATATTGCAACTTTGCAGGTCTATTTGGCCGGTCATTCACTCTCTCTCTATCTATCTATCTATCTATTATGGAGGCTAAGCTATTAGGAGCTTCTTGCCCGGCTTTTCTAGCTTCTAAAGAATCAAGATTTTCAAGGGCTAATTATAGTTTAGGTCTCCAAACCGGGCAGAATGGCACAACTTTAAGAGTTAGCTGCCCAAACTTGACAAAGAGACGCATTCTATCAGTCCAAGCATCTGCTGTAACCATGGGGTAAAGAAACAGTGATCCTTTTGCTTAAATTAGTTTACTTGGTCTTGTTGATTAGTAGTTTCATGTTTTCTTCTGGTTTTGATTTTGCCCTTTTTTGTTGCTATTTTTCTTGTTCGTTTCCTGTTTTCTGGGATTGTTTTTTTGGCTGTTTTGTTCAAGAATCTTCAAGTTTTGAGGGTGCGAATAGATGATATTTATCACAGATTGGACTATGTATGTTTTTGCCGTTGAATTTCTTGCTTTTGGATTTGGGTTGGTGGCACTGTATCTTTATAGTATGTAAGTTGGCATTATTTCTTATGATCTATGGATTCACAAGTTAATTTCCACCACCTATATATTACTTTGTATTGTGTTTCCGTTCTGAATTATATATTTTTTTAACCAGCATTCTAAATTCTTGTTGATTCGGTGAACAAATCAATATTATTTTTTAATGTGTAGTAATAATATTGTTATTATTGTGTTAGTTGCTAAACATACCAAAAAAGAATTCTCTTATTGATTTGGGTTTAAGAAACTGAGGCTAGAATATGTGCGCGCTTGCAAATACAAGCATGTGTGTAGATTACAAAATCAATATTGAAAGTAAGCTGAATGGTTAGCTTAGGTAATCGAACGAGCTCCATTCTTCTGATAAAAGTTGGAGAGTTGGAGAAATTTCATGTATATTTTCTCATTAAAAGTAGATAAACTGATGCTTTGGTTTTTATTTTTTTTGATAACTCACTGATGCGCGCAAATGTAACAAACAGTGCAAAGTGCAAACTTGCACGATTTTTCTCTTTCTTCAGTTTTTTTCCCCATCAAAGTATAGGGTTAAGATTTCCTGTGATTGAACCTGAATATTTCACAGCACTGCTTTCTAAAGCTAGAATTGTTTCTGTTTTGGACACATATTGTTGCTTTATATTGAAGGGCCTGATGCTTATCAACTTCCAACTTGTTATTTGCCAGTCAAGTTTTGAAAGTAGTTTTCATCATTTCTGTAGGCTGACAGAGAAGAAAAGGGTGGACATAAGCGAGAATTTGACCCTAGATAACATCAGGAGTTCCTTGATTCTACAAGAGGATAGTATAATATTTAGCCTCTTAGAGAGATCCCAATACTGTTATAATGCCAGTACCTATGACCCTGAAGCTTTTGCATTGGAAGGGTTCCATGGTTCTCTGATTGAGTTCATCCTTAAGGAAACTGAAAAGCTACATGCTCAGGTATGTTGTACTTAGTCCTTTTAACTTCTGGGAAAGAAAGAAGATATCAATTAGAGAATTCATGAAGTTTTCTTGAATTGCATCTGGTCATTAGCTTGGCAGATACAAGAGCCCTGATGAACATCCTTTTTTCCCGGATGACTTACCTGAGCCAGTGTTGCCACCCTTGCAGTACCCACAGGTAAGACATGTGTAAATACATTCTGTAGATATATTATTAGCTGCCTTTTCCAAATTTACAATTTTATTATGCCATGGATCAAGCTCCCACTTAACATATTTATCTTTCAGTTTGATGATTTCTTTCAATTTAGGAGGAACTGCGTGTACTGTGATCGACATAATGCAATTTTGGAACTGATTATTTAGCTGATATATTGTGAGGCTTGTGCAATAAAAACTCACTGCATTGTTTTCTCTTGTTATATGCAACAAAATGCCATCTAATTCTGAAATTAAGACCAGTTGTCAGATGTAGATTTTAATTTTTGCTTGAGCATAAGAAAAAAATTCTGGCATGTTAACTTCTTTTTTAAAAAAAACATAATATAAAAAATGAGCACTCAATCCCTCTCTCTTGCTGCATGTTCAGATTTTACTTTTGTCTATTTTCTTTTACTTCCTCTTCAAACCTGTTCCTTCCTTGCCACACAGGTACTACATCCCATTGCTGATTCAATAAATATAAATAAGACAGTATGGGACATGTATTTTAGAGAACTTATTCCTAGATTGGTCAAAGAAGGAGATGATGGCAATTGTGGATCAACAGCTGTTTGTGACACAATCTGTCTACAGGTATGCATTTAACTAATTAACTCTGGGCTGCTCTTAATACTACTGTGATACTTTCAAATCTCAACCGAAGAGATTACAAACTGTTTTCTTGATCTTCCTTGATGCTTTAGTTCTAGTTTCGTTCTGTGAACTTTCTCTTTATCTGGTTAGTGATACATGTACCCTGGGAAGATGTTGTTAATAAATTTGTTATTTTTGAATGGAGCTAAGATTCTTGATTGGAAATTGCATTTGACTCATTCTAGTGGTCTACTCTTAAGAGATTCTACTATTAAAATAAGTCTTCCTTTGCTGTTTAGACTCTTCCTGGAGTTAATGAGGTAACAAATGGATAAATGTAGTTGGGTGTATTTGACTCCTGAACCAAAGTTGTTTTTCTACTATCTAGCTACTCTTGTCCTTGATGAACGGTGAGCTTCTCTCCTGTCACAACTTGACCTTGCAAATATGTGCATTTATTTATGGTTCATTTCATGCAAGGAGCTGGTCTATCTTTAACCTAACAAAAATCCTTATCATATTCCCTTCATATATATGGTTATTGCTGATGGGTATTAAACAACATGAGTCATATTTCGAGGACAGTGAAGCATATGTTATCAGCACTCATTTCTCTGAATCAGTATTAAAAAGCACCTCCTCTGATGGAGCTGTGTCAGCACTCTCATAAACTATGTTATTAACATGAGAAGTGACTCGTGAGGGCTTAATTACTTTTTAAAGCAGTCAAAAGGTGGCATTTTGATGGCACAATTGCTAATCAGTTTGTGGCAATGTGCATTACATGGCTTGGAATGCTAATGGAGCAAATTTTGCTAAAATTGAGTTTCCAAAGTTATCTCTAATAGAAAGCTTTATTCGTCATCGGATTAAATTTGGATTCATATCCCTTTTCGTTACTTTGTGCCTCTCGCATGTCTTTTCTGAAAGAATTAGATTTCTTGTATATTCTCCAACTTGAGGGATATCAAATCTGTACAAGCTTAAAGGGGAAAGAGAAGATAAAAGGAACAGATACCTATTTATGCAGTTCCATGTTTGGCTGAAATTTGGAAGAAAAAGAATCTGTTTTTACAATTTTTCACAACTCTTCAAGTTTGTGGTGCATATTTCTAACTTCATTGGGCTCTGATGTGAATATGGTTGTGTAGCAGTACTTATCAACTGCTATGTTCCCAGCTTTGTGTCCAATTTAGCCCAAAAGCTTGTTATCCTCCCAATTCTTATATCTCCTTTTTCGATGAACTGTTTTGTTCATTTTTTGCTTCCATATCTATGTAGCTTATGCTTCTTATTTATAATGTAATCTCATGATGGAAAACGAACAAACTCAGAACATATTCATGTAAATGGTGTTCAAGAACTATAATTTGTCCTAACTGAAGCATCTCCTCTCTCTTATGGATTACACTTAGTAACTCTTTAGTTGACACGCTTATGCATTATTGTGATTTCAGGCTCTCTCAAAAAGAATCCATTATGGAGAATTTGTAGCAGAGGCTAAATTTCGGGCTTCTCCAGATGATTATGAGGCTGCCATTAGAGCACAAGTTGTTACTGCATGATCCTTTCTTTACCTTTTAGAGCGAGCAGCTCACAATGTAATCTTCTGTATTCTCATCTTGGTGTTGGTGTTCATAATTTTCAGGACAGCAAAAGACTGATGGAAATTCTGACATACCCAGCAGTTGAAGAGGCGGTGAAAAAGAGAGTTGAGATGAAAGCTAAAGCTTTTGGGCAGGAAGTGACGATGGAAGGAGAAATAGATGGAACTGACCCAGTGTACAAAATACGACCAACCCTGGTTGCTGATTTATACGGTGAATGGATCATGCCGCTGACAAAGGAGGTTCAAGTTCAGTACTTGCTAAGAAGGTTGGATTAAGCTTTGCAATGCCTGCTCATGGCGGTAAAGCGCACATTCTCTGAGTGCTTTGATGTTCGTTTTCGTTTTCTGTAATTATAGTTGCCTCATGAATGAGGGCATCATGCAACTGCTTTGATGTTCGTTTTCGTTTTCTGTAATTATAGTTGCCTCATGAATGAGGGCATCATGCAACGTAGGAAATCAGCCACCACATTTGCCACTTATTTGAAGACGTGCATCGAAGAACCTGGCCACTGCATAAAATGTGAAGCAAGTTTTACAATTTTGGTTGTATCTTGTGCTCAGAAACTTCATATGAAGCTTGAGTAATTCACTGTGTTATAAATTTAGTGATTTAATTGGAAAGTGGGAAATGTGTTGATTGGTTATTCGATGAGACCTCAGTCCATCCGAAGTATCCACGCTTCAACCTGCAACAGTAACCTCATCTAAAAGGATCCGAAGTGGTCACCACCTTACCTTGATAAGGACCACGAATGCGATTAGACTTTGAGGTAGTGCGTGGACATCGTTTTATAAAGTGTTTTTTTATTTAAAAATATATTAAAAATAATATTTTTGTATTTTTTAAAATTTATTTTTAATATTAATGCATTAAAATAATTTAAGAATATCTAAAGTAATTAATTTAAAATAAAAAATAAAGAATTTTTATAAATTTTTAAAAGCAAGGCTTGACTCTAAGAACTTATAAATTTTTATAAGTTTTTGTTTTTTAAATTATTTTAATATAATGATGTTAAAAATTAAAAAAATTCTACAAAAAATTATTTTAATTAAAAAATAATTTTAAAAAATACAGTATTTCACACACAATATCAACAAGGCACCAGGCCAGCAAAGAAATGTTTTATAAAATGTTTTTTTTTTTTTAAATAAAGACCACCAGCCCAATAAAAGGCCTGAAAGTCTAAGAAAATTGTATGGTTGACAAACGGGATCTTAGATCCACATATTTTCTAATTTTTATACTATAATGCATGGCAATCCATGGTGTCTGTTGACAGGGACATAGTGGGATCCACAAAATTTGAGAGTTCGTTTTCCATTTGGATTTGAATTTTGTTGGCATTTGAATTTTTATAATATCTTAACTTAGTAATATACACCATATTAAAAAATATCTTAACTTAGTAATATTAAAAAACAAATCCATATAATAAGATTATAAAATTCAAGAAACTCTTATTATTGATTGACCTAGTTTTGATTTTTTTTTTTTTTTTTTTTTGCAAGTGATCAACTTTATGTTGAGTTTTAAGTTGATGAAAATAATGCTATTGTTTTAGTGAAGAGAGAAAGGAAAGATATGGTGTTTGTACTAAGGGTGATGGATGATGAACAAACTCGGATCAAGCACTTAGTCAGGAAAAAATTACTGCGGTTGTTGTTGCGGTTGTGGTTTGAAACAAGTTGTTTTATAAAAAGTATTTTTAGTTGAGGTTAGTTTGAAAAAATATATAGTTGGTTAAAACTGTGGTTAAAATTAAGGTTGAGCAAAAAGTAGTTTAATGTGTTTGGTTAATAATGCTTTTGAAATTGATGTTATAAAATAATTTTAAAAAATATATATTAATATTGATGGTTTTTAATTTAAATATTGTACATTTAACTATTGTTATTACATCATGAAATAAATAATACTTTATATAAAATATTTTTTATTGTTCCATTAAACTATCTACAATTCCATCACGTATGAAATACATCCGACAAGGACTACAATTTTTTTGGTTTCTTAAGCGTGCAACAACATCAGGTAAAATATAATCAGGAACAAAATTGGGATTGCGATCAAATTCTGCAAATGCTACGTCATCAAGCGATCTCTTTCTAATTTATGTAGTGTCATTAAATAATATTAAACACTAGTTTTTTTAAATAAAACTCAATTAAAAATTAAAAAATAATTTTTATTTTTTATTTTACTAGGTCGGACCTAGTTCAATGCATTTTGAGCTTTGAACCGGAACCGGTCCGATCGGAACAGTGGAGATGGCTACACTGTTCATGTGAACAGTGTAGCCAGCTCCACTGTGTGCAAGAAAGCAGCATTCACATGCTTTTCTTTCCCCTGCGTTTTGGATGCAAAAATACTATGGAACCCATGAACACTAAACTGTTTTTTTCCTTTACCAAACGGGTTGCATTTGCATTTTGTTTAAAATGCAAACGCAACCTCGTTATAAATAGCGTGACATGACTTAGATAATAGTGGTGTGGGTGTTGTGATTTCAAGCTTATATGATGTGATGTAAATAATTGATTATTATCAAATAATCATTTAGATATACCAATTGCATTTATTACTATGAAACTAAGGCTATCTAAGAGGAATTGATCAGGCTAATTTTGGATATTTGAATAAATAAGTTGTAAATTTACCAAACTAAATCTTTGTATATTGTTTGAGTCATATTTGAAGCTACATGTAGAATTTTATTGAGATTCAAGTTAGGTTGGAAAATAACTCATTCAAATGAGAGACAATAACATGTTTAAAATCAAGATTTAAATCTGACAACAAACAAGAAAATTTGAAAAATAATTGTTTTCTATATAATTTGTGATTTTCTACGAGGTAAAGATTTAATTACACATGAAATCCTTATTTTGCAAGGATTCTTTACTTTTTAAGAAAATCAATAGCAACTTGTGTGTTTTATTTTTTGGATTTCTTCACTAGCGCCAAGACCAACTTGTTTATTTCATCATTTGATTTATAATTTTGGTTTTTTTAATTTCATTATCTGGAATTGCTGATATTTTATCATTATTTTTTTTAATGATTTTTTTTTCTAATGTTATCTTTCATTATTTGAATTCTTGGATATTAATGATCAGTATTTTTTTTCGTTTTTTTTGACCAGTAATGTTTTTTTTTTTAAATATACCTACAGCACTTTACCATCATTTTTTTTTTATGCTTTTAAAAAAAAGAGGTTGGGGCAGAGCAAAACACGGGGAAGCTATATATAATTACCAACAACAGTTAGGATTTTTCTAGCACAGAAAAGTTGAAAAGCACAAGCAACGGCTAAAAATGGGATTAGAAAAAGAAATATCAGAGCACAAAGGAGACAAAAAAGCTTAAAATGGTTGAAGTTTGTCTCAACCACGACAAGTCTTTTCTCACCCTATAACGTGCTCGCTGTTGCCTTTTAACAAAGTTGGTCAAGGATCTGCTGTTAAGAGGATGTTTGGAAATTGTTTTATTTTTTATTTATAAATATATTAAAATAATATTTTTTATTTTTAAAAAATTATTTTAATAATAATATATCGTGAAAATAAAAAAAATAAATTTAAATTTTTTAAGACTTGTTTTACAATACACGAAAAGCGAAGGTAAAAGTTGTATTTTGAAATGTTTTTTTTATTTAGAAATATATTAAAATAATATATTTTTTAAAATATATTTTTGTTATTAATATACTAAAATAATTTAAAATTTTTAAAAGATAATAAATTAAAAAACTTTCAAAAATTTTTAAAAATAGAATTGAACTATATTGAAAAATAAACCCTTAATTAATCTCAAATTAACTATTCAGAATAATATAATCAAAGGTAGTTGTGGATCTCTAGAAGCTTACAAGAAACCTTTTCTTGAAAACACCAGCACGGCACAGCACAGCACAGCACAGCAAAGTAAGGCCTATAATAACACAACACAAACTCATTAGCTAGCTAGATTGAGCTAAAGAAATAGAGAGGTAATGGAGAGAGGAAGTGGGTTTGGTTCACCCATGATGGTGGCATTGGCAGTGCTTGTTTTTGCCATGGTGGTGATGGTACCTGAAGTGTCTGCAACTAGATGGACAGTTGGATCTAACATGGGTTGGACTAGTAATGTCAACTACACTATTTGGGCTCAAGGAAAGCATTTCTACAATGGTGACTGGCTCTGTAAGCACAGACTTTCTTTCTTGCATGAATCTACTTTCAGATCTGTTTTTATGTTTATTTAACTAGGTTTCTCTGCTTTTTTATCTGCATGGTTTTGCTGTTTTTAGTGAAAGGTAGTGTAATGTTGTTTGATTTTAGCTCACTTTGCTGGTCTTGGAGCTAGATGGTTAGATCTATAAGTCGGCTGCCTTTGGAATTGGCTGATGGTTTTCAAGTTTTGAGCTTTTTAACTCGTTCTTGGATTAAGCTTCTAGTCTGCTCTTCTTCAAGAGATTTCTGCCTGCTATTCTTCATATGTGTGTGCTAATTATTAGCATGTCTTTTCTACCAATGCACGAAGTTTGTTTACTAAATTTGACTACTGAGACAATGCTAAAGAAATCAAAGTGAAAAATGCTTAAATTGTTATTTATTTCATTTTGGTTATATCAGAAGCTAATGGATATTATTTGAATGCTTCTTTTAACTTATTATAGGATGAAAGTTTCATCATACGTGATGAAGAAAATGGTTCATTTGCTTTTCTGCTTTCTTGGACTTTTTTATGATAAATTTCCACTTTCTTTAACGTTCTTGCTTCACTCCTTTTGAACTGTTCTTTACTTTTTTTGTGAATTTGTGGTTTCTGTTATTTCTCGTTCCTTTTAAGTAGCTGATAAATTAGTAAGCTTTTAGCTACGGAGAGTAACGTGATCCAACGAAGACCTTCAATCAAGTGAAAGCATAGTAAATGAACAAAGTTGATCGCCCACATTTAATTACAGTGCCATTCTAGCAATTCTGGTGCCTAATAGTGTTTGTTTTGTTAACTTATGACCGAGGCTGAGGCCAACTAATGCTGAAAAATTCAGCCCATAGTGGCATTAACTGGTACAGATCCTCATGCCTCAAACGGATTATGGACTCGACTAACCAACTTAGGCTAGCCAAGTTTACGAATCGACATCTTTGAGTTGGCCATCATTTTCTAGTGCTATATGATCGGTTTGTACTAAAATGTGAACATATACATTGTCAAAATCCACACACCAAATTACGCCTTATATTTGGGGCTCAACTTTTACTTTGTTATGATTGCACATGGCCAGTTCATTTTGATGAATTTTCCTTCAATTGTACCTAGACAGAATAGATGCATTTAGAATTGGATGGTCTAGTCTTTGATTGCACATGGTCTAGTTTATAGTTCCATTAGCAAGAGAAAAAATTAGCACATTTTGATATTGGTTGCTATTAATCAAGTATTTCTTTCAAATGTTTTGCTCATGTTTTCCTGTTCCAGCACTGCATGTGTATCATGTGGAATTTAGTCATTTGATTCCCAAAGCTTAAACCTAATTTCAAAGTCTCCCCAGTTTTCGTGTATGATAGGAACCAAATGAATATTTTAGAGGTGAACAAGACAGACTATGAGTCGTGCAACTCTGATCATCCTCTTCACAATTGGACCAGGGGAGCTGGAAGAGACGTGGTTCCACTGAACGTCACTCGCAATTACTATTTCATTAGTGGCAAGGGGTTCTGCTATGGAGGCATGAAGCTAGCTGTCCATGTAGAAAACCCACCCCCCCCACCCACTGCTTCCCCACTAAATGAGAAGAGTGGCTCTCCAAGTTCCATTTTCAGAAGCCAGTATGTTCTACCGACTGTTTTTGCCATTGGTGCACTATGGGATGCATTCGTCCGGTTCTGGTAGCCCCATTGTTCCAGCATTTCTATGCTTTCATTCAAGAATGTCCACATTGCTTTCAGCTTTTCCTTAAACCAAATTGTGAAAGGAAATGGAGTCTTCTTTAATTTATTTCTCCCTTTTTTTTGTTGGGGTGTTGTTTTATTTATGATAGTTTACTCAAAATTGGATTGTCTTGATGCAAGTTAGTCCACGGTTTTGTTTGAATTTTTTTCTTAACGTGTTGAGAGTCTGTTAACTGAAACACCAAGGCATTGTTTTATGCTATGTATGAAACTCTATGGGGCCACTTTCCATGTGGTTGATGACCTAATTTATGTGAAAATGGCCACTGATTACGGGAGCTGGATTGATGCAGACCTATGTATTTAATCTTATTAGTAGGAATGTTTCTTCAAAAGACAATTAGTCTCTGATCTGGCCTCAAAATGCTCTCACCAAATGCAAGCATTCACATGGTGTGCTATGCTTAGAATATGGAGGTCCGCTCTTTAAATTAATCTTTCTTGGGATGCGATTGAGACTGAATCAACTTCTCCTCCCCATTTTGAGAAACTTGAACCCCAGGAGAGTCGGGTGTCAGAAATCATCTGAAAAACAGCAGGTGAAACTTCTTTGAGGACGAAGTTCTTGTAGCAGTTTTTTTTTTTTTAATTATAGAGAACACTAAAAGACTTGTTACTGTAGACCTTTATTTTTTAGTTCTAAAACTTCAATTTTAAGCAATTACATTTTAATTGAAGAACAATTAATAACTTTTTTAATGTATTGTTTAAAAATAATTTTTAAATTTATATTTCAATAAGTATCTCTTGTGATTTTTTTTTTAGTTCTCAAACTTCTTATGTTTAAAGAGAGAATTTCTCTGTTCTGTGTCTTCATTCATGCTTTACAACAGGAATATAATACATGGGAAATGAGACAAGATCCAAGAACAAAGCCTAAACAATCGCTAACCGAGACAAGATCCAAGAAATGAGACAATTGGACAATGAATTATATATAGAATGTGCAGATATGTTGCTTGTTAGCCTTTTTTTTATAGAGAATTTTAATTACTTTGTGTTTATTTAATTTTTAATGAGATTATTTTAATTTATTTATATTTTTTTTTTGTTATTTATTTTTGTATAAATAAACTTTATTTTTAAAAATAAAAAATATTTATTTTTAAAAAATATTTTTAATATGTGCAAACTTGTATAATATTTATTTTATTTTATTATCATTCAATCAATTGATTAACGTGAGTGTCTATTTCTATTATTGTTTGATTGAATAAAAAATTGATTTTAATAAAAAAATTTAGAAAAAAAAAATACTTAATAAGAAAAATTTAACGTGAGTGTCTATTTCCAGTATTTTCAACATACTGTTGCGAGATAATATACATAAGAGAAAAAAAAATTACATGGAAGAGTCAAACAAAATTGAAAAAATAGAAAATATCCTACACATTAAGAAGAAAAAATTAATTAATTAGCAATCTATAATTAAGAAGGAAACAATGCAAAATTTCCTAACAACATTTTCCAGTTTAGTTTTCTAGAGAATCCTAGGCAATATAAACAAGAGACACTCGGACAAGCAAGAGGGTAAAGAGATCGAAAAAGAGATTCTTGCAAAGAAAAAAAACCTAAGCTAACAATAAAGGAGACAAGAAAATAACAGAAAAAAATCAAACACAAAATAAATCTAAGCATCCCAAAGTTGTCATCACTGATAGCCCAGAAAATTAGGAGCACAGCAGCCTTTTTAGCCTTCAATCTCCCATCTCTGGTAGAGGTGGTCGATCCTGCTCATTCCAGCAGGAAGAATAAGGATTCATACATCTCATTCCAGCAGGAAGAATAAGGATTCATACAGACTGCAAAGTGGTCTGTGTTCCTTCATGTCGTGCTGACATGTGAAATGGAGTTTTGTAAGCCAACCAGACATCCTCATGAACAACACAAACCAATATATTTTTTTTTTCCAGTAGCTTTCTTCAGTTTTTAGCTTGTAGAGGTCAATTTTAAATCCTTATATGTGATTTATTTATTGGTCAAACAAGTTTGTAGTTTATTTATTAGTTTTTGACTTGTGAACATGTATTGAATTGTATTTTTTTGGATTAATTTATGTTATGCACATGATTTTCTTTTTATATTCAATTATGCTTGTTTATATTATTTAAATTGGTTGAAATATTTGTGGTTATTCATGGTGGTCATACTCGGTAAAATAATCAATTTCTAATGAATTACTTTAAATTGTATAAGGAAAGAAATAAATCAAAACCTAAATCTTCATTTATTATTATTTCAGACCTCATCCATAATCTAAGAAGTGAGGATGAAATTTCATTATTAAGTCTAAATCTCAAATCACTATCTTAGGAATTTTTACCTTTGATAAACATAAATATTTAGTTTAGATGAATATTGACATGTATGCATAATATTATTTTTATCATTAAAATCAAATAACAATGCAGCTTATCCTAAATATGATATTTTATGTTGATTTTCATCTTTTATTTAGCATAATCAACTTCTTTTCCAGAAATATTTTAAGAACAGTTAAAGTTTATAATAACTATAAAACTAGATGGTGACTTTTTTTTTCTTCTTTTTTTTTCTCATTTACATAATTAGCTCGTCAAGATGTCCCCCAATGACAAAATAACAACTCCACTAAAGATCTAGAGCTAAGCTTTGATTGATTGATTTTGTAATAATATGTTTGGCGTGCTTTATATATATTTTATGCTTGTTTGGCTAAACTGATTAATATGTGTTTATTATTTTTTTATTATGTGATATATGTTCTTGTATATATCTTTGTATATATGATTCACGTATGTTGTTTTTTATACATCATACATATTTATAAAACCTCATGCATCATTTTTTGAATTCAATATTAATTTATCTTTTGTTCTCACTATATAACACCTTGTTACACACACTTTGCCTTAAGTTAGCATAAGGAATTAATGGTATCTCGATGTGATTTCACCTCAAGCTAATACATGTAAAACCCTAACTATTACTAAAAGTTTACATAGTCACGATTAGTAGTTGATATGAATTTTCTTGGCCTATATTATTTTCACTTTATAGGCCTTAAGACAACCTTATAAGGTTTGTATTACTAAACAACGAAGGACCTTTTTGAGACTAATAAGTTAGCTAACCTACCCACAAGTAAAGGCTAGAACATTCCCTTAGAATGTCTCATTATAATACCATTAGGTAAGCTTACTATTAATGAAATTTCATGAGATGGATGATAAGACAAGCAAAAGCAACATCATAAGAAGTCTAGTTATAACAATCTTCAAAGATAAAACACGATGATTTCATCAAGGAGACAACTTGGTATGCCAAAGTTTTTGGTGTGTAGCTTGCTTCTCAAATTTGGTTGATTAGCATTGAGAAGAAGATGAGTTAAGTTATATGATTAATTATTAAATTACTCTTCATTTTTGGATGAATCAAGGTCTTGAATTTTTCTTTTAAAGATGTATGGGGTTACAAGTTGAGATGTTTCTATGTTTTTAGATTATGGGAAATTCCAAACTACCTTTCTAAAATACATGGACAATTATGTTAAAATTTTGATGAATAAAATTTCCCATATTTTTTATTTTTTATTCTAAAAATGGATGGATAATATCTTTCGAGACATCACATGGAAAAGTTCAATAAGTTATCATACAACCATTATGCAAAATAGAAGATGAAAACAAGGAGCTCATGATAAAGTGGTTCATTTCTAGCTATAAAAAAACAAATTCTCTTAGAATTTAGGACACCAAAATGATTGTCAAACTTCTTTACAATGTTAGAAGATTCACTAACTCTTGTTACCCATCATAAATGACTACTTTATATCCAGCCAATTTTTTAATATTCAAATTTGTAAAGATCAATTTGGTGTTTCTTTATAGAGAGGGGTGAGCAAATATAAAGTATGATTTAAAAGCTCGATTTTTCTTGAAAACACTACATTAGACCATATCATGAAAGATGAAGGAAGAACCATTTTAGAGAAAAACTACCAAATGATATGGAATTGATTAGAAGTGAGAGAGATAAGCTCACTGGCTCGCTTAAACATAACATTAAGATTAGACCATCTGAAGAAGGGCCCTCTAATAAAGATAATACTTTGGAAATACACACCTCACAACATATTATCATAGCTCTTGATATTTAGTTCCCAAAAGCTCCCCATTTTTTTTTAACGTTGCCGACCCATCAACAAGTGAGGTTTGACTTTTCTTTAAAGCCTATTATAAAAGAAGTTTTGAATGGGAAGTCTATCAAGGAATCACATATTAAAAAACTCTTATCAATTAAAAAGTGTTTAAATATAATTGAGGGTATGAATATATATGATTCTAATAAGAAATATGAGATGTGTTTAGTGTCATATATAGTCTTCTCATAAAAGATAAGGTGCTTGAAATCACCATGTAAACAAGCGTTGAATGTATTAAGATCTACTTAGGATTTACTGTATCGAGATTGTAGAAGTAATTAATCATGACAATCTATTCATCCATTTCTTCCATGAAAGTTTGAGCGGTGCCACATTGACTTGGTATATGAGCCTAAATAAAAACAAGATTAAAAAGTGGACAGATCGACTGATGCATTCAAGCGCTAGTATAAATTTAACATGAAAGTGGCTCTAAACATGTTTGGCCTTTAAAATATAGAGAAAGGAAACAATGAGTCAATCAAAGAATATGGCCTAAGGTGGTGTGAAATGGTGGTGTGAATATGCCCTAAGCGTTAATATAAGTTTTATTCTTGAGTTGTTTGTATTTGCCTTTTAAGCGGTAATCATAGTATCATGACATGGAAACGAGTTTCGAAGATTAACCTAATTAGACTTTGGTCTTTTTAGGTCCTTTTAAATTATTATTTTTTCGATTTCATCGTTCAACATTAAGTTATTGGACCTTGAGTTTCATGAATTGTTTTTCATTTTTTTTCTTTGTGAAGTTATCTCAATCTCATGTTTAGGGTCGTGGGTTAGTCGAGTTAATCCAGATTGACTTGGGTTGTTTATGTTTTTTTTCTTCCATTTTTTCCTTTCATCATTTAGTTTGCTTGAAAATTGATCTTCATTGATTTATTCAATTGATTTTGTAAAGAGTTATCTCAGTCTCACGACCGCACCATGAATTTGGCTTGCTGACTCAAATTGGGTTTTTGTTCCTTTTTAAAATGTTTTTTTTTCTAGTTCATCCCTTGACCTTTAATTTGCTGTGAATTGAGCTTTAATTTATTTATTTTTTTCTTTATAAGATTATCATGTTCTCATTTAATTTTTTTCTTTGTTATCAAATAAAACCTTTAAGACATTTTAAGAATATCTAGAGCGTATCTTTTTATAATATTGACAAGCATTAATTTTTTTTAATTAGTCATCATCTTTTTTTTATTGTCATTGACTTTTTTTTATAATCATATTATTAAATTAACTAATTTTATTGAACCTATTTAAATCAATAACTTATATCCCATAGTTTTCTTGCTCCTTTAAAATGTTATTATAGTCTAGGCATCCTTTTTTACTTTAGAAAAAAACTGACTCGGTCAACAGCTTATCATAGACCACCTATCTTTACTATATTTGATCATAAATAATAAAATAGTGAAGTAATAAGTGCATAATTCTAAAATCTAGAGCCACTAAGTTGAAACTTAACAATCAATAATTTCTTTTTATATATAAACTAGATCAATACTTAACCTATCATCTGAGTTGACTAGGTTACATTGATTTTTACTAGATTTTATGACCGGTTTTGATATTAATATAGACAAGTTAGATAATCAAATTATTGAATTTACAATGAGATTGGTGAGCCTGGCTTGAATTTATTAATATTCATTTTATTTTTTCTTTTAATTACACACTTTTTTTAACTTCCAAGTAGAACGAAAAGATACCTAATTTTATGGTTCATATGGGATCTCACGTGCTGTTTGTTTTTGCGTTTTAAAAACATTTTAAAAAAAATTGAAATTTTTTATATTTTTTTATTTGCTTCAAATTAATATATTTTTGGGTTTTTAGATCATTTTGATGCGCTGATATCAAAAATAATTTTTTTTTTTAAAAATATTATTTGATATATTTTTAAGTAAAAAATATTTAAAAAAATAATCACAACCACACTTTCATACACGCGAAACATTTTTATACAACCATTACTAACCTGTGGAAGCAACATACTCGGTGCAGAGAATTTATATTATCCTTTTTATTTTATTTTATTTTATATTTTTAACTTCACGGTAACATTCTTTTCTACAGTAGATTAACCGAATTATATTGGTGATAAAAAGAAAACATCTATTATATCATAATTACTAATGGCAACCCAAAATATTGGTGCAATTGCATTCTTCTCCCATGCATTTAAAGCACATAAAATTGCCCAATAATGACATCATGCATGCACTAAAACAAATAAAACGCTCATAATTTTTATATTATTATTATATTCACCATCATCATTATTTATTTTTTATAAAAAAACAAATAAAATATCAATCACCAAAAATATTTTCCTTGTAAGGATTGGGAAAAGCATTTTTTTAAACCATTTAAAAATTTTGATCAATAAAATGTTGGTCTAATGATTAAAGTAATGCTAGATCTCTGCATGGATAAGAACACATGTTTGATCTTCAGGAAGCGTATTTATTGGAGGGGTAACCACGAATCCCGAACATGATTAGTCTTACGCTTTAAAAAGATATAAGGATACCCGAGTAAGAAAAAAAATCAATTTAAAAATTCTAAATAAAAAAATAAATAATTTTTTTATTATCAAAGCAATGAATCTCCTTAGAAGACTCATAACTTCAATTAGTCCCTATGTTATCAAATAAATTTAAAGAGTTTTTTTAATTTGATTTATTGAATTTTAAACTTAGAGTATGTATAGCTTGTTATTTTATATTTTTTATATTTTTAAATCATTTTGATATTTAAAAATAAATTTTAAAAAAATATTATTTTAATATATTTATAAATAAAAATCATTTTAAAACACAGTATTATCTAGACCGACACTTCCTTTTATTTTCAGATTAGATCAAATTCCATATATTTTGTACGGTTACACATAACCGCATGGTCCCATTGCACAGATTTTCATAAACAGGTCAAAAAAGCGAGTAAGCCCATGCGACGTCACTGTCAAAGTGTACTATCCTACAAGGTATCTGATATCCCAGCTTAGCTTACCAAAAATGATCCTCCCCATTTTTGACTCTAAAGCAAGCGATCATGGATCAGGTGCTTTCATGTAAACATCATATCTGTTCAGGATATATACATATATTTCTAGGTTAATTTACACACTACTAAATACATCCGCCAGCAGGTTTTGATAGAGTCCTGAGAGTGACAGCAATGGAGAATTCAGGGAGGACGACAATTGGAAAAACTGTATTGTCCATGGCAATAACAGCAGTGACTGTTATGATGATTGTGGAATGTGCAGCTGCTGAGCAGCTATATAAGGTGGGCTCAAGAGGATGGATCCCAAATTATAATTACACTGACTGGTTGAATCAGAGTCATGAGCATTTCTACGTTGGTGATTGGCTTCGTATGTAAATTTCTCTCTTTCTTTCTTTCTCGCCAGCGTGTAATTCCATTTTTCTTCCTACCACTTTCCTTTTCAAACATGTTAGATGTCCGAGGATTATCTGTAAGGGGTTCCTCCCATTGAATTAAACAAATGATTGAGATTGTTTTTGACTTGAATTGGATGTAAATTGGAGATTTCTCTGTCTTTTTCATGAGATAGGAAGGGGTATTTGAGCCAATGAAGTCATGAAGATTGGGAATTAAGATCATTAATTCACTCAATTTGTTCAACTCTAATCCATCTATACTATCAAACAGATATTAGAAAGTTGGTGATTAGATAGAATTAAAATTTTGGAACTTTCATTTTATCAGGAACTTGGAGAATTTTGATAACAGTAATAATTGATGTTGAATCAGAAAATTGACCTAGCTTTTCATTTTCTCTGTTTTGCTGTTTATGGTAATTTTCTAAATAGAAATGCTGTCTGGTTACTAAATACAAAAGCTTGCCTGTGAACAAAATTTTGGAACTGTATCTGATTTTTTAACTAGCAATCATTGGTGGTATCACCAACCCAACCCTGATGAAGAAAAAAAGTTTTCAACTAGCTGGCCAACGTGTAGCATCAAATTGGTTGATACGGAAGCGTTTACTAAGGTTGTGTTAATTTGATAATTGGGATGTGCTGGTGTTTTCTCAAGATGTTGCTCAAAACAAGGTAAAAAACATGGATTTTTCTTTTTTCCTTCTTTCAGTTTTTGTGTTTGACAAGCACTCCTACAATGTCCTGGAGGTCAACGAAACAAGCTATGAGAACTGCAATGACCAAGGCTTCATAAAGAACATTACTCGCGGCGGCCGGGATGTGGTTCAACTGACAGAGGCAAGGCCTTATTACTTCCTGAGCAGTGGAGGGTATTGCTGGAATGGAATGAAAGTTGCTATCAATGTTGAAGATTTTGCACCTACCCCAGCACCTGCATCAATTACTGAAAATGGTTCTCCATCAAATATAGTCAGCAGGCAGATGATTATATTGATTGCATTTTGTGTTGCTTTGGAATGGATGGTCCTTTTTCTTTAAGCAGTAGCAGTTGAGTGGCTGGGCCATTGAAAGAATAATGCCGGGATATAGTAGCTAGAGTCATGGGCAGATGGACTTTGAATTTCTTTCCCTTTTCCTTTTTTCTTTTACTTTGTCAGATGGTTTACTTTCTTCTTTTTTTATAGTCATGTGGGTTTTCCTTTTAAAAGTAGTGAACATCAGCGGTTAATGTGATGAAGTTCTACAAGTAAAATGGAAGGGTTTGATTGGATATTTGTGATGCTGAGCTTGATTTTTCACTTCTCATCTGTTGGCATGAGTGCATCTTTTGTACCTGAGAATCAATAGAGTGAGCAAACACTGTCCAATTTCAGTTCTGTTGGCTCTCGCGCTCTATAGTCTCCACCCTCAACAAGTTAAACTTTTGAAATTGTTGATTAGGCTGGGCACTTGCTGGTTTAATCATACAAATTAAGGCAAGACAACATCTATATGAATCCCCTTTTACATAAGACTCCAGCCAATGGGGATAGAGAAGGTTTGTCATGGAATGAGGGGTGTTAAACGATGGGTTGAATACAAGTATAACACAACTGGTGGGTGGTGGCAGCTATTGGATATGGCGTGCCAAATATATATATATACTTCTTTGGCTATTTACGTACAATTAATCATGCAGTTCAAGTCATCAAATGTTACATTGATGATTTCATGATCCAAATTTGGTCAAAAATGAAGGGAAAAGCGTATAAGATGACAGATGCTGAGAGCATTGTATGAAGAATACTTCACTATATATTTAATGCAAAGACATGTAAATAGGAGGAATATCAAAATGAAGTGAAGTTGAGATATGAGAAGTCTGATGTCAGGAGTGCAAGTCTGGGCCCTGGAGCAGATTTTCTTGGAAGTGAAATTATCCACGCCCACGTCTATGCATTGAAATGCAATATTCTGAAGAACGTATTCTGTTTACGGGACATGAATTTTAATAACCTTATATAGCCTGCCACTGAAAAGGGAAAGTTAATTATTCTGGATCAAAATCATATCCTTATGGTGGTTCTAATTTGGTCCTTATGGTGATTTTTGGAGGTATGTACAAATGCAACATAGCTGTGCAGTCATTTTTGAGGCGAAGCAGAAGGTCTTGAGCAATGTTGTGGATACTCTATCTGATATTCTGGAGATAGACTCAGAGGATAAAGTCCAGCTTAGTGTATCAGCAGATTCAGATTTGGGGACCATCTACTCTATCACAGTTCCTGTTCGGCGTTTGAAGCCTGAGTATCATGATGAGGAAGATCTTGAGGCTTTGACTAATATTCAGTATAAGGGCGCCTGAGGAAGATCATGCTGTCTTGATGTTCTACATCCCAGATGAAAAATATCAATAAAACCTTTTTGATTGTTTATTTCTTGCTACTGTGGGAAGTAGTTGATGTAATCCTGTCTATGCTAGGTTGAGAGAGTCTGTAGATTTAGACCAATTTTGTTTGATTAGTTGGCTGGATCATGTACTGATAGGGAACTTGCATTTTATTGCCAAATGAGAATCTTTGCTAGATCTTTAAGGTGTTTGCTGACAAATATTTCTGCCGACTAGAAGCTTTGGCCTCTTGGAAAATTGTTGAATCTGTTTTCTTGTTTTATTTTCGCAGCATTGTCCATAGACACTGCTTGTTATAATGCAGAAACACTTGTTGAAAGCATGTAGGAGTACTGTTCAAGTGACTTCCCAGCTATGCTTGTTTCAACTTCTAAACAAAACAAATTACGTATAAATGTGTTTGATAATAATTATTTTTAATTTTTTTTTATATTAACATATTAAAACAATTTAAAAATATTAAAAAAATTAATTTAAAACATAAAAATTATATTTTAATAAAAAATAAATTGAAATTCACTCCTAAACCATAACTTCGAGTAGCCATGGAAATTTAGTTTCCTAATCTTTTCTGTCTATACTCTATATTCACATCAGAGAAGATGAAAATAAGGATAAAAAACGGTGAAAATGTTTTGTTTTGGTTAAATATTTTTGTCACTGGAAAGAAAAGAGAGGAGAAATTTGTGAAAATAGTAGGTATATATATAAAAAAGGAAATTTCTGATAGAATTAGCAGTGTACTGCAAACACAAAAATCTAAGGGTAAGTTTTAATTTGCCACCTTAGATTTATAAGAGATCTCAATTTCACCTCAAAAGTTTGATTTATATCAATTAGCACCCCTTAACTTTCATTTACTCATTGGAGAAAGAAAATATATTTAAAATTCAATTCTATCCATAAAATTATGAAATATCTCAAAATCACTAAAAAATTATTAAATAATATAAAAAGAAGAAATTAATAAAAATCAATGAAAATCTAAAATAGACAATCAATAAAAAAATACTTTTATATGAGGAAAACAAATATGATAAAGCTTGAACATGTTAGTTTCCAATAAATTCCTAAACCTTACCAATTTGAATTCTAATACATTAAAATTATTAAAAATCACAAAAAAAAAACCCATCAATTTTAATCACTTCATTGCATTTTCATTGGGTTGGTTTTTTTAACCTTACAGAAACCTGAAGCTTCCTTCTCACTCGCAAGAGAAAGACAGGCGAGCAAGAGCCTTTCATATCAGGGACCCTAAGGGCATTTTAGAAATGCTTCTTATGTTCATTGAGGACAAGGGCGATGGTGTGCTTCTTCATCCTTCACTCGAAAGTAACAGTGTAAGTAATGAACATTTATAAATGTTGTACAGATGGTGAGGAAGCAGTTTTTTTGTTTTGTATTGACAGTACACTGAATCCATGCACTGAGCTCATGAAATTACAAGGTTCTTTCACTGATTGCAGGATAGCACAAACCGGATCTTACCATTTCTTGGCAGGTGGAAAGGTCATTCTAGAACAAAACGAAGTGGTGTTTGTTAAAATAATTAAGATGAAACACAAAAAGAAGGCTAGAATTCTGAATGATCTGTATATTAGGAGTGCGTAGTCTTAACTTAAATACAAATAAAGTATATATATAGGTTAAACTGAAAGTACTATTCTACTCTTACTAAATAAGACTACATAAATATTATTTAACATCTCCCCTCAAACTCACGATGCGGCAGCTACAAGCATCGAGAGTTTGCCAACCAAAAAACAAAAACGAGAGATAGAATGCGTCTTGGTAAAGAAATCTGCAATCTGCAATCTGCAAGGAACAAGGAACAAGGAACAAAAGGTAAAGCAATGGTGCCATGCTTGAGATGATGACGAGTAAGATGACAATCGATCTCAATGTGCTTAGCTCACTCATGAAAAACCTAGTTGTGAGCAATCTAAATAGAACTCTGGTTGTCACAATACATAGGAGTAGGATGAGAAAAGGAAACTCCCATATCAGCAAGTAACCAACGTAACCAAACAATCTCTTTGGTAGTAGATGTCATGACACGATATTCTGCTTCGGTGGATGATTGAGAAACAATAGATTGTTTCTTGCTCTTCCAAGAAATAAGAGAATCACCTAAAAAGATACAGAACCCGGTAACAGACTTGCGATCTGTGGGATCACTACC
>Ga0307515_10001577_pt1 | contig 50910 bp, 50 predicted proteins | sample 17_EM_MG_FD_194513 | JGI IMG/M metagenome (GOLD analysis project Ga0307515, IMG submission 194513) | Populus trichocarpa ectomycorrhiza microbial communities from riparian zone in the Pacific Northwest, United States - 17_EM | ecosystem: Host-associated > Plants > Roots > Unclassified | place...
TGAGACGCATAGCCCTAGTCCTGATGCATATCCTCATACAGTCACAATCTTCATACAAGTCTATATTCTCATACAAGACTTCAAACGATGCTGAGACTTCAGACGATGCTGAGACTCACATGCAACAGATTGGAAATACCTGTGGCGAGTGAAAATTCGTGTATGAGTCTACGAGTCTCTAAGGGAGTCGGAAGTGTACTTTTCGTGCCTTTTCCCCATATAAATGAAAAATGGAAAGGCACCAGTTGTATGGTAAAAAAGGCACCAGAAGTTGCTGGAACCCATTTCCGTACCTTTTTGAAAGTCCGAATATCTTTTATTGCGTGCCATTTCGGTTTGTGACTTTTTGAAAATGCTGGACTCTCACAAAAGGTGCCTTAAATATATGACTGCTGTGCTGTTGAAATGGTAGATCAGGCAGTGCCTTTATTTGTGCCCCATCACCACCACCACCACCACACCACCACCACCACCACCACTATCACTATCACTACCACTACCACCACCACCACTACCACCACCACTACTACCACCACCACTACTACCACTACTACTACTACCACCACCACTACTACCACCACCACACCACTGTGCTGCTACCGCTACTATTCCCACGCTACCCTAGACTACCGACACTGGAGACATCAACAACACGGTCAAGCCCGGTGGGCAAAATTTACTTGCAAGGTGGGGCCTGGGAATGGCGAGAGTGTTACGATGCTGGGTGCACTAGGGGGCAGACCAGTTGGTGCTCCCACTAGTGATTAGTGTCTTTAGTCGCTGTCTATGGAGTGACGAGGGTTTTTACTGTTTTCAATACTAGAAGATAAAGGCGTTAGGATAGGTGCGGAGAAAAGGCACAGAGGAGAAAGGGATGGGGGAGAAAAGGCACAGGGAGAAAAGGCACACGGAATAAAGGTCAGGAGAACAGGCATGGGAGAAATGGCACGGGGAGACAAGGTACGGAGAAAAGGCAAGGGAGAAAGGCACCCTTAGAAAAGCATTACATAGTTCTATTTTAGTACTATATCTACGGTGCCTTTTACTGCTATACAAAAGAACCCCTAACCCAATTCTTGCACTTAAATGCCTTTTATTTTCGGTGTAGGAAAAGGCACTGTTCGGTGCCTTTTCCGGTGCCTTTAAAGAAGCACATTTCCGACTCCCTTAGAGAGTATGAACCCCCAGCCTGCGAGTCAATTCGGCGACCTCAGTGTATCTGCGACTTCCTTCCAGACCATATAGTAACACACCTCATATGAACATTTTGATACCTATCAGAGTTCTCCCAGAGGTTAGCTGCCTAGTGTACATAACTTCGATCATATACATGCCCTATTTATTGACTCCAGATCTACTCCTCCCTAAGTCAGTATCGACAATTGCTTCCGTGTTCTATCGTATCTCCCAATTCCTTAACCCCTAGAATTTAATCCGAGGGTTTTATTGACACCAGCTGTATTGTATTAATTGCATCTAAATAAAGTGAGTGATATGCGACGAGCATCTCAGAAATACATGTCTCAGTAATATTTCGGAATATTAGGTTGTACAATAACTAGTTAATATCTATAGAGTGTACACAACTGTGTTCTATTCTACTTCTAAGACTAAAATTCTTACTATAGTGTGATTTTATTTCAATCGATACCTGGACATGTTGAGGGAATGATGGCGAGTGATAGACTGTGCCCATGGGGAGTGAAGCTAGCTGTTGGTTGGGACTTTGTGCTGAGATTTGGAACCAACGAGTAACATCAGAGATGGGCATCAACTGTTAAGTCGCACTTATAGGTATGGGACGAGACCTGACTCACGCCCGTGCCAAAATGGGTGTGATTGAAACAAAACAGTATTGAATATCGTAATTCCAAAAAGCCGCCAAACCATTAATCATTACAAGTCCAACCACCATCCACATCCATTCACAAATATCCCCCTCTATCCTGCTCACCTCCGGTATACCTACCCCTCCAAAGTAATCTCAACAAAACCCAGCTTGCTCTCCTTCGGCGTCGTAATCTTCACAACAGACAACCTCGCATCCGCCTCCTTCACGAGCTTCTCCCAATCGTCCCCGCTCCTCTCCTTCCCCGCAAGCATCTGCATCACCGATAAGTCCACCGCCCTGTGTCACCCTGTTAGTCTCCCCCTCCCCAATAAAAATCAAGAGGTAGATTATTTGCTTACCGTACAACCTTCTCCATAACCTTCGGCTCCGTCCCTGGTTCCGGTAGAACATGATCGACCACCAAAATCTTCGCCCCATCCTTCAGAGCCGGCACAATCTGCTGCAATATCTGCACCGCATACGGATCCGACCACTCGCGTAGAACATTGCGCAGCAAATACACGTCGGCATCCGTGACCGGCTGGGGGGTGAAAAAGTCATGTTCCTCGTACTCGACGTTGTCAGGGCACGAGGGGGGCGGGACTAGGTCTTGGACGATGCATTTTATGCCCGGGTACGCTGAAGCGATGGCAGCGGAACATTGGCCGTTGCCGCCGCCAACCTATATCGTCAGCACGAAGCCAGGATGGGGACGAGAAACATCTACATCAACCACCTTCTCCACCCCGTCCCAATCAAACGCTCCACACGTAACCACGATTGTCGGGTCATGACTCCCACCCTGCATCATTGATCCCGTCATCATATACCTCCACGTACCAAACATCGCCTTCCTCCTCTTCTCCTCCTCTGGCCGCTGGATGAAGTCCATATACGTCACCCCCTCCTCATACGCCAAGCTAAACGGCGTCTTCTTCTTATCCGTGATCTGCCCGTACTTCTGCACCGCCTCATTTACCTTAGCCGCGGCCGGGAGTGCGTCATCGATACATGTTGACAAGAAATCCCGGAGGAGCGGATTTTCGAGGAGCGCGCGGGAGCCGGCGGTGTGGCACACATGTCCGGGCGGGGATTCGGTGAAGATGTTGGTGGTGGCGGCGTAGCGGATGATGCGGGTTACAAAGTCTTCGTTCAGGCCTGTGGTGGCGGCGATGGCAGAGAACGGGGTGGGTGTGCTCAGCGGTACGGCTTCGGGGATGTTGAAGGCGTTGAGCGCCCGGAGCGTGACGAGTTCATATTGATACTATGCCGTTGGTTTTGTTAGCCAGCGTCCCCGGGTCCGAATGTAAGGGGGAGGTACGTGGAAACCTGCAAACCCGATAGCTGTAGTCGGGCCGGTGGCGAGGTCGTATAGTGCCTTCGACGCTTCTAAAAGGGCGGTACGGGAAGCGCGGAGCTCGGGTGAGGCGGTAGAGGGGATCGGGAAGTCGAGGGGTCCGTCGACAGAGAAGGAGGGTTCCGGCAGGTCGTTCGACGCGATATACTCGTCGAGGGCGGCTGCGTGTTTTGTGATTTCGGCGGCGAGGGCGGAGAGCGACATTGTGTTTGCAGAGGGGAGAAAAGATGAGATGAGGGACGAGGTGACTTATGGGAGATGAGGAGATGGGACGGGAGCGGAAGGGTGCAGATGTGGAAATGCCTGTTTTCCGTAAATACGAGCTCGGCAATGCAATGTCGAAAAACAATGTCCGACGAAATCCGACCATGTGCGAGGGGATGGGAAACGGACATTGACATCTGGCACACCTGGGCGAGCCTTGCGTGCTGTGGCGCGTGCATCTGCCAATCAGAAGGCGAGTGATAAGGCCATGTTTCTGACTGCATGCAACCCCGCATGGTTCGTACCCCGCCTCCAGTACTTACGTCGCGTACACCGGAAGGCGTGGGTGTTCGGTAGTAGGCTAATCGGAAGTTTTCCTCAGAAAAAGGAACGTGGTGCCAAGGAATTTGTCATAGGGAGTGTCAAAGAAACCTGGATTTACCGTCACGGACACCGACAGGTGCAATTAATTGAGCTGTTTATAGCGCCACAGGATGGTGTTTAAACTGGGAACGGTGTCGCTTCGGTACATGGTTGGCCATGGAAGAGAACATGGGTAGGCTGTCACAAATAAGGCGTGGTGTATCAGTTAATGAGTTATCTCATGTCAGAAGGCTATCCCACAGTGGCTGCAGTAAATTCGGCATCGAAACAATAACCTCACGCGCTATGTCGATCTGATAAAACGTAAGACTTATAGTACATACAATAGAGCTGACCGGGATTTCTACCTCTCGTCTACCAGCTTAGTATACCTGAGTTGCCAGCTGTGTGCCTCCATTCGTACTCGATGCAGAGGGAAAATATAGCTACGTTGGCGCTAACACCCATGTATCTTTTCGGTAGTTAGGCAGCCTAGACGTACTTCAAAAGTGCATTATGCGTTGCTATCTTTCCCCCAATACCGAGTAATAAGTATGCCTATGTGTTCCATGTACTCGTACATATTCGTAGTTAAACCTAGAAAGACATCATTGAGGGACTAAGAACAAGGGTAGGCTGTCACAAATAAGGCGTGGTGTATCGATGCTTATTCGTTATCTACTGAAATACAATTTAGGCTGTTGCAAGGTTGTCAATGCGGTGATGTAACTGTACCGACCAGCCAAAGAAAATTTGGACTTACGTCAATATACCTTGACGCTTCCCTGCTCCAGCAGATACGACACAATATAATTGGGATGTCCCACACATATTTCGTGGATTCGAAGGTTCTGACTTCGCATTACAGGTTGCAATCAGACCTGGAAATCGGAAAGCACCTAGCGCCGATCACTATCAATTCCCACCAAGACAGGATCACAGCAATTCGTTTTTAATACCCACAGATATTCGCAGTTCAAGCCGGGAACGGACGGGAGTCCCCCACGGTAGAGTAAATTATCTTGCAGTGCACAAGTCGTTCGATTTTAGAGGCGGTAGCCTAAGGTTGAATCATAGTATCCATGACCCCGTTACAATTGAAGCATGAAGCAGGCTGAGAACACTCATACCAGATGCAGAGGCAACTGTCTTCTTTTCTTGTAAGTATCGAGTACAGGGGTTGGAATTACAATGCAGGCGCTACTGATCAACTATGTTTTGGTGACTGTTGCTGTAAAAGATACTTCTGAAGTGCATATCATCACACTGAAGCCCTGTAACATATTTCTTCTTCGCCCATGCTTTTTCCATGTGCCGAGCACATGCTGTATGTGTCCCCGCCTGAGAATGATTGTACAAGGATTCCACTAAGTGCAGGGTATCGATAGGCTTACTTTTTCTCTCATCGCAGATCGAGATGTACACTTTTGTTCGAACTTGCTACCTGCACTCACAAAAAAGGAAAATTGGTACCATTATTGTCATATCACATTTACCCTCACCCAATTACTTCCCTCCATTCCCTTTCGCATCATACAGCCACCTCCCCCTTCGTCTGCCCCGCCAGCTGGTCGGCATGCGCCTGCCTCCTCGCAGCCTTGCGCCTCTGCACAGCCTGAGTAATGACAACACCCAAACTAACAAACCACGTCAACGATTGAATCCCGCTCACAATTGCCGTCGCCTTCATTGCGTTCCGTGTCCTCTTAGAGCCCGAATCGTAGTTTACCTCTTGGGCAGCGAGGGCAGCGAAGCCGCCGAACCTACATCCTATTAGCTCAACACTAACGAGCCAGTACCACAACGTGAGCGGGAAAGCCCCGGAGCACAAACCAAAAGAACCACGTCAACCCCTCAAGGATCAAGAGAGCCCATGTTTTCTGGAACCTTTGCGGTGCAAAAACAAAGTATGAAAGGACGATATATGTAAATAGCGGAAGGAAGATGAGGAACTGTCCTTCGCATGAGTTTGTCTTGTCGCCGGAGATGAAGATGGAGGCGGCGATGAACACCGGGAGCGAGAGGAGCGCTTGGATGTAGCGGAGGTGAAGGAGGGAACAGGTCATGATTGCTGGGGAGAGAAGGTGGGATTGTGCGAGCACCAGTCGCTTTTGTAGTTATAAGAGAAGGCGGTAGGGCTTTGTGAGGAAGAGCGGGGTTGAAATTCTAGTCGTAGGGCGGGGAGTTGGCTGGTGGGGCTTGCAGATGCACACTCGGTTAAATGAAGCTTGCAGGGGTGAGGGAGATATATATGTTGTGCAGCTAGCTGAATTCTGGGCTGGCTTTGTCATTTGACGCTCTCAACTGCTGAACACACTGTGATTGGAGCGATGACCGAGAGGGTCTGATGATTCCTGCGAATCCGCACCACGGTACCGGCATCATGTTCAGGCTAGTGAGTTTTCCACGGCATTTTCAAACCAGGCACTTGAAAAGAGGAATGGGGAACCGTGGGGTTCCCTGTGTCTAGCTAAACCTCAGGCTATCTTTTATTCTTCTCTAAGATAGCGTCTGCAGATGGGTCTAATAGGCTACACTTAAAGGCTTGGACTATGTGCCATCCTAGAACATCAATCCCGGGGAAGTCAACGATAAATGCACTTGACTCACCTCCCCGGATGCTGCAGGATAGATGAATGCCAGGTTTCAGACAAGGATATACCCGTGCGATTCTAGGTCCAAGACAGCTAGCCTACCAGTTTGTCAATTCAAAAACCTTATCTAAACCACCATCCCGGTGAGAGATCAACAGTTAGAGTAGGCTCACTTTGAATCCAAAGGAACTGGCATTTTGCAGAATACGATATTGCACTGTGTCCGTTGCCTGATGTATGTGTACGGGATACCATTCCGGATTTGAACTCCAACTATGTACAATACTCGAGTATATCCCGCGTTACGAGATCAAGATCTATGACAAAAAATCTAAACGCAGCACGTCTATTTGCCGGACACAGAAAGCTGTGTAGGCAAAGCTCTCAGAATGTACTGCTAGGTTTTCTCTCGTCGGCCTTCTGCGCACCGGTTGGATACACCTCGCCTGATGTGTGCTTTCGTTCGTTTTTTCTGTCCAAGGAACTTGCCGGCACAACTGAGGTGACCAATAAATATCTACCTGTTCGCCTAGTCGCAAAACCTTGTCCTAACCACGATCATTTCTCACATATCGGGCTGGAAATTACGTCCGCCGCTCTGCCTTGAAGATTTCAGGCTGTTGTCCTTGGTTGGACTATAAGTAGTATACATCCTGTGGCATGGGCATGCAAAACGACTCTTTCGGTGTACTCGGCGGCGATGTAGGCAAAGAGGTCAAGATGTATCTTACTTCTAGCCGTAGTTACTTTATGAAAAGATGCTACGTTCTTTTTGTTGCGTTCAAGGAACTTGCCGTCAGCAGTGAGGCGGCCAATAGGTATCACTAATCATTATCGAGATGACGGCTTGCCGCTTTTTCAGTGCCTCGGTGTACGCGGAGGGTACTTAGGTATGTTTAAAAAACAAAACCGGGAGGGCCGAAGTGTAGGATCTATCACATTTGGGTATGGGAGGTTTGCATCTGGCATATATCTGACAGTGGAGTGCGAAGATACGAGTGCGAGTATATCGGTAATCGCAACTGCGTGACATGGTTATTTCACAGCAGAAAGTATACGATTGTACATTTAGATGCACCTGGGTGTTTGAAAGGTTTAGGCGCGGCCATATACGGTCACTCGGATTTAATTTAGATTGCAAGGCGCCCCAGTTTCGTAATCATATTTGACAGTCGCACCCGGAAGTGCTAAACTAGGTTCAAGCGCGTACGTTTGATAGTTTACTGGTTTCTTTATGGGTAGCATTCTTCTGCTGTATCTGAAGCCTCTGCATTCTCTAACAGCCCCGTAAACCCTTGCTTCGCTGTTCTCGCAATTTATATCTCGATACCGGCAGGTTTCTGAGAAGGCTTTGAAATGTGAGGTTCAGATTCGCACTAGCCGCCTGCAATTTTGTGATTCACTAAGCATGAAATTCGCATGATCAGGAAACTTTGTCTCCAAACCACGCTTGACTTTCTTACTGTGTCTTAGGGAGAGAAATAACCAAATCCACTGCTAAAAGCTGGTGTTTGTACCATTGAGTTTAATTCTAAAATCTGGAGCTGTAGTTCCCTCCTTGTTCGGTGTCGTCAGCTTGACTGGCACAAATTGGCTAAAAAAACACTTTCATGGGGCCATGGGTTCATACCGTTTGCAGCGAAATAATACAGAGGCCCGATTTGGCTTTCATCGCTTCTGATTTCAGGGCCGTTAACCCTGAAAGATTATAGCGATATACCAGTAACAGTAACTATATATTGCTGGGGCGGAAATGATATCTAAGGTACATTTGGTCGTGAATCGTAGAGTTTGGCTTTTTCGACTTCGACATTGGAAGTTGGAGTGAGCGTTGTACTAAAACTACGCAAGTTGTACCACAGTATGTACCTACATCATAGATAAACATCAAATCGGCATGATTAGTACCTAGACTGACTTGTAGTGTGAATTCGCTTAAGCACTCGAGACTTTCAGGTCCCTGATACCGACAACGAGGAAGCCGTAGAAGACAACTTTGATTGCAAGGTAACACTCACAACGAACATAGCGCTAGCCTTAATATATTCCTCTCCTTTGGAAATTCCAACGTCTCGTAGCCCGCTTCTACTTCATTCAACAAACCAATAACAGACAGGGTCCTCTTTTATCACCACTACTGGGAGTAAAAGGGATACATTTACTTACAAAGTCGGAAATAGCAGGTAATATATATATACTTCTCTAAAGCCGTTCTAATTATCCAGAGTATACAACATAGAATGTAACATAACTGAAATTCGATAGAAATAGTAGATTTATAGGGTTAAGTTAAGGCAAAGGCAGCTGACGTAGTATACTTGTTTCAAGTTGTATACCGGTAGGTTACGTAATATATATTTTGTGCATATTTCGCAACATACCGGATGCGCCGCAGGGTTATCTACTTTGACGTAAATCCGACAGTGCCAGCAGAACCTCAGGCGGCTGAAGACGGGAGATCAGCAGTGCAGGCAATGATCTTAACGATCCTGGACGACAAGAGTCTTTCGGGGTCCGTATGTGGCTGAATTTTTCCCCGAAAAGGTACCCAGAGGTAGGCGTCCTGTAGGGATCCTAACGGTCTGAGGCGACTATAGTCTTTTGGGGCCCGACAATGTCGTCCCAGTCCGGGGATCGTTCCTATGGCCCATTCCGTCCGGGGTCGAGTTTTTCTACCATGGGGTCCCTTATGGGTACCTATAGGGGACTAGCGGATACCTAGAGTAGGAATCTGGATATCCGGTGTCGGTGCCGGTGTCGGTGCCGGTGGTGGGCCTGAATATGAATTAGAGTATAAAATAACATGATCTCCACCACTTGTCAGTTTCACCCAGTGTCAGAGAGACTGAGGTCTTGTAGATATATTATATACTAGCATCGGTGGCGGCTTTGCCGCCCCCAGGATTCGAAACGTTGAGCATGGAGGACTTGTTATGATATCAGGCAGATCACCTAGACTTCTGCTGTGTATCCGCCACTGTGTATCTTGATTTGGTGCTGCTGTGTATCTGCCGCTGTATATCTGCCGCTGTGTATCCGCTATTGTGTATCCGCCACTGTGTATCTGCCACTGTGTCTGCTGTGTTGTATATCCGCCACTGTATCTGCCGCTGTATATCCACTGCTGTTTATCTGACACTGGTATCCGCCGCTGTGTATCTGCCGCTGTGTATCTGCTGCTGTTTATCTGCCACTGTATCTACTGTGTTGTATATCCGCCACTGTATCTGCTACTGTATATCAACCACTGTGTCTGCTGTGTTGTATATCCACTGCTGTATCTGCCGCTGTATATCCACCGCTGTATATTTACCTCTATATATCCACCATTTTGTATCCATCGGCAAAAGTGCAAATCGACTATAGGCTGCGCTACGCGCACATGCGCACACGCGCAGCTCATAGCAAGCTTCCCGTGGACCCCTGCGCAACGCGCAGCCTATAGTCATCTATAGTCGATTCATAGAGATGTGTGCGTGGGGCTATGGAACTATATAGGGCTGGCGGCCGATACCTGTCTCCACTGCCTGGAGTCTTCGCTGTTATACCGGTACTGTACATTATCACTGAGCCCGCTGGTGCTTGGGAGCCTGCTTGGGAGCCTGCTTGAAAGCCTGCTTGATAGCCTGCTTGAGAGCCTGTTGGAGAGCCTGCTTGAGAGAGCTGCGCTTCGGGAGGAGTAGAGTGTTCCACGGGAAGCTTTTGGCCGATGGAAAACTCTGAGTTTGTGGAAACTTTGGCCAATAGAAGGCTCTAAGTCTGTGGAAGCTTTGACGCTGACGTTGATGTAGCCAACCTACTTATCTAAGTACTTCTGGTACACTGATCACCATCACCAACATCATCATCATCGCCATCGCCATCGCCATCGCCATCGCCATCGCCATTATCACGATCAGCCCCGGACCGAGTGCGTACACATACGCCCACAATCGATGGGAAGCGGGCAGCAGATTCCTCTAGAAAATCTCAATCCGAGATCTGCTCTCCCCAAGATCCAATTGTCTACCTTTCCTGCAGAAACTAAGGCTGCAATTGTCAACACCATGACCGTGAGGCATCGTGCGATCTTGTCGCGGTGGCTGCACTAAAGATAAGGTTCAGACTATGATATCAACCGACGTCATGATTTCGGCCACCATACGCAGCCCGCCACACGCCACATGCCGCCAGCCAAAAACTGCCCGCCATAGGCCACCTGCCTCACGCCTCCCGGTGCCTGGCGCCTGCAACTCTGCAAGTCTCTGGATCGAGCATCAGGAGCATACATGGGAGCATATAGTCAAGTGAGATTGGGAGTGTCTTGCCTCTTGAGAGTGTACTTGGGAGTGTGGAGCTAAGTAGGCTGGGAGTGTGTCATCGAGTGCAATTGGGAGTGTACTTGAGAGCATGCTCGGGTGTGTTCTTGAGAGCGTCTTGAGAGCTTACTTGGGAGTGTATAGTCAAGCAGGCTGGGAGTGTGTCATCGAGTGCAATTGGGAATGTACTTGAGAGCATGCTCGGGAGTGTACTTGAGAACGTACTCGGAGGTGTACTGGAAGCGTCTTGAGAGCTTACTTGGGAGCGTATAGTCAAGCAGGCTGGCAGTGTGTCATCGAGTGCAATTGAGAGTGTACTTGAGAGTGTGCTCAGGAGTGTGCTTGAGAGCGTCTTGAGAGCTTACTTGGGAGCGCACAGTCAAGCAGGCTGGGAGTGTGCCATCGAGTGCAATTGGGAGTGTCCTTGAGAGCGTTCTCGGGGGTGTGCTTGAGAGCGTCTTGAGAGCTTACTTGGGAGCGTCTTGAGAGCTTGCTTAGGAGCGTATAGTCAAGCAGGCTGGGAGTGTGCCATCGAGTGCAATTGGGAGCGTCCTGGAGTGTACTTGAGAACGTACTCAGAGGTGTACTTGGGAGCGTATTCGGAGTGTATTTGGGAGCATCTTGGAGCTTACTTGGGAGCGTGCAATGAAGTGTATTTGGCAGTTTGGTTTCAACCTTGTTGAATGCACCATGATGTATAGTATTAAGCGCACATAATCGCATGCGTATCATAGTAATCTAGTCAATGCGCAGGTCCATAGGACCTCATAGTGCCATGCGTCAAATATGCTATGGATTACCGTCCCAAAAACAGCTTCTCTATGAGTTATGCGTTGCGTAAGGTCATTTTTCCCGGTGTCTGCTACAGTGTATCTGCTGCCGCGTATCTGCCGCTGTGTTTGCTGTGTTGTATATCTGCCATTGTTTTTGCTGTTGTATATCTACCGCTGTGTATCCGCCCCTGTGTATCTGCCCCTGTGAATGTGTATCTTGATCCGGTACTGTATATCTGGCACTGTATCCGCCGCTGTGTATCTGCCGCCGTATATATATCTGCTACTGTATATCCTCCAATGTATATCTGCCACTGCGTCTGCTGTATTGTTGAGAGTGATCGAGTACAAAGAGAGATTGAATTATCTATTGTACAAAAGTGATTGTCTACCGAACTATCTAATGGTAGAATCCATGCCTTTATATGCCTAAAAATTTGAAGTTCGCTGGAGATGGTAGAGTGGCGCCGGCAGTGGTGAATGGCGGGTGGCGAGTGAAAATTTGTGAATGAGTCTACACAAATGACTCAGTGCAGTAGCAAGCACTCTTCAATCCTTTCTAGCAGCTTCGATGGTGTTCTAAAAACTTGTAGGTCTTCTGGATAAATCCTGAGTCAACATGTGGATATCCGCCACTGTACCCGCCAGTGTATCTGCCACTGCCACACTTGCCACGTGGCAAGTTCACCCGACCAATGAGAATGCTTCGAGCAGACAAACCAAGTGTATAACTATTAGATAATTCAAGGAGGATTTGCTCTGGTCTTAAATGATCCAGAAGTTGCTGCTCCAAAATATACAGTCCCGTCCCGGGTATACGTAGGGCTCCCCCGGACGGGACGGTCCATTGGGATACATGTGCAGTTTATCCTCACTCTACGGATCACAATTTCACGGTTTTAAGAGCCCAATGACGGCTGCAGAGCATAATTTAAACGCAACCGGACCAAACCCAAAACTGGTATGTGTGAGTTGAATAGATGAAGGTTAGATCAATTGCCACCAGACCAGACTGGATAATTGGGATTATTGTACTGGAGTGTGGCTATTATTGAAGGTAGGTTGTGATTCGTTTAACTAACAGGGGTATTTTATCGATGAAAATGAGAATTCGTGGCCAGAGACTGAGGGCTGAAAATGCAATACATCGAGAAATCGGGGCATGCAGGAGATAGTGGCTGCATTGCAGCAAAATTTTTCAGCCACGTGAGGTTGCACTAAACATAGAAATATGATGTGATCAGTGACTACCCTCCTGGTAGTTGATCGCACCTCAGCTTCCCCGCGGTAAGCAGCATAGCTCCCTAGACTCCAGTTCATCGATACCCGCCAGTACATTAGCCGACGATATGGACGGTCTTTCAATTGCAGCGTCTGTTGCTGGTCTCGTCCAAATTGCAGCTAAAGTGATTGGTTTTGCTTCCAACATTCTCGATGCTCCCAGTATCGTGCGAAATGTGCTCGCAGAGGTTGAGGCGATCCGGGCGATTTTCCAACAACTCCAGTTGTTCATACTCGATTTCCCCGATGCATGCGAGACTCGAAAAGCAATGGTAGATGTTGATCAATTGATAGCTACTTTGACAGGATGTGTCTGTTCCTTCACGGAACTTGAGGAGGTGCTCGAAAGCCACAATACAACTTGCGGTGACCTGGATCTATGGGATGGTGTAGTGTGGGCACAAAATGATCAGAAAATTACTCGAATTCTTTGTCGCCTGCAGGAACATAAAACCTCATTGATCTTAATGCTTTCAATCATTTCTTGGTACGCTATCATTCGATATGCTACAAATGCCATGTCACTGCTAATGTCGTACAATTACACTAGCCAATCAATACAACAAGCCCGGCGCGACATGGCCCAGTTGAAGCAAGACATGGCAACTTTGTTGAGAGTCGATCTTGGTCTCTCTGACCGGATGGCAACTTCACGTCACCAGCAGGGTGAACCTGAGGTACGCTCAATTCGCTCCGTAACGACGGTCACCTTGGGGCCCAATCGAAGTCCCTCTTTCCGCATGGCAGCTCCGCACCCCCAGCAATTTGAAAGTGATGCATCCTCCATTCGCTCCGTATCGACTGTCAGCTTGAGGTCTGATCGTGATCTATTCGTCCGCAGGGCAGCTCCACGCTCCCTCCAAGATGGAAGCGGTGCATCTTCCTTCCGCTCCGTATCGACCGTCACTATGAAGCCCGACCGTGATCTATCTGTGAGCAGGGCAGACCCATACTCTCGCCATGATGAATACGATGCGTCTTCCATTCACTCTGTAGCGACCGTCACCTTGACGTCCGATCGTATCCCTTCGATCCACGTGGCATCTCCACAACCATGGCAGGATGAATATGATGAATCCTCCATTCGCTCTGTATCAACCGTCGCCTTGAGATCTAGTCGTAATCTCTCAGTCCGTATGGCGGCCCCGCACCCCCACCAGGATGAAATTGATGCATCTTCCATTCGATCTGTATCTACAATTTCCAGCATTAGAAGCCGGTTGATACCTGCGTTCTCGTTTGAACCTACTCTCGCAAGAACACGAGTTTATAAAAAGGTGGTTAAAAAATGGTCAACAAGTACTTTTAAGTCCACATCTACCTCTGATTCAAGGTGGTCCCAGCTGAGTGGGTTGAGTCTTTCTCAGATCTCATGTATCTCAGTCGTTCGTCTGGCTGTGTCTATTTCAGAACTGTATAACAGTTATTATTTTGACCACACGCAGAGAGATACCAACGGCTCGACAATGCTTCACCATGCTGCATCACAAGGCGACAATACCACAATAAGGATGCTTATCGACTTATTAGGCGCCGACGCGCAGATGAATGACAACTATGAGTGGACACCGCTACACTGGGCAGCCGATAACGGAAACGATACGACAATTCAACTGCTCGTCCAGACCTTTGGCGTCCAAATCGAGGCAAAGTCTACCATCGGATCGACAGCACTTCATCGTGCGACGCAACGTGGGCACGAATCCACGATTCACTTACTCGTCGAGACATTTGGCGCCAATATCGAGGCAAGGTCTACCGTTGGCGCAACACCACTTCACCGAGCGGCAGGTCAAGGGGAAAATAACACCATCCGGTTGCTAGTTGAGTTGGGTGCCGACAAGGAGGTGAGGGATAATGATGGGGAGACACCATTGCACTGGGCGGCGATCGAGGGCTATGATGAGACAATCCAGCTGCTAGTCGAAGAGGTGGGTGCTGATGTCGGAGCAAAGAACAACATCGGATCCACGGCACTCCATCTCGCAGCGCGTGGCGGTCACGACAGCACGGTTCAGCTACTAGTCAACTTATTAGGCGCCAACGTAGAAGCAAAGGACGACGAAGATGGGTGCACACCACTACACGAGGCAGCTTCGCAAGGGCACAAATCAACAGTCATTCAGTTGGTCAGGTCCCTGGGCGCAGACATGGACGCAAAGGACAATAATGGGTTGACACCGAGTGACTGGGCAGCTCACAACAGGTTTGAATCCACTGCTCGCATATTAGCCGAAGATGTACGGAGGAGTGAATGGCCGAAATGATTGATTGTCCTGGACTACCTAAACCGAGTCTTTGGCCTGCAATCTACGTCCTAAATGTCATCAATTGTCTTTGGGGGCGGACTGTAAGCAAGCTAAATCGAACCATATGGTGGGAGTGGCTTGACTCAAGATTACTCAAGGTCGCATGTGTGCAGTTGAATTTCATTTCTAGCTTTGGCGTCTGCGTTTGTGGGATGGTGGTGGGCCTACCTAGGGCTCAATTTGATAAGTAGAATGTATGTAGCTGGGAGGACAAATGCTGGAGATATTATGTGCTGTATCAGTGTTAGGTTATAAGTATGCGTAGATGGGACAACAACGGCCTCTCTCATATTATTTGTCTCCTTTTCACTAGAAGCTTAGAGTACATTTAGCGGTGATACAAAAGGGGGAGAAATATGGAATATATATCTGTTTGGGGAAAGGTTGCATACAGCTGGTACTGTTCGGCTTGGATCATCAAATATGATTCGTTTCTCAGACATGCGATTCCATACTATCGTCGGTGCTAAGTTGCACCGAGCAGGGATGGCACTGGTTCATCCTGACTGTAGCCATTCGGAGGACTGGAGTGCAGTCCTATCCGGGACATTGCTTTCGTAACCCTAGGGCGTCCAATTCTCAGATCTGCAGGACCGGGGTAGTGCGGGATGATATGCACGAGCCTGCCGAGTGACATCTCGAGCTAATTGGGTTTAGTAGGAGCCTTGGTTAGCTCTAATCGGGCACAATACTGCTGTACTGTGATCTCGTGGAGATAGCGCGCAATCTTTTCGTTGTTGTAGCCATATTATGGTCGACATCCGGTCATCACTGCAATCAGGTTTCCATAACTCATAACCACCGACGAGTCACTCGATAGCCGGTAGGGCCCTATAGATTGACGGTCTTACTTTTCAGGAGAGTGAAACCCCCAGTCCAAGGTGAATGCGCTCGGAGATTCGTAATCCGGGCCTGGGCGAGCTCTTAGACAGATGAGGCGGACTTTAGCCATCCCTGGCACTGAGCATATGGTATTGTGCGAGACTAACTATGCAGCGTAGGCGGGAACTCACAGGGACACCTATTCATTCTACTATCCGTCCAAGAATTTTTGCCACACCCATCAACCGTGCTCCAATGTATTTTACGCGGTGGGTATCTAAGCTTATGATAAATAAAACTCTATTGGAATCTTGATTCCCAGATTACGGTAATACAGCAAATATAAATACCGGTCATACGGACTGACTGGCAGCAGTTGTGGTGCACATAGAACTGGTCAGATACAACTTCAACATCATGTAGCCGTAACCGGCATATTTACAGTATAATAATGACATTATGAACTTTGACCTCTCAGTGCTTTCCTTTGAAGTGATCGCTTCCCGCATGCAATTATACGTTATGTAGTTAATCGAATATGACAGCGAAAGTCCGAAGAGATCTATTAGAATCTCATTAGATGTATGCAAAGGAGGTGTATTGCAAGTATAGCGAAATTAAGAATTGTTCGGAACACAAGAATATGCTGTGAGAGAAAGATGAGAGGATTCGAGAAGAGATAGTTGTAGTATCCTTATCGATATGTGAGCAAGTCTAAAGAACTGTTCTCTAACCGGAGAAACAGCTTTTATATATACAATAATAAAAGAGTGATTATCCATGACCATGGTCGCAGATCAATAACTCAAAACAGCAAGAGATAACTCTGCAACTGTTCAAAAATACATAGGAACTGTAAAGAATCTAACAGAACAATCTAGGCGCAGTCTTTAAAGATAAGCACTGATAAATTCCTCTTCTGACAGAACTAATTAGAAGGTTCTAGACAAGTTCTAACCAGAACTTTCTAGACAACCTATTAAAAACAAATAACAAAAGTATTAAGCATTATTAACACACCACATTATTCTTAACCATAAAGTACCATCTTATTGTAGGGAGAAATACTTAAGAAAGATACAAATAGTAGTAAAGAGAAATGTAGATACTTCCATATTTTCAATACCCCTTCTCACCTTGATCCAAATATTTTTGAGCATAAGTGGTGATGAAAATATCTCGTCATTCCCTTGGTACATATATCTGCCAAATTTTCTTCCGAAGGCACATACATAACTGACACATTCCCTCGATTGATTTGCTCTCAAGTAAAGTGATATGCGATATCAATATGTTCTGATCGGTCGTTAAGCTTTGGATCATATGCCACATCTATGGCGGCAATGCTATCGCAAAAGAGAGCTGTTGGTATATCCTGTTTCAATAACTCCCTGGTTCCACGTTTCAACCAGAGATAATGTTTCGTCATCATAGCAAGTTCCATATACGCAGCCCCACATGTAGAGGTAGCAACTGACCGCTGTTTCCGACATCTCCAGGAGATAGTAGTATTTCAAGGTTGAAAAACATCACCAGAAAAGCTTTGTCTCGTATGAAAACAATTGCTGTAAGATGCATCTGTATAAACAGGCATTTTGAGTTGATTATGCAAGGGATAAAACAGGTGTCTATCCTTCGTTCATTGGAGATATGATAGTACTAGTCTTGCCGCGACAAGGTGCATTGTGGAATGAGATGAGTCGAATTGAGATAGGTTAGTAATTGTATAAGCTAGATCAGGTCTAGTGTTAGCAATGGGTCCGGGTAACCTGCTGCTTCTTGGCAGGCCGATCCTGTACCCATACCCGACTACACTTGGGTTCTGCCAGGTTTTGCTAGACCCGTCGGTTCCAATCTCTGGTTCTGGTTTTTGGGTTTTTCTATTTATGGTCACATTCAGATATCGTACTGTTAATTGCAAAACATTAACTTTGGTACATCATTGTCTTTGTTTGATGTATTGGCCGCCTTAATAATCAAAAGGGAGAGAGACACGCTACCTGCCCGATCCTGAAAATGAGCCTGAACAGAGTGTCCATGAGTTTTAGTCTTGAATCATGGGTAGATAAGAAGTACTGGACAGCTGTATTGAAAGTTCCAGCAGTCGTTAAGGCAGAAATGGATGAGTTTGCTACTGCTCCTGCACCAACACCACTTCGACAGCTTATCTAGACATTTGATATCGTCCCCAGAACATTGCTAATTCAGGAAGGGACTGATTGGTAAGGAAGGAGTCATATGAGGGTAGGTTCCCGGAAATAACACTCTCACATATACATTGAATCCTTCATGACTGATGCGGTATGCTATTTGTCACCAATTATGAAATTGAAGTGTGTTAAACTCTTAATATTTTACCCCTGCATATTCTATTGCTAATTACCATCAAGGAATCAAATTGAGATCAAGAAATTGTAATTGTTGATTCATCATCAGAAGATTTGATTCGCAAATTGCAATTTTCGACTACGTATCTCCACAAAAAGCAATTGGTGTACCAATTTTGCTACGCATCAGCTTTTTCTCCATTTCAGTGACCAAATTGAGAGACATGATAATATGTCTGTGCAGGTGCAAGGGTCATACAAGTCATACAATTTTTCAAAACTCTCAATCGAGTTGATTGACAATCGATTAACATGATATCGTCTTGCCTGTTATGGTTACGAGGGAATGCACAAACTAAATTAGAGACAAAATTTACTGACGAAATTTGGGTCAGTGATGTCATACAAATCATAGAAGGAGCGGTCAATGCGTAATGTGAATCGGCAAGAATGAACACCGTCAAGCTGCATTCATCCATACATCCAACTGTATCACTCTGCGCTCAGACCTGGTGCACATGGTCAAGATTTTCAACATTGCTTATGGCAGGTCATGGAAATCGAGGAGAAGCAGCTGGATAAGGAATGGTGAGGATGCTGGGCTATATGCAGCAAAAATCAGTAGATGGATCTACATGTGGTTAAATGCCAGCTGAAAGTGCTGGAATGTGACAGCGCTATGTCATCCATCGCTCAGATAACGCGTGTCGCAGTGGATCAGAAATTGAGAGGCCACAAAGCTTTTGGATGCAACTGAGTATTCATAGAAATGATACATTGGCTGTCAACAATGACTATATGATTATTTGTATACAATTATTGACCATACACTGACTGTTAGTATGTGTTAATGGTGAGCATCCACGAAGTGTCAACGATGTTCCGTCTTACACATTCAGCAATTAAAGGGCTGCATTCTCACATCCTGCCAAAGTCAAAGTATTGGTTGTTGTTGTAGGTGAAGAGGAAAGTGACACACTCATTGCCCCATTCTCGGAATGAGCGCCAATGGAGTGTCAACGATCTTTGTTCTTGCCTCTTGCATAATCCAAGGGCTGTGCAATGGGAGTAACCCACACTCAAAGTATTGGCTGCCTTTATTGGCGATATTGTTAGTGAACATGCCACTACAACCTAAAATGAGCATCAATGGAGCGTCAATGATATATGGTCTTGCATCCTGCATAATTCAAGGGCTGGGCAATGGGAGTAACCCATAATCAAAGGATTGGCTGCCTGTATTGGTAATATTTTTGGTGACGATGCCGCTACCACATTAACTGAGCATCAATGCAGCATCAACACAGCGTCAACAATTTATTGTATTGCATCGTGCATAATCCGAGGGCTGTGCAACGGGAGTAACCCATAATGGAAGTATTGTCCGCGTTTATTGGTAATATTATTGGTGACGATGCCGCTACCACCTACAATGAGCGTTAAAAGAACGTTGACGATTTATGGTCTTCCATCATGCATAATCCAAGGGATGTGCAATGGGAGTAACTGATAATCAAAGTATTGGCCGCCTTTATTCACAATATTGTTGATGATGATGCCGCTACCATCTCAAATCGGCGTCAATGGAGCGTCAACGATCTCTGGTGTGGTAAGTACAGTATTTGGGCAGTGAATCGCTTGCTGTTATACATAACCAACGTATCAGCAGCCTTTATAGGCAAACCAGAAATCGACACAGTCGCTGCCACATTCCGAAAATGCGTGTCAATGGGGTGTCAACAATTTTTGGTCTCGTTAGTAAGGTTTCTGGGCAGTGATTTGCTTGCTGTTATGCTTAGCCGACCTATTGGCAGCCTGTATAGGTAAAACAGAATGCGATACAGTCGCTGCCACATTCTGAAAATGACTGTCAACAGAGCGTCAACATTTTTTGGTCTTGTAAGTCAGCCAATCAGGCAGTGATTTGCTCACTGTTATGCATAACTGACGTATTGGTAGGCTGTATAGGCAGAACAGAAAGTAAAAGAGTCACTGCAACATTGTGAAAATGAGCGTCAACTGAGCGTCAACGATTTATGGTTTCGCATGGAGCATAATCCAAGGGCTGTGCGATGGGAGCAATCCATAATCAAAGTATTAGCCGGCTTTATTGGCAATATTGTTTGTGACGATGCTGCTACCACCTTGAATGAGCGTCAACAGAGCGTCAACGATTTTTGGTCTTGTAAGCAAGCTATTTTGGCAGTAACTTGCTTGCTGTTATGCATAACCAACATATCAGCCGCCTTGATAGGCAGAACAGAAAGCGACACAGTCGCTGCCATGTTCTGAAAATGAGCGTCAATGGAGTTTCAACAATTCATGGTCTTGCATCTTGCATAATCCAATGGCTGTGCAACAACATTAACCCATAATCGAAGTATTGGCAGCCTTTATTGGTTATATGGTTAGTGACAATGCCGCTACCACCTAAAATGAGAGTCAACCAAGCATCAATGATTTTTGGTCTTGTAAGTATGGCAATTGAATGTTGATCTGGTTTACCATTATGCATAAGCGACATATTGGCAGCTTTTATTGGCGAAAAAGACAGCAACACGGTCACTGCCGCATTCTGAGAATGAGCATCCACAGAGTGTCAACGAGATTCAGCATGGCATATTGGGTAATGTAAGTTCCGATTGGTTGCAGACATCCATGAATGAGATATTGGCAGCCTTTAGGGGCAAAAACAACCTCTCTGCCACATTCTGAAAATGACCGTCAATGGAGCTTCAACAATGCTTGGTCTTGCATATTGGGTAATCAAGGCATCGTGCAGATATTCGAGCACATAACAGAATTATCGACTGCCTTCATAGGCAAAAATACAATATATCAATGGAAATTCACAGATTCCAAAATAATCAATATCGCATACTGCAAAACATGCAAAAACAAAGTATGGGCTGTTGAATATGCGATTTCGATACGATACTATTATCCAACTCCAACAACAAGAGCCTAATCTGAATCTACAGATGGACCCGCTGGGTGACGTGCCAACAACCTGCCCAATCCAGACGGGTTGGGAGATTTCCATCGAACCGTACTTGAGTTGACGTCTTGGGTGTATTGACAACCCAGACGGCTGATTCGGCAACGGTTCCGTTTGGACCCAGGACCGGACAGAAAGTGACGGTTCTGAACCGTTGCTAACACTTATCAAGTCCAGTCCCAGTAACTCAATACATGAAAGATCGAATTATTTGTTGATATGCAGTTGCATCAGTACGCTTGTCTTCAGTTATGGTATCCTTCAATCTGTGGTTTGAGTCAATAGGCGTGGAGACTGGCTTGCAATCTTGCCTCGAAAAGCAGTCCACAATCTTATCAATAAATATTCACTCGGAAAGAGTGTTTCCATCGTCAGTAATGTTTATTTGGATTTCTAGAAGCCAATCATGCTCGCCCATGTAGTTAACTTTATATTCAGTTTTCAACACATTAATGGTTTGCTCTATTAGCTCTGCAGTTGCTCCAAAGACAGTAATGTCGTTCACATATATAGCTGAAACGAGATCTCCTGATTGATGAACGAGAACACAGGGATCCCAAGCAGTCATAACATATCCGAAAGGTCTTAGGCATTCTACTAACCGGTAGTACCATTCCCTCGAAGATTGTGTCAAACCGTAAATATATCTCTTTCATGTTGCTACCATTCCATCTACCCTGCTGCCTTCAGGTAAATCCATATAAACTTCTTCCTTTAATATCGCATATAGAAATACAGCTTTGACATCTAATTGTCAAGGACGCCATTCTTTACATGCCAATAAAGCCAATAAAAGTCTCACAGAATTGTAATGAACAACAGGGACAAATAATTCATCGTAATCCTGGCCTGAGATTTGTGCAAATCCGTTTGCAACTCACCATGCTTTATATTGTTCTATCTGTCCGTGAGCATTTCCTTTCGCCTTAAAAGCCCATCTGCTAGCCACAATCTTTCTTCCTCTAGGTTTAGGGATTACATCCCAATCATCATTTTCTTCAAGTGACTTCAATTCCTCATCCATAGCCTTGTTCCAATCTGACCATTGTGGTGACACTTTGGCCTGTCGGTAAGACTGAGGTTCTTCAATTGATAGTACACTTAGATATGCCCAGTGACTTCGTTCTTGTGCTTCAAGAGGTTGAGATTATAGAGTCGAAGGTCTAGAAGGTGCATCATTCATACTCACTTCGGGACCTTGGTAATTGAAGCCATAGTATTCCGGAGGATTCACTACTCTTCCAGCACAAGTAACCACTTGACCAAATGCAATCGGTGGTGGCATCATAGGTCATGGAGGCGGTGAAGCAACAGATCCCAATGGAAGTTGAGATTGTTGGTTAGGATCCTGATGTTGTTGAGATTGTAAGAAATGATCAGCAGGAACTAACGTTTGAATAGATTCATCGAACTCATCAATTCTTTGTTCATAATCAGGTTGTCGAGGTAGGGCTTCACGATACGCCACATCGTTGTCATTATAAACCCAATAGGGAGCCCCTTAATATCAGTCTCTGTTTCCATTCTCAAAATCTGCCATCACAAGTCTATTAATAGTTGGATGACCATTGTCGAATTGATCATTGGCTGCTTGAGGATTGTCGTCCGTCCAGGCTTTCCACGAACTATCCGTTGAACTACCCTTATGTTACGGGGGTATTTATGTCACATAATTAATACAAAATTTATTAGACTAAATACAGCCACCTAAATACAAAACCCTTCCTTGTCTTTCCCAAGACTCAACCTCTTAACTAGTTCCTCTAGTAAGAGCTCACCACTCTGCCTTGTCTGTCCAAAGTCTCTCTTCGCTGAATTGTTCGAAGGGTAATAACCCTGTGATGATGTACCGGTGAATGTGGTATCCGATACCGAGTGTAACAGCGTAATATGAAAGTTGCCGGGAGATGTGGGTCAAATCCCGATCGTTGAAAAACATTATTTGATCTCTGATAGCTTCGACGACTGCTTTAAGTGTGAACTGAGATTGGGTCATTTGTTTCGAACACATATAATGAATATTCACGGAGGTGAAATAGGGAAGTAATTTTTGAAGTTCTTGTAGATAGAATTTGTAATAATATTATAAGGTGTGCTTCGCTTGTAATGTCTGACTGTGGATTGCTGCTCGAGCTTGGTTCTTCTCATTGTCGGGGACAATGTGAGTTCTTAAATAGCAGAGCCGTCAGGTCAAGCTTGCCGGTGGGTCATCGCCATGACACATAGTTTGCTTGATAGCTTATCACAGAAATCAACTTAAATAACTCATTGATAGTGCCACAAATGCCCTCAAGGTTATCGTGTTCATGCATGTGGTGTTGCAAGGCTTTGCGCCCCCACTATGGGTCATCCTCACATCATGATATCATGCGCACTGATATGACAACTCATAACTACAACTTGGACATCTTGCTTCCCATTCTTTCAGTAGTTGGAACATCTGACGACTCTTAGTCTTATCAGTGCTTATCGCAATTTATAATAACTCTAGGTTATTATATGCCTCGCCGTTCAATATGGCCTTTTGGCAATGCGTTCAGAGATTCAAATGGCGACCAACCGAAACTCTGCCAACATAGATTATGACGCGTCAACCTAGTACTACTGACTAGTATGACGTTGCAATGCATTCTAACTCAACCTAATGAGCAGGTTTGCTTCTGGCCTCTTATCATCAGCCAATGTCATTAATCCCTCAGATACAGCATGTTGAGGTCTCGGCGCTTCCGTAGACTGAGGAGCGTTACAGGATGAATCCCAGTGGCTGTGTGACAAGGCCCGTAAATCCCTACATACTCGCATTTTGCTTATCATCTGCTGCACACATAATTCTGCAAGTTCGCAACTTAACTGTGTGTTGTCCTGCTAGATACGATATAGTTAATGTGGCCAATAACTATGCGCACTGCTGAAGATTTTTCACTTCCCAGTTATGGCAACATAGTTGCCTCATCATATTTGAATCTGCTAGTGCGAGCTGACTCGTCACTAATTGATCGACACGCCGCTCACGTGTAATCCCGCTAAGGATCACCTGACCGACAAAGAACGTGATGCTCTCTCAGATAGGCATTATGCAATTAAGTATCTGCTAACCAATCCACATTGTATCATTACCGCTGCTAGGCTGAACCCCTAACACCTTATTAGTATAGGTATAATCAATAGATGTTGTTGAGGTTTCTGGAACAGGAATTAGAAATTGGTTGATTTGACAGTTCATCACAGGCTAAGCCGCTTCAATCTTTAGCGTGGGGAAGAAAATGTTTGCCGATACCACAGTCTTTTTATTATCAGGTAGGAACACTCTGTAATGGTGGTCGGGATTTGTGTATCTCGTAAAAATAGCCTGTTGCGCCCTTGGAGATAATATCTTTCCTTCTGCTCGTTGCTGATACAGAATGTGAATGTAATATCTTCTGTCCAATGGTTGAAGGTGCTGGATTGAAGGCTTAGGGCCATAAAAGCCTCACAAAGAGTTTGATCCTTTACTGCCAAATGATGTTGACATTTTTTATATATTCTGGGGTTAACACAGCCTCAGCCCATAGCTTCTCATCGTAGGTCAATGCACATTCAAGCATAGCTCTAAGTGACTCTTCAATCATACAATTAAGATGTTCTGCAACTCCATTTGACTCAGGGGATCCTGGAGGAGAAAACTGATGAATAATTCCATTTGAGGTATAGAATCTGTTCAAATCCTTAGTAACATATTCCCTGCCATTATCTGTTCGAAATGCCTTTGGAGTCTTATGGTGTTGTAGTTCCATTCCCGCAACAAAATCTTTGATAATTTTGACTGTCTCAGATTTTTGTTTTATAAATCGAACCCATGCAACTCTTGTAGCATCATCAATTAGAGTAATGTAACACAGGGAGTTACTGTAGGACAGAATGGGAAAGGGTCCGCTCAAATCGGAATCAACATAATTGAGTTTCATTCAATTCTTCTTCGATGTTGATCTTTGAAGAAACTGAGTCATTTTGCTTGTTATGCAGGATGTGCAGGTGTAGTTCATTGGTTTTGTTGGTATATCGGCATCGGAATATAACTTGTGCGCTGCAACCATTTTTGGTGGTTCTTGATGTCCGCAAGTCTGATGCCAAAAATCATAAGTAGCATGGGCCGAGTGTGTTGTTTTAGGAATTTTAAATTGATTTCCATCAAAAACAGCTCCAAAAATAACCTGTATTTCCTTGTTGATTGAAATGTAATCCCCCTCTCCAAACTCAGTATATCCTTTTGACCGCAATTTTCTCCAAGAAATCAAGGGACAGCCCAACTTAAGAACCTGCAAAACATCACAAACACGAAAAGCAGAAACAGATCCATCCCTCAAAACCACATCAACCATCTCATCTCCCTTGCCCACGATCTCCATACCCACCTCTGAGCTGGATTTTACAAATCCGGAACACTTTGGATAGTTAAGGAATCGTCCTGCACAAGTGATCATGTCACCTGTGTGAGTTACATGCCATTTCAAAGTCGAAGGATCAGTTTCGTACCTTGCTCTCTGTTGTAATATTTGCCTCTTCTTTAGGCTTCTCTTGTTCTTTTTCCCTTTTCTCCTTATTCATCTTTTGAAAATAAAAAGATACATTTGAGGTATATCCTTCAGACTTTCCGGCATTGTGTTTCTTGCACCAGGTGCAAACTTTTGACGTTGAGGAGGAGGACGAGGAGGAATTGTTGTTATTGTTAAGTTTCTTTCCCTTTTTCTTATGACCCGAAGGTTTAGAGGCAAACAGGGCAGAATCTTCAGCCGATTCTGGGGTGTCTGTATCCATCAGACATTGTTCAACATCAGCATACGTCAGACTATCCTTTGTCATTAAATTGTGAACAACATTCTTATGGTGTTTGACCAAGAATCCCAACAAAAAATATCTTTGGCCATGTCTTCAGCCAGAAATGCTGCGAAGGTTGTTCAATATGAATCAGAAGAGGCTTTCAAGAGTTTCCTCAGGTGGAGTCTTTGAGACTCGAATTTGGATTTAAACCCTGGTAGATTGGTACCAAAATATTGAGTAGCAAGGGAGACCAGATTCAGTATCTGGGAGACTAAGGTGAAAGCTGAGTCTCTATAGTATTCGGTGCAAATCCAGGTCCACGTCAGGTGTGGGTGCTCAAGTTCGACAATTTTCTCCAAAATGTTTTGTGAGACCCCCTGTATGAATATGGTCAACACAGTATGGCAATGATGATCATATGCATCATTTTCTGTTTGGTTAGCGTCATCAGCTGGGGACACTCCCTGCACAACTACTTCAGACGCCTTAATGCCATTTAAAATTATTGTCATCAAGGCACTCCATATCCGACAGTTGTCCTGTCCGGTAACTTTTCCAATACTATCGAGTTTGATATTTTCAGCTCTTTTCTCATTAAATAGTGCGGAGAACGAAACCATAGGGTCTTTCGAAGAGTATCCTTGAACCATTATTACTGACGTTGTTGGACGAGGTGTTTGTGGTGATTGAGGAGGAGGTGTTGTTGATTGAGGAGGAGGTGTTGTTGATTCGGGTACTTCTGCATTTGTATATTTCGCTGGAGTCGAATGAATGTCAAAGTGGTTTTGATTGAGATGAGGATAATCAGGTTATGATTCAGTATTGCTCATCCAGGCTCATAACATGATAGAATATGACAGCCAAAGTCTGGAGAGATCGATTAGAATCTCAATGGAAGTATGCAAAGGAGGAGTATTGCACGTACAATGAAATGCAGAATTTTTTGGAACACAAGCATATACCGTGAGAGGAAGAGCAGAGGATTCGAGAAGAGATAGTTGTAGTATTCTTATAGATGTCTGAGCAAGTCTAAAGAACTGTTCTGTTGTTAGGGGTTCTCCATTAACAGTGATAATGGTAGTTGTGTATAGTACAGGAATACATGTCATGGAGTTACTCTCGGTCTAGTCACATGATATGCATAACACCTATTGTTGACTATACAAGTGTGCCAGTCCTGTGATCCATAGTGGGATTACATAGGATTGGCGTGTCGATTGAATAAGCATTGTAAAGCTTAGTGGATTCACATAAGATGATGCTACTATGTTGCCTTAGCGGGGAAGCTAGTTTCGGCCGTGCCCATAGTCTCCAACCACGTTCATTATTCCTGGAACTAGTGCGACATGTCTGACAGTACTGGAGAGCAACTGCGACTCACAGCCACGGCAGTCGATGGTCAATATGCGAGTAAGCAGAACTCCTGGGTTATTGCCTCAGGTGGTAAGAACAACCACAGTACTCTCCGGCCGAGGAGCAAGGTCTCGGCCTATGCATGATGCGACGGACGGAATTATGACGTTGGCTTATGAGACAAGGCCGGAAGCAACCCTGCTCATCGGTTTGAGTTAGTATTCATTGCAAAGTCTGACTCAATATTATTATGCGCTGATGCGTCAAGTTCTATGTTGGCAGAGTATCGGTTGATCACCGATTGAATCTATGATGCAAGCCAATAACCCATCAAGGTGAGGCATTAATTTGCGATAAGCTCAGACCAATATTATTGGCTGATGTTCTAATGACCTGAACAAATGGAATGCGAGAGGTCTAAGTGCAAGTGCTGTTTGTCACACTGTCTGACTTGATACCATGCAATGGATGGCCTGATTCCTATCAGGAGCATAGGCTTGAATACCTCATTGCATGAGCGTGATAACCAATTGGGAAGTGTGGTGTGTTATGACTGGGCGCTATCACCGCACGACCGCAATAACGCGATCAAGAGCATTGTTGATGTATTGCCCAAGTATGGGTAGCCCAACCCTCGAAGACAACTATAAACAGGCAGCATTGCTCTGGCAAGCAGAAGAACAAGCTCAAGCAGCGATCCGCAGTCAACAGTCAAATACACCGAAGACAATCTTATAATATTATTCAGAATTCTATTCACTAAACAAGAAACATTTCTTCCCTATTACCTTCACGAGACCTTGCACTATACGCCTGGTTTGGGATCGACGCAGTCTCAGTATGCACATGAACTGAATGTCGCAATGATTCGATCCTTGCTATTCGATTTACAAGAGCGACGTTCAATTCATATATTCAGCCAGGTATGCTTGTTGGCCCTTTCGAGAGGCATTGGATACAAGGTTCATAAATCTCTATCAACCAGACTACTTCCTTTCCAAGAGTTTTCCAAAGAGCATTTGTTTCTGGGAGAGGAGTAATCTATACTCAGAGAAGGAAGATTAACAGTTGGAGATCTGTTGATTGAACTGCTCTTGAAGAAGGTCAAGAGGTTGAGTCTTAGGATAAGACGAGGACAGAAAGAGTTTCTTAGATAGGCGCGTGTAATTAATTCAATAAATGTTGTATTGATTATTGGGATTAAGCACCCTCGTAACATCTTTCACAGGAGAAACAGCTTCGATGTATACAATAATGAAGGAGTCAATATCTGTGACCACGGTCACGGATCAATAAATTAAAACAGAGACAGAAAACTCTGCAACTGTACAAAAATTCATAAGAACTGTAAACAATCTGACAGAACAATCTAGGTGCAGTCTTTAAAGATAAGCGGTGATAAATCCCTCTTCTGACAGAACTGATTAGAACGTTCTAGACAAGTTCTAACCGGAACTTTCTAGATAACTTATTAAACACAAATCACAAAAGTATTAAGTATTATTAACACACCGCATTATTCGTAACCACAAAGTACCATCTTATCATAAGGAGAAATACCTAAGAAAGATAAAAATGTTAGTAAAGAGAAATGTAGATACTTCTGTATTTTCAATAGTAGTCCATCAATAACGCTATAATCATCCTACTTTTTTCATTTCTACTCGATGTATTCCTGTGATCCTAGTTGTTTGGCCCCTCCACAGTCTGATCCCAATGGGCCAACCTGGCACGATACCACAGGGAGCTGGGTTCCTGAAATCTTTGCCAGCACTGGGCACGAGCGGGCTTCAAAGTTCTCAAGTGGTCAGTTTGGGTTGACATCATCTCTGACAGGGCCAGTCTACACCCAGGGAAACTCTCGAAATCAGTATGGTCCACAATTTTGGTCAGTGTTACTATGTGGCCCGGCCTGGCCATCCTGCATGAAGCCGGGTGTTGCCGCAACCAAGGCAGGCCTCCAAAATCGGGGCTCCACCGGCCCCATCCGTGCAGCCAGCTTCTTTCAGCGTAGTCTTTTCAAATGGAGGCTTCAGATTTTCTGGCTGGGCTGCTTAGGAACGAGGTGTAGGGTAAAGTGATATCAGATATGTCATAAACAGACAATGTGGTGGAAAAGTAATTTAGATTTGTTTAATTCACAATGGAATCCAATGACATCAATCATGACGGGATAATTCGTCAGTAGTAGCAAAATTGTGGTGAGTTGGCTCTGAACCCAGAGGTAATGCCACCAGAGCAATGCCACTACACATGAGGGGTTAATCATGCCGTGGTGTGAGTAATAATTGATGCAGATTGCAAATCACATTTTTGTGTAAGTGATACTTCATGCAGAATATTCAACATGCATCGGATGTTACGGGAGTACTGAAATCCCAATCAATAATACAACATTTATCAAACGAAGTATGACTGCCTATTCAAATCTGACTTCTCTTTCTCCGCCGTCTTGTCCCAATACTCAACCTCTTGTCATCTCTGAAAAGAGCAGACAAAAATTGTAATTGTCACAAGAACAATTGCCTTCCTGAATGATAGCTTCAAATTCTTCATGCAGGAGAAGACTCATCTCATGGTAACTGATGAGATTATACTCAATTCCAGTGATACTGGCATACTGTAGTCTCGGATAGGCATGAGAGAATTCCCTACGATGTTTGGGATGAAAATATATCTCCCTGAAAGCAGAAACTGTATGTGAATATACAGCCTTTCATACTCTTTGTTGAAACACAGGCATAGGAGTTGTTGTTTCATACAGGGTACTTTGGTGTTTTGTATATGGTAAGAGTGAATAAAACCTTTGAAGTACTAATGAATAGAATTATTAATAATAGTTTAAGGTGTTCTTTGCTGCAAATGTCTGGCTGTGGATTACTATTGGAGCTTGGTTATTCAAATTGCCACAACAATGTGAGCACTGTATAGTCGAGTCATGAGATTGAGACTCCTTTAGATATTCCCACTATGATCCACTAATATCTTGATTGCTTATTGTTGAGGAGAAATCCTCTTACTGAACATCCCAATTGACGTACCCACAAATTCCTTTGGTTATTGAACTCATGGATGACTGGTATTAAGGCATCATGCTCCCGACTGGAGTGATCCTGTAAACAGTATCATATGCAGTTGATGACAGCTCATATCTTCAGCTTTGCCATCTCACAGTCCATATCTTCAGTCATTGGAATATCTGCTGGCTGGCAATGTAACAGTTCTTTATTTTGCAATTATATCAATACCTTATTCTTCACAAGATTCATTGCCAATTGCAGTAGGGATTTAGTTTTTGACGAACCAATACTCCACCAATGTAGATTATGACATTGCAATACACACAAGCTCAACCCAATTTCTAGGAGTGCTTCAGACCTCTGATTATCAGCTAATGCCATTGATCCCTTGGATACTGGATAGTTCAGACTCAACTGTTCAATGACTGCGAAGTGCAATCAGTTGTTTCCACTCCTGGTAAGATTAGGCTCAAAGATTCCACTTACTTGCATAATGCATGATTTCTGCTGTATATGTAACTCTGGGTACTATGCAACTTAACAGTGCATTGTCCCATTAGCTCAGGAAACATTGGTGTGGTTTGATAATTATGCGCACCACAGATGATTCTTAATTAAACATCCTAATTATGGTGAGATATTTGCATTATTATGTGTCAATCTGTCAGTGGCCACTTGGGCAGATGCAAATCAATTGACTTGTGGCTCATGAGTAACACTGCTAAATATTACTTGACAGACAAACGTCAGGATGCTATGCATAGGCATTATGCATTCACATCCTCGTAGGCATTCCAAATATATATGGTATACAATTCTGTAAATACCATGACCACATTTAAGGGAGAACCCATAACATCAGATTATCAAATCTCGGGTCAACCTGCACATTGATTAGGTGACTACAATATGATTACTGTATATCATAATCTTGTAGCATGCATCATCAGCAACATGTATTTCTGTCAGCAGGGGTATCTGGGAGTATGTCAAAGGTGTTAGATGAGAATCCCAGCATAGTCAAATCCTGGTATTGACTGGACATACGCAGTGGCCTTCACGTTCACCTGGGATTACTGGTGACAAATCTTACAGTTGACTTAATTGATGCAGCAGCCTTTAGGTAGGTACACCTGGAAGTGTTAGCAACAAATCTGCATGGATACAGGAGGATCAGCAACTATCTCAGGAGCACCTGGAAATGCTGATAAGCTGTATGGGAGCAGGTTGGAATGTAGGGGACAAGCTTGGGAGTCAAATCACTGCTGGTGCACCTTGAAATAGTAGTTGCAACTCATTGGTGAATGATTTCAAAACTCATGCAATCAGTGTGTATCCACATTGATGTATGAATGAATATATGTAACTGTGACTCTATGTATTGAAGTATCTATGTAGCTATCCATCTACAGTGAAGATATCTGGACTGCCTGAAGGTGGTGCTTAAGAGCAATTGCAGCTGCACCTGCAGATGGCGATTGAATGGACAGTTCAATGTGCTCCCATTGCGGCGGTCATCCTACATGCTGGATTGCCCGATCAATACATTAGAAGTTTACTGATGACCTGTGGGTAACACCTGTTTGTGATATAATTATGTTTGCCAGTCGAGTGATCCTTTGTGGGATTACACTTGAGTTGCATGTTGATTGATTAGCATTACCCTGTGTGGCTGCAAGTGGATTCAAACATGATAATGCAACTATGATACCATAAATGGGATGGTTAAATTAAACAATTGTCAGCAGTGAATATGATTATCAACTACACCAACTATATCTGATCTAGTGGAACCACACATAGTTGAGTTGCAACTATGCAGAATTACGTGTGCAGCAGATGTCATACAATATGCAAGTAAGTGGGATCTATAAGTTGTGCTGCTGAGCAGTGCCAGCACCGCATGGCACTGTCTGGTAATTGAACAGTGGAGACCTATGCACGCCAATGCCTCATGCAGTATTGCCATGGGCTGGAGATGAGAGGTCTGAAGTGAACCTCGAAATTGGTTTGAGCTGGTATGCATCGCAATATTGTGTGTGAGTTATAATCTCTGTTGGTGGAGTTTCAGTTGGTAGTCATTTAAATTTCTGATGCAATTCCCAATGAATTTAATTAAAGATAAGGCATAAATATAATCAGGATAAAATACAGTTAGGTAGTAGCCGGCAGATGATTTGACTACAGAACAAATTAGAGCAAGATATCCATGTTTATATGTTGTTCTGTCATTTTTGTGCATTTGATATCTTGCAGATGGTGGCTGCTAGATGGGAGAACAATGCTTTGGAAACTCTCATACATGAACATTATAACCTGTCATGAACTTGAGGCTACCTCAATGTGGGATTTCTGGAAACAGGATTTTGCCCTGAGGTACATGGTCAAGGTAACTTGCATTCAGAGTGACAATATCTACAAGAGTCTCATTTTCATGACTCAACTATGAAGAGATCACATTGATTTAGCAATGATAAGAATCAAGCTCTAGCAGCAATCCAAAGTCAGACATTAGCAGCAAAGTATACTTTAAAATACTATTAAGGATTCTAATTACAATTACTTCACAAAGTCTCCGTCTATTGAGATCATTAAAACAACTTGAACGAAACAAAGCTGCCTTGATTACAAAGAGCCAAAATCTGTGCCTTCTGATATGTCGTCAGTATCGAAGACAGAATTACATTTTATGGTCACCACTTTGGGAAACTGACACCGTCATTACAAAGAACTCAGCAAAGTGGGGAATGCTTTTCAGATCTGACACCTGGCAATACTCACGGCTTTTGAATTGGAAGTCGTTAGATATCTCCAGACTCGTGTTTCTGCAAATGAGGTGTGTGATGACATCATTGAGGAAGGGGATCTTTAATATGACAAGTATGATTGTTAGTTTTCTCTTGGGAAAGTCAGGGCAAAATGAGAAAACACGTTTTGAATAGGTGGCTGAACTTAAATCAATCAATGTGAAAGTAGTGATTGGGATTCTAGTATCCCAGTAAGATAAACTCTGAGATGCTCTTGGAAGCCATTATTGAGCAAGTTTGGAGATGGACTTGGAGGCTGAAATTCCTTGAAGTCAGAAATGCTCTTGGAGGTCATGATGGAGCATGTTGGAGATGTGCATGAAGGCAGTGCTTGTGTGAACTTGGAGGCCATGATTGAGCAAGTTTGCAAATGCACTGGGAGGCTGAGATGGAGTGTACACAGATATGATCTTGGAAGCCATGATCGAGCGAGTTAGGGAAACCACTTTGATGCCATGATTATTCAAACCTGAATGCTGTGATCAAGTCAACCAATATATGGTGAGACATATTTGGAGGCAGTGATCTAGTGAGTGTGGAGATGCACTTGGAGATTGCGATCTGCTGAATCCAGTGATGGATTTGGAGACCTTGATCGAGAAAACTTAGAGATGCACTCCAGGGTTGGGATCCAGTGTGTTTGGAGATACAGTTGGGGGCCAGGAGGGCATGAAATTGGAGGAGTTCATGGAGATGGTCAATCTGGAGGTGATCGATCTGGAGGCACACAATTAGGAGGCAGCCTATCTGGAGGTGATGAATCTGATTATGGTCAATATGGAGGCGATTGATGGGGTGGTGTGATATGTGCACACACTCTATGCATCAGATAGTTGACTTGCAACTGTGGGAATGTTATATGCTGACTTTACCTTGGTGGTATCATGCAGAGCTGGCATGTGGCAGTAGTTAGGGGTTTTCCCTTAACAGTAATAATGGTACTTGATGATAATCAATTGAATACTTGTCATGGAGTTACTCTAGGTCTAGTCAAGTGACATGCATAACACATCGTTGGGACATCACAAGTGAGCCAGTCGCGCAGTTCTTCGCGGGACTAGACATGAGTGGGATGTGGTTTGAATAAGCACCAGAGCTCAGCGGATTCACTTTTGATGATTCAGCTATATTGCCATAACTGAGGAGCCAAGTTCTAGCTTAGCTTCAGCTGTGCGGATAGTTTTCAACCACATTCATCATTCCTGGAACTACCAGGGCATGTCTCATTGGGCTGAAGATTACTCTGACACACAGGCACAGCAGTCGTTAGCCAATATGAGAGGAAATGGGACCTCTGACTTATTACCTCAGGCACTCAGAGCAATCAGGGTACTCTCCAGCCAAATAGCCTAGAAATGGGAGGCATCAATTGCCATACGCACTGCCAACTATGATTGGCTGAAATTCCAACTACTGACTCAAACACAAGGTGAGATGTTCAAGTTCAAGCTTGATCTGTGACATTGTCTGACATGATATCATGCGATGGATGGTCTGATTCTTATCTCGAGTGTAACGCTTTGAAACACCATTGCATGAACACAATAACCTTCTGGGATTCATGGTAATTATTACCAGGTACATGCAGATATTGAGTGATGCCACCGCAATATGCGACGATGAGCATTTGTGCCACAGGGTCAAACTCTGGGCGTACAAACTTTCGAAGACGACTATAAAGGCATCACATTGTTCCAGCAATGAGAAGAACAAGCTGTAGCAGTAATCTACAGTGAACAGTAAGAAACACTGAAGACAATCTTAGAATATTATTAGGAATTCAATCCATGTAAACTATACCATTTCATCCCTACTCGAGTGTTAGCAACGGTTCCGGACCGTCACTTCAGGGCCGCGTCTAGGTTCAACCTGAACCGTTGCCCAATTGGGGGTCCCGGTCGTCAATACACCAGAACAATGATTTTGGGTGTTCGTCGATGCAAATTTCTGAACCTGTCTTAATTGGGTGGTTTGTCGGCAGGTCCCACAGCGGATCCCTCTGTTGATTCATATAATGCTCTTTCTTTTGCAGTTTCATCATAGTATCTTACCAAAATCGCGCATTCAGCAGCCAATAATAACTTTTTGCATGTTTTACAATTTGCGTTATCTATTATTTTGAAATCCGTGATTTTCCTTTTATATGTTGAATTTTTGTGTATATGGGCAGTCAGGAGTTCCCATTGTGAGCTCATATATCTACGCAATGCCTTGATCACTCAATACACATGACCACATATTGTTGATGCCCCGTTGACACCCATTTTCATGATTGGGTAATGGATATATCATGCACTGTTTCGGTTGAAATGGCCGCCATTCCATTGTATATGAATCTTTGCTGCAAAGCAACAATTAGATTAGCCGGGATGCAACACCAAAAATCGTTGACGATCCATTGACGCTCATTGTCAGGATGGGGCAGGCAGTGTGTTGCGAACCTTTTTGCCCCAAAAGGCGGCCAATACTTCATTTATGGATGTTTGCAACCAATCGCCTGTTAGTTTACCAAAAATGCAAGACTAATAATCATTCACACTCCGTTGACACACATTCTTAGGATGGGGTAGGTGTCAGGGGTCCTCTCCTAATAGCGGTAATGATACATAAATGCATTGCAGCTGGTACATGTGACGATCTTACATGACTCATATGCAAAACACCTACTGGTGGAACATCATCATGGTTGTTAGCCAACTGATCTTTAGCGGGATTACACTTGGGCCGCATGTCGATCAATTACCGACGCGCAAGCTTGAGCTGGTAGATTCACTTCTGATGACGCAATTATGTCGCCATTACTGGGAAGGGAAAAATATTCGGCAGTGTGAATATGTATTGGCTACAACTACTTCAATTTATCAGATGGGGCATCACACAGTTAGGTTGCACTTACACACAATTACGTGTGCAGCAGACAATAAGCAAAATGCAATTAAGCAGAATTTGCAAGCCCACACACTTCATTGTGGGAACACCTTGCGGCACTCTCTGGTTATTCGGAGGTCGAGACCTAAGCATGCTGTGTCTGAGGGATTACTGACGTTGGCTGAAGATAAGAAGCCTGAAGCGACCCTGCTCATCAGGTTGAGTCAGAATGCATGGCAAAGTCACAGTCGATATTAATACGAGGTGGACATGTCATTATCTACGTTGACAGAGTATCAGTTGGTCGCCGATTGAATCTTTGACACGAGGCCAAATAGCCAAAATGAACAGCGAGGGAATCAGTAGCGATGAGCGATTAGAATATATTGCGATAAGCACTTTTAACACTATGTGTTGTCAGATGTTCCAGCTACTGAACAACTCAAAAGCAAGATGTTAAGTTGAAGTTATGAGTTGTCATATAAGTGTGTTTGATATCATGTCATGGGGATGGCCCATAGAGGGGGTGTAATGCCTGCAAACCACTCATGCATGAACACAATAACCTTGAGGGAATTCGTGGCACTATCAATAAGTCATTCAAGTTTGTCTTGGAGATAAGCGAACTTTGTGTCAAGGGGGTATTCTGAAAGCAAGCTTGACCTGAGGATTCTACTATATAAAGACTCACATTGTCCGAGACAATGAGAAGAACGAAGCTCTAGCAGCAATCCACAGTCAGACATTACCAGCGAAGAACACATTGAAATATCATTAACAATTGTATCTACAATCTTCGAAGATTACTTCCTTATTCCGTCTATGTGAATATGCACTATATGTGTTTGAAGAAGTTACCAGCATCTCAGTACGCACAACAGCAGGTCGTCAGAACATTCGGCGAACTCATTTTCGATTTCAATGAGCAGGGTACAACCCACATCTCCAGAGCACTTTTATACTCAGTAGGTATCAAAGGTATTGGGTTTGATGTCAACCGGTGCATCACTGGAGGGATATTACCCTTCGAACAATTCGGAGAAGAGCGACATTGGACCTACGGCAAAGAGTGGTGAGCTCTTATTACAGTGTCTAGATAAGCGGTTGAGTCTTGGGATAAGACGAGGAATTAGATAGGCGGCTGGACTTAGTCTTCAATGAATGTTGTATTGATTATTGGGACTTAAGAACCCCCATAACAGCAGGGAGCGTGTCTCTATTGTTTTTGCCTCAAAAAGGCTGTCACTAGCTTGTTTATGGATGTGTGCAACCAATTGCCAGTTACATTACCAAGATACAACACCTGATATCGTTGAAACTCCATTGACGCCCATTTTCAAGATGGGGCAGGGAGTGTGTAGCTATTGTTTCTGCGTCTGAAGGCAACCAATACTTCATTTATGGACATTTTCTACAAATTGCCTTTTAGGATACCCAAGATAGAAAGCCAACAATTATTGATGCTCGGTTGACACTCAATTTCAGAATGGGGCAGTGGCCGTGTCACTCTCTATTGTGCCTATAAAGGCTGCCAAGATATCAGTTATACATAACAGCGACCAAATTACTTTTCAATCACCATACTGACAAGATCAATAATTGTTGACTCTCCAATGACGCTCATCTCAATGTATTGTTGATTCGATATCTGCTGCAAGAAGTAATTGCATTGATAATGATCTGAACGTGTTGGGTGCCATTCAGCCTGATCGAGACTTGGCCCTTTGGCAAAGCCGAGCCCAGAAATATTCATGCACTGGATGCTCACATTGTATCAAAATTGATACATCTTGCCAAATGGTTCATTTTGCCCACTATACATCTGTTTATTAACCAATTTCCACATGCAAGTGCCCAATATTCTCCCATAATATTTCTCTAAATGATGTTCTCAGTCAAACAACATACAGAACCTGGGGAAAATTCGTAGACACATTCTGTCCTACTTTTTCTTGTTCCCCCTATACCTCCTCATCTGCATTATACTAACCTTCATCAACATCTTTTGAGCATTTTTCTTTGACCTCGGTGTTGGCCGAATCATACTGGGAACATCCGGTGCGGCACCCACATCTTGCAGCTCTGGGGTTTCAGGATTCCCAACTGCGCTGTCTTGCTCTATGTCGGATTCATTGTCAGCCTACCGGTCCTCTTTCCTGTCATTTAGATCATCCAAGTCCCAACACCAGGCCAGTCAATTGCCGGAGTCGAAAATGCTTTCAGGTGCACTATACTCATCACTCTGAACTGGATGTCAGTCCATTTGTTTGATTCGGCAAACATTTAATACTTGAGTTTGTCCCCCAGGATCAGCAAAATGTATTTGAGTCACTGGGAGCCTCCAGGAGTGTGTGAGAGGGAGCGGAGTGAAAAGTTAGAAGGGTCAATTTCGGGAGAGAATCAGACACTAGGAGGGCATTCCGGCCGGCCTTCAGAGTGACTGGGATCTCACATGACTATCACGGGGGCACCATGGGAGCGGTTGTGATAAGTTTGTGAGCACCTGGGACTGTCGCCCAACCAATGTGGGAATTCCATACTATCTCTGAGAGATGCCTGGGTTCTTAGGGATATTCATTCAAAGGACTGGAGGTGTTATCTGAGATTCTCCGGATGTACACGAGGAATAAGAATACCCTCCACATATGATGCATTGATTATTTTTCATTATCCTCTTCTAACTCATCCTATAGTACCCAGCACCTCATGCAACATGGTACTGTTTGCATCACTACATTAAGGAGAACCAAAGAAGATGATGAGTGATTCAAAAATGAAAGCAGGTAAACCAGAAATAATAACCCGGCAAAGCAATCGAATGATATCAATCGAATATCGTCTCAATGTCATCCACTAAATCTCCCATCTCATCAGGGCCAACAAACGCTGGAACACACAATTCATCAATGGCACAAAGAAGCTGGAAGCATTCATTGTATTTCTGAATGATTCAGGCCTGGCGAGTGGGTGAAATTGAATTCCAATGTCGTTTGGCTCGATTTGTGATATCTGAAGGGTTGGAATTGTGAGGTTAGCTCGTGATGAATCAAAATGGAGTTTGAAAGGCAATATGATGAATTTGTGGGAAAAAGAGGTGCGCAACCAGGAAAGGAGGAGTGCCTGATGTGGAGTGCAGGGTGGGCAAGGGGAGAGATGATGGTGATGGAGGAGTACGGAATGAAATTGTGGGGCACAAATCCAGCCCAAGGAGTGCCTATCCAGCGGAGCAGCCCATCTATGCTGAGCATCGCCGAAAGGGAGGGAGGTAAGAAGTCTGGACTCAAATACAGGCACTCCGGATTGAGGTCAAGGAGGGGATTGAGAAGCGCCCATTGTAGTGGAGGAGCGCCGACAGACATTGAGTATGGAGTGCGGAATGAAATATCAAACCGCCAATCCAGACTGAGGAGTGCTGACGGGGTTTGAGGAGCTCCTATTATAGCGGAGGAGAACCAATGGGGGGGGGATGGGGGTATAAAGCAGCACACCATGCATAATTGATGAGTGCGGTGGCTTCTGCAGTAATACAATCCATCACTGTGAAAGGGCAAACTTTACATCAATAATCATCTTGAGAAAACCTAACTGTAATCTTGTTTCCAGTGGCATACTCAGACAGCGCACAGTGAATAGCTGCGGCCACAAGGGCTGACGTCAGCAGTGTGAGCGGTTGAAAGAACTACGATGTGGTCCGTTGTCGCCCCAAGCTATTAGCAGTGAAGAAAAACTGATGGTAGATTGAGTCAACCACCTCCATCCGTGTGAACCAGGTCTTCTTATCGTCGATGACCTTCGAGAGATAAGCATCATCAAACAGGAGCTCCATACCCTGCATTCAAAGCTCAGTCACTGATTCTAAATCCAAGCGGTAACTTCGGACCATAGTTCTACGAACTCCATCTGCCACACACCCTCAAATAGTACTAATCTTAAGTTTCGACTAGTTATGTTTTTGAGGATTAGTATCACCACATGTCCAATCAAGGAGCTGAAAACAGAGTAAACAAATATGGTTTCTTGGGTTTGCGGATCAATTTGAAGAGATCGACCACCGGGCAATTGACACACAGATGGTGTACCTACAGGAGCACCTGCTAATGCCCGCTGTCGATCCTGGGCTTCAATGGCTAGTTTCCAAGCTTCGTCAACCATCGAGTACTTCTCATCAGAACTGATTGGCCAGGGAGTCTTGGTGAATACGATTGCCTCCATGAACCGTTTTGCTACCTCAAAGGTAGCATTGTGGTGTTGAGGAACTTTGTTATCTCCACCGGCCTTTGCTTGAGGAACACTATGGTCTCCACCAGCCTTGCGAAGCGGGAGCGCCTGGGCAGGTACAATGTCAGAGTCGCATAATATGTTGATGGTTGACTTTTGGCATTTGAGCAATGGTGGTGCCATGGCCCTGGCTGGATGTCGCAGATTGGGAAGTGATGTGCGGGCAATGGCAGCATTGGCGCGGTTCCATTTCTTTCACAATGGAACCCTTGTAGTTTGTATTATCTCATCACTGCGTGCCTGGTCTGGATGTAGGACCTCTTCCTGATTGTCCAAATTGTCTTCTTCGATATCGGATTACAAGGTGGACTCTCCAGTGCCTTCACTGTGGTCATCGCTGATCTCCTCCTGATCAGGATTGTCATCATCCTGGTTCATCTGAATTATAGCGCAGACATTAGCTATCTCTAACACTATACACAAAAATTGGAGTTCAAACATTTGATCGGCAATGAAAAGTGGCTGTCTCATTAAATGCACGTGCCTGTAGTCGCTCGATGTGTGCTTCTTGATTCTTCTGTGAATAGTGATTCCTCACCTGGCTGGCCATAGGTTCCATGTTGATGAAGTGAAATTGTGGAATGTAGATAGAAGCTTATAAGAGTAAATACAGTCGGAAGTTTAAGAGAATAACGGGAAAATAGGGCAACATAGTGGCACTCCGTCAAGGAGGACACAATTCAAGCGTGCCTGGAAGGAGCCTGGCAGTGTCAGCGGTTCATATAAATATTGTGAAAGCTAGTTCTGGGTTGTGATTTAGGAAGCGTCAGGTGCACCGGCTTAGATGGATTCTTCATGCCCCCAATTCCCGAACGTTAGCATTCGTATTGAAATACCCTAATGATGCAAGAATCGGAGGTTTGATAATGCCAACATACCTAGAATTTGAACCAGATGCACCTGAAGAACTCATGACATTCACAGGATTGTATCACTAACTAACTCTGATGGCAGGACATAGCTGAGATACTGAGAATTGGGTTGATCATGATCGCCCCTGCATATGACTCCGCCGAAGGTAGTTCATTGTGCCTCTAGTTCAAGCATATGAAAGGTGAACGCGTGTCACAGAATTGTCGGTGTGTTGAAGAATCCAGCAGAACTTGGACAGAGGATAGAGTTGGGACCATCGTGAGTGGCAACAGTTGGAGTTCCATAGGTTCCAACTGGGTTCTTTGCTGATAGTGGATAAATATCAATCTCCGAATGCGGTATACCAGTCAGATTGACACCCTATTTTGATAATAGTTGGTAGTTTCAGGATTCTGTAGCAAAGTTAGTGGTCAATTAGGCAATATCGGGTGCAGAACTTCACTTTCAGCGGTCCGAGTCTGCTGAACTCACAATATGTATGCAGTCAGTGTAAGAGAAGAAGGAGAATTTGGGTTTACAAAGAAGAAATGCAACCTAGAGAAAGAATGGTAAAGGTACGATGAAGACTCAGGGGTAATCTAATTGATTCCAGTTCTCGTCAATGCCAAGATTGCTTGCGAATGGGTCATAAATAGTCACTCACATTAAATTGTTGCGCATACTATCATGTAAACACCACATCATTCAATCACGAACATAATGAGTCTCAATGCTACAATGTTGACGTAACATAGATATTGGGGTTCAAAGCAGTTCATAAGAACAATATGAATGCATCATGAGCCTTTATCTGACAGCGGAAAGAAAAATCATAGCGCGCAGTTCCGGCCAATTGAGGTGCAGCTACCATTGAATTGGCATGCAGGATACAATCTAATAGCTGCGATTGCAGGCTCACCTTACTTTGACAGTTAACTTGTACTCTCAGAAACTGCCATTTCCTTACTTGAGCTTTCATCACGATGTGTTCTTCATGCAGACTTGGGATTGGATGTCGGTGGAAATCGGATATCGTCTGTTTATGAGTTGTCATGAACTTCAGGTGTTCAAGATATGCGGTGGGTGGGAGCTTGCCGGTCACCGATTGAGCCGCTGAGCAGAGACTGGCATTCTGATTCTATATCTTTGAGCTCTCTTGATGGAAATCGGTGAATATAATCTATTTTAAGATATGGTTTTTGGTGGCCCAAACATACATGCTAGTCAAGGTGTAGTTAAGTCTGCATTAGAAGCGTTGTGAATGTAAGCCTAGTCGAGAGAGGGTGGTATACAAGTGAGCGGGGGTTGCCGGGCACCTGCAGAATTGCTGAGGAGAAGCTGTCTTGTGAGGTTCACTCACTCAAGCTGCAGCTCGATTATGGAGCCCGAACGACAAAAGCTATTTTAGGATCTTGGTGTTAGGGGTTGTCTCCTAGCAGTGTAATGGTTCGGTAAAACCTAGCGGTTATCACCATGCTTCATGCCTTTTAGCGGGGGTTATTATAATCACGTCTCGATTGGGTAAGCTGAAGGGCTTAGCGGATTCATTGAAAGCATATGCTGTGGCAGCTGATTTGATGATGCATCAACACCGCCAGATCTAATGGGCCAGGCCCTGCCGAGCAGATTGATCTCAACCAGATTCATTCCTAGGTACGATGCGGAGACAGTCGTGCAAGTTAAGGGCTCTCCGGTCATCCAAGCCTCATTGAATAGCGGGGCACGTCCTGGTATACTAGGTCAACCTAAGCACAAACGACTGAGGAAATATGGCGCTGGCAATGGCCAATAGCAGATGCTACCCCTTGACCCAGGTGGATGGTTCTGCAAGTAATCTATTTGAGATTACGCGCATAAGTTCTACGTTGGCATCGCAGCAGATATTAACTGCGTAATGACTATGAGTTACGCGAACTGAAAGAGGTTATCTAACTAAGCGTCTCACTATGGAAGTGAGTGTTCCAACTACCGAAAAAGATAAAACGTTTGCAAGATGTCGAAGGCAAAGTTATGGTCTGATTGATGAGCCGATATGATATCATGCATGAACACGATGACCATAGGGATGTGTGGATATCGTTATACGAGGCGCGGTGCATCGGGCCGTAAGACGCTTAGATACGTGCCTATCATTGAGGGATTGAATCATAGTTCCAGTTGGAGTAAGCCAAGGGACTATAAAGAGGTCACACTGATCTGGCAATGAAAAGACAAAAAGAGAAAGAGCGACGATACGAAAAATACCTACCAGCGGTGAAATATTCTTATTTATTATTGCGTTTTTATGATACCTACATCAATTATGTCTATTTCAGGAATCCATTAGCTTTGTGTAGCGGCTGCCCAGCACCTTTGATTATCCTTTGGTGGATAGATGCCAATTACCTTCGAGAACGAAAGAGATGTCATCATATACGCTTTTGAGAGAGTTATCTCTTACGCCAGGACAACTCAGCAGGTCTTTGTGGCGCATTGACTGTGGTGGCTAGCTTCTCTTAGCGGAATCGAGCAGGGGTTGATTAATCATATTGATATAATCGAAGGACGGAGCTATACCTTGGGCAGTGATCAACAAACCACGGAACGAGAAGTGTCCAGTACTCCCCGCGATCGTGAGGCAGCTAGGAGGATACAACGAACCTTGGATCAGGCCGATAAGTTTGTTAAGGAGTTTGGAACCAGCCGGAATACGTTAGGAGGTTTAGGACTAGTACATCCATCACCTTCGACAAAGGCTCAGCTTAGGAAGGCTTTGAAGGAAAAGGAACTGTGTGAGGATTTTGTTTGAAGCTAAGAAGATATCTATAGCCGTTGTGACCAACAAAAAGAAAGCTGACATAAAGACGGAAGGAATTAGCAGCAGCGAGGTGGAAAGCAGAAGAGTAGCAGGAGAGTGCTTACGCTGTGCTTGGCCTTCCGATAGAACAGGAAGTCGTCGAGTCAAAGATTGCGTCCGACAGATCAAGCTCGATAAAGGAACTGCCATATATCCTAAGGCTAAAAGATTTGAGAAAATCATAATCTCAGATCCAGATACTAGCTCGGAACAAGAGGATAATTAGGCAGAGGATTAGAATCTCTGGCCGTACACACCTGTGCAGTTTTCCTGTACTTAACGGAGTATTCTAGTTAGGGTGTTGTTACCCACGTAACACAAGCGTTGTTCTAATGCAAATTATGAAATAATTGCCTTGGATGTCTAGGATGTCACTTCTATGAAGTTATAAAAGATCGTCAGCTGATGTTAAAGACCATGGTACGAAGCCGTTTTGAATGCTATTACCACCAAATCCAGGTGGCATATTACTTTGATAATTGATATCTTCGATATTACTTCGTCAATAGTACCTTCGCCTGCTACCTCCGTAATCTATATCGTCGACATTACTTCGTCGATATTACCTTTGCATATTACTTCGGTAATTCATATGTTCGATATTACTTCGTCAATGTTATTCCGAATTTTATTTCAATCAAAAAAAAAATCAACAATAACAACTAAAAATAATAAGTTTAAAATGACTTGAATAATAAAAAGCTTCCGTGTAATACGGTATACACCAAGAGAGATCCCTCTCGAGGGTGAAAAGACAATAAAAGTCATGTTATCATGGAAATTATTATTATGAATCCGGATTATTATATTTAAATTACTTTACAGTATAAAGATTAAGGGATTACATTCCGTTTTAATTTTAGTTTAAGGAATTTTATTCTGTTTTAATTATTTTTATGAGATTTAATAAATGGCAACCGGAGATTTGCCATAAGAAGAAGGGGGTAAAAAAACGAAAAGTTAATTATTCGAGAAAGATTTAGATTCGAATTAATTAGTGTTGCATGCCTAAGTCAAGCAAGCTTATAGTAACCTTTGAGGATATACGAATGGAATCTTCAATCGACAAGTCATGACAGTTTTATATTCGAATTACCTTCGATTAAAAGAAATGAGTATGTGTACAACATTTTGATACTCGAATAACCCTCGACAAAGAGAAAAGAGGCCAAGCTACGTAGTCTTCAGGTATTCTGATAAGATACTCGAATAACCCTCGATAAGGAGAAACGAGGAAAAGTTAAGTTGTCATCAGGTATTTTCATTGATATTCGAATTAGCCTGGATAAGGAGAAACGAGGACAAGCTATGCTGTCTTCAGGTATTCTCATTAGTATTCCGATCACATTCGACAAGGAGAAACGAGGACATGCTGCGCTGTCTTCAGGTATTCTCATAGACATTCGAATCACCCTCGATAAGGAGAAACGAGGACAAGCTACATTTTCATCAGCTATTGTCATTGATATTCGAAGTACCCTCGATAAGGAGAAACGATGAAAAGCTACGCTGTCTTCAGGTATTCTCAGTAGTATTCCAATATCCTTCGACAAGGAGCAACCAGGACAAGCTACGTTGTCTTCAGGTATTCTCATCGATATTAGAATTACCCTCGATAAGGAGAAACGAGGACAAGCTACGCTGTCTTCATGTATTCTCATCAGTATTCGAATAACCTTCATCAAAGAGAAACGAGGACAAGCTACATTTTCTGCATGTATTGTCATTGACATTCGAATCACCTTGATACAAAGACAAACGATCATACGTTATGGTATTATCAGGAATTTTCATCGACATTGGAATCACTTTGATAAAAAGAGAAACCATGATACGTTATGGTATTATCAGGTATTCTCATCGACATTCGAATCACCTTGATGAAAAGAGAAACGATGATACGGTATGTTATTATCAGGTATTCTCACCGATATTCGAATCACCTTGATAAACCGAGAAATGATGATACGTTATGGTAGTATCAGGTATTCTCATTGACATTCGAATCACATTGATAAAAAGCGAAACGATGCTACGTTATGGTATTATCAGGTATTCTCATCGACGTTCGAATCACATTGATAAAAAGCGAAACAATGATACGTTATGTTATTATCAGGTATTCTCATCAACGTACGAATCACCTTGGATAAAGAGAAACGATGATACGTTATGGTATCATCAAGTATTCCCATCGACATTCGAATCACCTTGATAAAAAGAGAAACGATGATACGTTGTGGTATTATCGGGTATTCTCTTCGACGTTCGAATCACCTTCGATAAAGAGAAATGATGATACATTATGTTATTATCAGGTATTCTCATCGATATTCGAATGACCTTGATAAATAAGAGAAATGATGATACATTATGGTATTATAAGGTATTCTCATCGACATTCAAATTACCGTGATAAGAAGAGAAACGATGATACGTTATGCCATCATCAGGTATTCTTACGATTACACCATCATACTATGATGGTTAAGTACCTACTATGCAAATTTGGCAAAACCATAACTACAGCCATAACTAGGAATGTTTGATTATAATTTAATTATTAAATAATAAAAGCTAAGTACTACCATCTAATTATGAAGCATAATTACAATTATAATTAGTTATGATACTTTATAAGAGGCAAACATATACTACGTAATGTCCAGGTACTCTCGTATACGAGGATTTGAGATACCATGATCTTATATAACATGGTTTTAGTATGGGTCGAAACTTTAGGAGACATAACTTGATGATTTTCAGGCATGTTCTATGCTGTCCTCTCTGACCCTTGTACGGGTGATACTGTCACGGCGAAGAGAGTGGATTGTATGGAACATTTCTGGAAACATTAGGAGATATTTCTGAAAGCACTTCGAATATGGTCTATATGTATTCATCGGAGTACGATACAGTCGACAGCCTAAAAACTGCCCATATCTGAAACACGGAAGTAAATGGACACTATTCAAATTGTTAAAAGTTAAGACAAAATCCATGCACAAGTGTGGTATTCAAATAACCCCTTGGCGTAAATGAACCATTGATCATATGTACCTGCGATGATATCAAAGGAGTAGATGATCCTGAGTTTATATGTAGCATTGGAATAAATGATTTTCGCTACAAGTTATGCTGATCACACTATGTGTGGTAATAGTACAAGTATAGGATTTCCACCCTTTACTGTACTTGACGATGATGAAGAATAACTTGCTGTACGTGGGACCGCAAAGACGGTAGAGAACATGGATCATCTGCCTTAGGGAAGGGAGTGATACTACAAGTCTCGAAGTCTAATGGAAGGATAGAAAGAGAAATTATATAATGGTTATGCAATAGTCATTCTATAAAACGGATTTCAGTTATAATCTCTTTTGTGTCGACTGACAATAAATTGTTAAAGAGTGTCGACAGACAATAAAACGTTTTACTTGTTATCCCGACGGGCGATTAAACATTATACCAGTTATAAGGGAATTAAGGAATTATGAAACATGTAATGTCTTGGTAGAGGAATAAGAAAGATGGAAAAAATTGAGTTCACGTTTTAAGGCGGAGCAATCGTTGTGGACACCGATTATACAAAAGGGTGTGATGTTAGGGGTTCTCTCCTAGCAGTGTAATGGTTCGGTAAAACCTAGCGGTTATCCCCATTCGTCATGCCTTTTAGCGGGGGCGATGATAATCACGTCTGGATTGGGTAAGCCGAAGGGCTTAGCGGATTCATTGAAAGCAAAATGCTGTCACAGCTGATTTGATGATGCATCAACACCGCCAGATCAACAGGGCCAGGCCCTGCCGAGCGGATTGATCCCAACCAGATTCATTCTTAGATACTATGCGGAGGCAGTCGTGCAAGTAAAGGGCTCTTCGGTCATCCAAGCCTCATTGTATAGCGGGGCACGTCTGGGTATACTAGGCCAATCTAAGCACAAAGGACTGAGGGAATAACGCACTGGCAATGGCCAATAGCGGATGCTACCCCTTGACCCGGGTGGATGGTTCTACAAGTAATCTATTTGAGATTACTCGCATAAGTTCAATATTGGCATAGGAGCAGATATTAACTGCGTAATGACTATGAGTTATGTTGACTGAAAGAGGTTATCTAACTAAGCGTCTCACTATGGAAGTGAGCGTTCCGACTACGGAAAAAGATAAAACGTTTGCAAGATGTCGAAGTTAAAGTTATGGTCTGATTTGTGAGCCGATATGATATCATGCATGAACACGATAACCATAGGGACGCGTGGATATCATTATACGAGTCGCGGTGCATCGGGCCGTAAGACGCTTAGATACGTGGATATTATTGAGGGATTGAATTATAATTCCAGTTGGAGTAAGCCAAGGGACAATAAAGAGATCACATTGTTCCGGCAATGGAAAGAGAAAAAGAGGAAGGGCGACCATACGAAAAATACCTACCAGCGGGGAAATATCCTTCTTTATTATTGCGTTTTTATGATACGTACATTAATTATATCGATATCTAGAATCGATTAGCTTTGTGTAGCGGCTGCCCCGCACCTTTGATTATCCTTTGGAGGACAGATGCCAATTACCTTCGAGAATGAAGAGACGTCATCATATACGCGTTTGAGAGAGTTATCTCTTACGCCAGGACAACTCAGCAGATCTCCATGGCGCATTGGGTGTGGTGGCTCGCTTCTCTTATCGGAATCAAGCAGGGGTTGATCAATCATATTGATATAATCGGAGGACGGAGCAATACCTTGGGCAGTGATCAACAAACCCCGGAACGAGATGTATCCAGTACTCCCTGCGATTTTGACGCAGATAGGAGGATACAACGAACCTTGGATCGGGCCAATAGGTTTGTTAAGGAGCCTGGAACCAGCTGGAATATGTTAGGAGGTTTAAGACTAGTAAATCCATTACCTTCGACAAAGGCTCAGCTTAGGAAGGAAAGGAAGGAACGGAACTGTGTGAGGATTTCTTTGGAACCTAAGAAGATATCAAAAGCCGTTACGACCATCACACAGAAAGCTTACACAACGACGGAAGGAATTAGCAGCAGCGAGGTGGAAAGGAGAAGAGTAGCAGGAGAGTGCTTACACTATGCTGGGCTTTCCGATAGAACAGGAAGTCATCAAGTCAAAGATTGCGTCCGACAGATTAAGCTCGATAAAAGAACTGCGAAATATCCTAAGGCTACACGATTTGAGAAAATCATAATCTCGGATCCAGATACTAGCTCAGAAGAAGAGGATAGTTAGGCAGAGGATAAGGATCTAGGGCTGTATGCACCTGTGCAGTTTTTCAGTACTTAACGGAGTATTGTAGTTAAGGTGTTGTTACCCCTGTAACAATAGGGTCTGATACTCTCGTGAAATTGACGCATCTACATTTATACTCCACTTCCTCTCAGACACTCCTGGAGGCTTCCAGTGTCTAAAATATATCTCGCTGATGAATTCAAGTTAGGTTATTTGTCATTGCCCTACTGCATTCTCAGCTATAACTGGGTTGTCAGCTGAGATGACAGAATGGTTGTACCACACACCTTCAAGAGTCAACCAACTGGTTAGAAATTCGCCCCACATTGGAACAAAATCCATTTGTCGTAGTGTATTCATGCTCCCAGGCTGTCAATTGCACCGCTATAGTGATAATATCATCAGTCGGCAAGGTCATACACAAATTTGCTGCAAGCTGATATGAGGCACTGCAAAATCTTCTCTTGGTAGAATATATTCACACAGTAACACATTGTTCTGCTCAGTTAGTGTGGCCATTCTAATTGAAACTTGCTTGATTCTCAGTGCCAACTGTGCTCAGCAGTTTTGCAACCTGCTAAGTAAGAACAAGACGTTTCAGAGTATCTTCTGCTAATCAAGAGCCAGCTTAGATCTATCATGTCCAGCTAGCCGACAGCTAGCCCAGCATAATCATCTCCCACTGAATACAAGCAAGCCTAGCTGAATCGCCTGCTGCAATCGAATAGCTAACCAAGTCTAAATTTGTCTCCACAGCTGAGGGCAAGCCCAGCTCCATCATCATTAGCCAGCTCCGAGGCGCCTTATATCAATCATGTCCAGCCAGCTAAAACTAGGTAAGCTCAATTATTTCCAGCTCATCAGAAGCCAGCCTAGCTGAATCACCTTGAGTTATCCAATGGCAAGCCTAACTGAAACGTGTCTACTGAGCTGACAGCAGGCCAAGCACAATCGAGTCCAGTCAGCTCTGATCCCTCACAGCTAGCCTTGAGCCCGCTCAAGATGTTAAGATTGAGCCCACATAGAGCCATTCTGGCTTAATTGCATATACCCAGTCCTAAGCCAAACCACCTCAATGCTCTGCAGGCAGTCTTCATCCAAGCTGCTATACTTTCCTTCCTGCACCTTGTGTGGGAGATACCACATTGAACATTCCCCTCTCTACACCCTCACATTCAACTGTATTTGCTCACTAAGTTCAAAGTTCTAAATTGTATATTCTCAGCTCCAGGTTCAACTCACTGATACTTTTCTCTCTCTCTCTGATAGTCAGCTTTGTCTTTTGCACTACTAACTATTGTATAGACAACACTAATTGACGTAACCAGCCACTACTTATTAATCATCTGCAGCCTGTAGATACCCAATCTGACAATGTCATGTTCAGCCCGATAAGAGCTATTCCACCATGATTGGTCACATGCAACCAAGATGTGACTCAGTTCGAGTATGTCCAGCCAACCATAACCAGACCTTCCAATTGAATCTTGAAGTACAACTGTTAGGGGTAGTCTCTTAGCAGCGATAATGATACTTGAATTATGCTACAAGATGCATACATATCTACGATATGCAAAACACCTATGCATGGGAACATTCACATCAGCAAAAAATATTTCCGTCCGGGCGGAATGGCTCCGTCAGAGTGGACGCGCTCCGTCAGAGCCGTCAGAGACACCCCGGTGGCGGATTACTC